>Ga0256405_10005916_pt1 | contig 20351 bp, 15 predicted proteins | sample RumenRJG_02DNA_FD_189096 | JGI IMG/M metagenome (GOLD analysis project Ga0256405, IMG submission 189096) | Bovine rumen microbial communities from Lethbridge, Alberta, Canada - RJG_02 | ecosystem: Host-associated > Mammals > Digestive system > Stomach > Rumen | place: Canada: Alberta... | reverse complement strand
TTAACAATATCCTTAGCAGCTCTCTCTACAAACATCTCGTAGATTGTATGAGGCTTCTCATTCTGGATATAGTTGATCTGATTACGATACATTCTAGCATGTTCCTGTGCAACCTTTGATTCAGGATTATCCTTATCATTAAGATCTTCAACAGTCTTAACGGATGTGGAAATCTTATCAATCAGCTGATCGATCTGCTTCTTATCTTCTGCATTGTTCTTGATGAATGTTTCCTCTGCATCTGCAACTCTCTGACGGATAAGATCAATAGCCTTCTTTACATCTTCCTCTTTATCAAGATCGTCGAAGATCTTAGACTTAGAACCCTGAGGCTGATCACCTGTTGTTGGCTGACCATCTAAATTATCATCTGAATCCTGACCATCAGAATCTAATGGCTCCCCGAGTTCATCAGACATATCACTATCCTCTGGCTCGTCATCATCTGAATCCTCTGTATCTTCAGGCTCATCATCCTGATCCTTACCTCCATCTTCCTGTGGAGCTTCACCTTCACCACTATTATCAGGTTCAGCAGACTTATCATCATCTTTTACTTCATCATTTGTATCATCTAATGGGTCTTCTTCATCGTCGTCATTATCGGACTTACCAGCTTCAGAAGCTTTACCATCATTTTCATCTTCCTGTGGAGCTTCTTCCCCTTCAGAAGAATCACCTGAATCTTCAGTTTCAGATCCATTAGCCCGCTTAATCTCTTCAGCTTTAGCTTCCTTATCTTCTGCTTCTGCATTAGCAGCATCTGCTTTATCACGAGCCTGCTCAGCATCCGCATCAGCCTTGGCTTCATCACCTGTAGCCTTAACCTGTGCAATGAAATCCTTGATCTCACCCTTATCAGCAGTTGATAACAGCTCCTTGATCTTATCCATAAGATCCTGCTTTTCTGCTTCCTTATCACTAGCAGTCTCCGGCTCATTTGGAACTTCTTCCTTATCAATATTCTCTGTTTCCTTTGTTTCCTCTTCTGCAGCTTCACATACGATATCCTTAATTCTATCTAAGAGATATGTCTTGTAAGCAGTCTCGTTGAAGATCTTTGAAGCACCACCCTTAGAGGCAATGTAATCATCAACAACAGCTTCTGCCAGAATGATTCCATCATCTGTAAGTGTACCAGCTTCGAGAGCAGTAATATAAATTGCCTTGAGCACTGTACTTAATGCAGCATTACGTGCTGCTTCAAGAATAGAACTTCTCTCGTTACTTTTAATGATAGAATTCTCTTTGATCTTAGAATAGTTGTGCATAAAAGCATTGCGCTTATTAGCGGCTTCATTGAGCTTCTTCTGCTCCTGCTCCACTAAATAGTCATTGTTCTTCTTGTAAAGTTTATAAGCTTCCAAAGAATTATTCATTGGTATGAACCTCCTAATCTTTATTATCTAAACCATATTTATACTGATGTTTTTCTAATCACTAACAATCTCAATGTTAATTGCTGGAGACAAAGTCATTGTATCTTCATCATAGTTATTCCTTACATTGATGAATTCTGGAACAGTTAATGGATCTTCTAGATCTTGTAAGAAGATATGTTGACAATCTGTGCCGAATGTATTATATCCCACGAATTCGATATAATCAATACGATCACTAAATTCATTTGTAATTTTAGTGATAAGGTTTGGTATATGAATACCACCAAGATCATAAATATCTTCAATGTAGTCCTTGATAGCAGATACAATATCTGGCTTTGTATAAATATCAGTCAAATTCTTCAGCTTCAGTTTGAAATCCATTGTAATATCAATATGACCAATACTATGCTTACCCTCTTCATCTTTTGTAAATGTATGAGCTGGACCATATGTATTGAAGAACTTGAAATTGATACTCATACTATTCTCCAATAGCTGCAAACAGTAATCAATATAAGCCTTACGTTCAACAACAGCATCCAATAACAACTTAACATTCTCTTCAGATGTCATATAATGTTTACCAACAACTGGTACACCATATGTCAGATATGCACTGGTTGTATCTTCATCAACTGTAACTTTGGATGTTAATACGTTTGTGTAATTCTCAAAGAAATTGAGACCATTGTTTACATCATAGATATTTGTCACCGTATAATCAGTATATCCTGGTGCAATATTATCCAGATCTTTTCTAGGATTATCTATTTCAGATGTAAGTGCAGTCTTTGCTAAAATATACAAAGATACCTTAGTATTTGCATCAAAGTAACCATAGTTGAGTGTTCTAGAACCAGCCTCATAAAGATCAAGAATCTTCAAACGATTATTATCATCCAATCGATTATCTGTTGGGAGATCAATCGTATACGCATATATACTATCATTGGTATTAGAAGAATCATCATCGAAAGTACACTCTGCCCAACGATATGGGAGACCATTCTTATAGAATACAAGAATAGAAACAATATTGTTTGTTGTGAATGTTTCTTCTGTAACGGAACCATCTGGATTAACAACATTCAAAGATGCTGTATTATATGCAGATGTATCTCTAATAGACTGTGCAATCTTGAATGATATTTTGTAATGATCCTGATCGATCAATAGATCTCGTTCAAAATGTAACCGATTTGCAATGTACTGGATATTGGAATCTTCATTTACGTAATTATATACGAAATATGTATTCTCATTTGCCAACGACATGAAGTATGAGCAATACAATGGATCTAGATCCAATGCAATGTTATACATTGTCATATAGTAGTAGAATCCATCATTGAAATATTCATCTGAGAATAATTCTGGTACGTCTACTTCATCAATAACATCCCCAAGATTAGACTCCGGGTCATACTTTACGATAGAACCTGCAGGGAGAATAAATCTACCATCTGCTAATTTAATCATAGTATTATTCGAAGTTGCTAATCGAAGATTTAATGTATTAGTAGGAATGATATTCATATAATCATCTTTTAATAAGAAGTATCCATACCATACACGTTCTAGCTGATTATCTACCTTCTTCTGCATAACTAATCGATTCTGATCAGAATCAATCAAATTGAAGTAGTTATTAACATCTTTCTCAGTTGTAATACTACCTCTAGAAATAGCAGCCTTAGGAATTAACTTCTGTAACTCCTCTTTAGATTTAGCATTCTCACCATCAGTAGAATCTGATAATGCAACGATATAAGAAGTGAGCTTATTATATCCATATTTCTCTGATGTAAGATCTACATAGAAACCTTCAGAATCCTCATCGATCTTAAGATAATCAAAGTTTCCGGATTCTCCAAGAGTTGTATATGCTCTAATCTTGATATTGGAATTAAGACCAGGAATGTAAGATTTACTATCAAATGTAACACGAACCATTGAATCATTTACGTATAAATACCAGCAATAGTATTCATCATCACCTGAAGACATTCCGTAGAAATATGGTGTTAATGATTTTGTACCTTTCTCATCAACGATTGTTACATCGAAGTCAGCTAACTGATTCTCAAACTCAAAGTTATATGACTTATTCTCTATAATAGAATCAGATGTCATTGTATCATCAATATCAATCAAACTATACTGACGGATAGTAGCAGTGAATCCAATATAAGTATAATTGTCGATGTTTAATTCTACCGGCTGCTTTAAGTATGGAATAGTAACATTGGATAATCGATTATTGATTCGGTTACCGTTATCGTCTGTCATAATATACTGAGCAGAATAATTATACTTTCCATTAACTTTCTTTCTCTTGATGAGAATATCATAATCAAAATGGAACTCGTACTCATCGATCATGATTGGGCAATCGGCATCGATAATAAACTCATTAGAGCTATCCATATATGTATCGAAATCAGTTGTACGGATACACATTGATATATCAATATGAGCTGGAACAGCATTGATACCTTCGATATTGTTATAGATAGCATGTGTAAGTACATTCTTTGATAATCTAGCTCTAGTTGGGAACATCTCATTTCCTAACTGACCTGTCATAATTGTTGATGTCTGAATTTTTTTAGCTTCTAGATCAGAAGTAAAACCAAAGATACCTAAAGCTAATGTGGTTTCAGATTCATCTTCAATATATCGTTTCTGTAAACGATTAATATTGTCGGAGATATCATAGATATCAGTATCTATCTTCCAATCTGTATCTGTAGTAGCCATTAATACTTCACATCTCCTCTCCACCTTAATTTGTAAACATATGGACTATGCGGATCTTTACGATTCTCATGCTCCATAACAACGTACGCTGCTCTAGCTGGACGGTTATCAGCTTTACCAATAGCTGAATTATACGGTTTTATCTGATATGGCATATCATTATATAGATCTCTTGATAATACGTTGAAATCAGCCAATATATCAGGATTCATATCTTCGTAGAATGCTGCACGGAAATCAATGCTATATGATAGTCCCTGATCAAATGTAGCATTACTGAATACATCTCTAGGTAAACTCTTAGGATATACACCATACATCTTACCATAATACAGAATTGTTTCCATATCTTCTGCAACCATGATCTTATATATTGAGAACTGGTCATGTAAAACCTTGTTCTTAATATATTTGATACTAGGACGAATAATACCATGTTTCTTTAAAGTTTCGTATTCATCATAAGCTTTAAAGAAATAATATACATCTAGCCATCTAGTATCACGAAATTCTAAAGAAAATTCTGGGTTATCATCAGATGCCTCAGAAGATAGACGATAAGAATATCCAACACCCCATGTGTTAACTGGAGTATCTACACTCTCTGCACTCAATCCAGGAACATCAAGATTATTCATAACTGCATTCTGAAGAAGATGATTAAACTTATCTTTTTTATACACAGGATTACACGTTGATGAATAACATGACTCAAGCTGTGCAATTACATCAGCTTTACGAGATACAAGATCAACCCAGAATGACATATCTCCTAAGTTTGTTCCTTTATCTTCATCGTAATATAATGGTGCACCTTTTTCAACACCATCTGCATCTTCATTTTGCTTAATGATATTAAGGTTTGGCTTTGTAAAAAATAAAAATTCTCTAGCAGTACCTATAGCTTCTGCAGGATTTAATAAACCGTAACGGTACGTCCGAGTAAATACATCGATATGACCGTTATATTTATCCGCAGTTGTATTAAAAATACCTGCTTGATGTAAATTTGGTATTAATGCTCCTGCCGGATCACCAAGTTTACCAACTAACTTTTTTGTTGCTAATTGTTTTTCATCATAAAAATCTTTTTCACTAGTACCTTGCCTTTTATTAGGTTTCGTAAAAGTGGTAGAAGATGCAGTTGTATTTTTAGATTTATAGATATCTATACTTTTTGTGCTCAAAGGGGGCCTCCTTCCTACTGAAATTATAATAATGTTCCGCCCTACTGAAGTTATAGAAGCAGTTAATTTGCAATACTTGGTACATCTAGATAAGTGATGATTTGAACACTAGTATAAATTATGCAATATAATAGAAGAGGAGGTTCAACAATGCAACCTATTATACAAGAAGGAAGCTTCTCAGATATTCTTAGTAAAGTCGCTGGTGGTGCTAAGACTATTGTGGATGCTTCTACTAGTAAAGATGATAACGACGTTTATCTTAAGGGTTCAATTTCAAGATATACCAAAGATCTTGTTATGAGTTTTCCTATGCTTTGCGATAACAGTCTTCCAGTTAGTACTGTGACAATGATTAACAAGGCAAATGAAAGAACTGTCATTAGTATGCTTCAGATGTTATTCAGTGCTATTAACATGCAGGGTACTAATGGTGTGGATATTCTTAAAGCACTGCACAAGAATATCTCTAATCCAAATATGGAAGATATTATGGATGCACTTGATTCTTTATCTGAGTCTGTTAACTTCTCATCATATGAGAGAGCATTATTCGAAGCACATATCAGAGATATTGCTAAGATGATCCAGAAGGAAAATCTTCAGCCAGCACCATCATATCCTGTAAGCAGCTTTAGCGAACATTCTTTATCAGACTTTACCGCTATGCGTCGTAGAGGTGATCTCTTGATTACTGAATTAACAGATGCAGAAGAGGATTATCTCAAAAAGAAGAAAGATCTGAGGGATTCTCGTAAAGATAGACGTGAAGAGGAAAAAAGAGGCGAAGAGCGGGAAAAGGCTCAACGAGATAAGGACAAGTATGAGTCTGATACGAAAAATCAGAAGCATGATCGAGAGCAGGATGAAGAGAATCTTCTTACCAGTATCAATACTAAGCGATTAGTTGACTCTGATGTTAAGAAGGCTAACGAGATTCAGCCATCATTAATGGTTGTAAATTACTACTCATCTGTTGATGGTTCTACTCAGGCTGTTCAGAAGTCATTTGTTGCTGGTGTTAAGTCCAGAGCAATTTCCGTAGATGCTATTGATATTGTTGATCGTCTTATTGCTAAGGATCGTGCAAAGTTATCCTTTGTAAATCTGGTAAGAGCGCATACAAAAGAGATTAGTTTATTTAAGGATCTGATTTTCTGTACAAAGCAGGCTAAGCTTGATGCTAAGAATGCTGTTAAGAAGGGACCAGCTGCGCAGATTTGGAATCTTTTATCTGTAAGATCTGCTAAGGGTGCTTTCAATAAGTTCCGCCGTAAGGGTAATGATGCAACAGCTATTACTGGACTCGTTGTATCTGCAGAGACTGTTGAATATATGAAGAAGGTACATAAGTTTGATCTTATGAAGCCTCAGAATACAAAGCTGATTATGCAGGCTTATAACCTTATGAGTATCTGGATTTGTGATGAGACAACAGAAGCTGTTCATTATATTATGGATGGTAATAACTCTTACGAGGTTGTATCTTATAATGGACTTGAAAAAGAAGGTGCAGGTAGAGAATACAAGAAGATGGTAAACTTACTTGCAAGCAATGGTAGATAAGGGAGGATAAGATGGACAAGATTAGTCAGATTTTTTCTGAGAGTTTCGATCTTACAGATCGTTACACTTGTCATTACCTTGCAACTATCAATGAGGCAGAGCAGGCAGATGTATTATCTGCCCTCTCTTCTGCTTTGTATGATAAGATTGTAAAGAAGGTAGACAAGATTGACTTTGGAACAATTCCAAAGTCTCGTGGTGATATTACAAAGGTTGATGGATATGAGAAGACTTTAGAGTGTATCGATATTATCCAGAGACTGTTCAGAGAATACAAGGTTGATACAGAGATTCCAGATTCTATCAATACTGCTATTACGAACATTCGTGATCGTAAGAGTATGTTTATGAAGGCTTATGGTCTCAAGATTGAGATGCCAATGGTTATGTACAACCTGATTGTATTATCTATTGAGAGATCTGTTGCATTTACAATCTCTACATGCTTAGAGTATGTAAAGACACCTAATAGTACATTGAAGATGGCTGTTGATAAGGTTGCTGTTACAAAGGCAGAAGATGATCTTATGTTAAAACAGCTCACATCATTCAATGTAATGTGCGCTAATGGTTCATTTGATAAGACAATGACAGCTGTTATGAAGACTGCTGGAAAGATTGCTCATGAAGCTTTTGCTTACAATGAAGATGGTGAGCCTGTAGATGAAAATGGTATTGCTATCACAATCTCTTTCTGTGGTTTAAAGAATGATGGCGAGGCACCAGTCAAGACTCCAGCTTTTATCTTAAAGCATGATAATGAGCCATTCAAGACTGAAGATCCATTTGGAGATACTCCAGTTGATACGCAGATTCCAGATGGTACACCAGAAGAGGATGCACCAATTGACAATATAGAGACATTAGCTCCAGCTGCTCAGTATGCTGATGAGTTTGGTCCTGATGGAGAGTTTGATGGTATCGATGATGATACTATTGACGACGATGAAGATGATGATTTCGGATTAGGACGTCAGGATGTAACTGGTAAGTATGATGATTATCTTGACGACGACGAAGATACAATTAATGATCTCTTATTAGGTGGAATCGAAGATGATGGTGTAGAACCACAGAACATTCCACATACTGCTGCGCCGGATTCTACAATGCTTCCAGATTATGCTGGTGCTGAAGATCAGGATGGATTGGATGATCAGCCGGTTAATGAGGATTGGAGATCTGTAGCATTTAGCACTGCATCTGATATTTTGGGTAAGATGGCTGGAGAGCAGAATTCGAATAATAATGATGATGATGGCAAAGATAAGCCTAAGATGAAGACTTATAAGAAAATTATTATTGGTGCAGGACTTGCATTAGGAGTACTGTATCTCCTCAAGAATACCATTATTCCATTATGTAGATACTTATGCTACTTCTTTGCTCATACAAAGGCTAAAGCATCTGACTATCTTCTTGTACAGGCTCAGTTGATCGAAGCTAATGCCAACGATCTTGAGGTTAATTCCGATACAGGATTATCAGAAGAAAAGAAGAAGAAGGTTGTTGCTAAGCAGAGAAAGATTGCTGATAAGCTTCGTTCATTAGGTCAGAAACTTTCTATCGATGGAAAGCAGGCTCAGGCTAAAGCTAAGAAAGATGCCGAAACTGATGAGAAAGAGAAGAAGAAGATCGCTAAAGATGATGATGGTGATGACGGAATCTTTTAATTGAATCAATTACGTCCAGTAGGAGTTGTTTCTCCTACTGGATTTTCTTTAGATAACAACTTTAGTATAATGGTAATATGTTAACGAATCATAAAGGAGGAAGAAGGATATGGGCATCACTTCTACGAATAGATTAAATAACCTTGTATTTGATGAAGCAACCGTTGAAGACTATTCTTATATGAATGAAGATACTACTCTGCTTGATAGTATCCGTACAACAGGAATCTCAATGGAAGAGTCAATTGCAGCTCAGATTGCTATGATTGAACAGGACTATGCATTATTTGAGCAGCTTCTTAGGGATGACTATAATGAGACTATGAATGAAGCATTCAAGGTCTCAAGCAAAGATCCAGTAGAAGCTGGATTGAAGAAGGTTGACAAGTTTACATCTCGTGTAAACAGATCATTGAAATTTGAAACCGAAGCTGTTAAATATTCTGCAGCATGGTTTACTAAGCAAATTTCAAATATTGAATTTAAGGATCGAAAAAAGCTTGAGAAGTATGTAGGATGCATCAATAAAGAAGCATTAACCGACTTTAAAGGTATTAAAGGATTTGATCTTCCCGATAAAGATATTGCTGAAGCACTTAAGATAGTTGGAAATTCATCTCAAATTGTTGCATTACTTGTAAAGTATGAGAAGGCTGCGAGAAAAGGTTCAACAGCTGAAGATATGAATAACGTGGGTGCAGAATTCTCAGATGAATATAATACTATTTTTAATAAAGATTATGAATTAATACATAATATTACTCATAAGAAGAAGGATAATGTATGGAAACCTGTAGACTCTGATATTAAGAATATGAGAAACTTTGTATCTATGAAAGAAGCATCAAAAAAGATGGTGTCTAAAATATTAAATGATGCACTTAAAGCTCTCAATGAGTTAAAGAGACATGTTGATGCTTGTGAGAAGATTGCAAAGAAAGATCCAAACTCTCTTGCACTTCGTCAGATGCAGCGTATCTATTCTATGATGTATGCTACTATGTCTATGATCGAGATCAGATATTCATATGTGACCACATTGCTGTTTACAAGAATCAACAGATATCGTAGAGCTATTCTTGTTTGTGGTAAGTATTGCTCTAAGCACGGTGCTGTATCTGAAGCTGTTTTAGAAGCAATTGGACTAAGATCCGAGGCATATGTAAACGCTCAGCTGGGAAATTATATGTTTATGAATGAGATGGCTAATAGTGCTATTGCCACAAATGCTGAATTCAATTCAACTATGAAGAATATTGGAATTAATGAATTCCGGTATTTCGAGTTTACACATGAGAATATGGAATATGATGATGAGCATCTTCATAATATGAAGGTAGATTTATGCAAGATCTTTGAGCACATGTCTGAAGATTCTAATAAATTCTACGATCTGCTTCGTGAATCTAATAAGAAGATTCCAGTAACAAGTGAAGAGATTGAGATACTTGCTAATGCACCACTTGGAAAATGGCACAGCTTTGCTATCAATAAAATGAAGAAGAAAAATAAAGCAGATTTATCTGTAAAGATTGAATCACTTGTTCCACAGATTGTGAAGTATTATAGAGAGGGTCAGTATACTTCATTACTCGATGAGTCATCAACACCAATTGGTGATGTTATGATGAAGCTGTTTACTGAAGAGCATGTGGCATTACCTCATTTCTTTAATCCTAGAATCAAGGAGCTTAATGGTCCAATTAAAGATGCATCATTTGATGATTCTGTTATGAAGGCAAATGCTAACTTTGCTAAGGTAATTGATCGTTGTAATGTACACGAGAATCATCTCATGACATTAATGATGGAAGCTATAAATTCTCTTACAGAAGAAGATGTGAAGTATGTTTCTAAGATCATGGAGAATTTTAAAGATCTTGCAATTGCTGCACATACAGAGTATGTTGCTGAGTGTGCATCTGCATATAGAGAGTATGCAGAAAGATGTAGTGTAATTGCTAAAGTATTATAATTTATTAGCATTACCATCTCTATAGTTCCCTAAATAGGTATCTCTAGAGCGGTAGTATTTGTAAATTAGCAAAAAATAAAGCATAATCCGTATATCTACACAAAAACAAAACCAGATAGCCCTGAAAGGCTATCTGGCTTATTTGCTGATTTATTCCTCTACTTCTTTCTTATTCATAGATTTTTTGATCGTATTGATTGTTTCATCAATACTCTCTGGATCAATGTTCTTGAAGATAGATGTAATAGCTTCCTTCTGAGCTTCAATATCATCTGGATGATCTTCGATGATACCTCTGATAATATGATCGGTAAGATCATCTACTAGAGATTTCAGACTCATAGCTAATAACTGCGTCTGCTGCAGAGCACGCTGAGTCTGACCCATAGCCATACCTAATTTCTTTGTCTCTTCTTCAAGAGCAGCAATACGAATCTGCTCTGGTGATGCTGACGAATTACCAATATTTCCTTTTCCTAAAATAATTCCACTTGACGACATAATTTCTCCTTTATAATCTTTGTAGATCCAATGGGTTGTTTGCAAAGAACTGACTGTTGATTGTATGAATCGTTCCATCATCTTTTAGATTTGAGAAATCTAAATTTGTAGACTCTGGACTATTCCTAAAATAAGGTAACTGTAACGTTATATCCAATGCACGCATTCTGGCATATATCGGAGCAATAGGATATCCATTTAATATTGGTGAGTTTAACAGCTGCTCTGGAATAACCTGAACATCAGCAGATCCAACAACATTGCGTATCATCTTAGCTGATTGTAAACAAGTACATATTGCTGTCAAGTTACGATGTGGACACTTGCTAGCTGCTAAGAATAATGGATAATTGATCGGAGATATATCAGACACTTTTGCGACATTACAATGCAATACATGAGATACGAGACTCCAGAATTTGTACCGATACTCAACCTTTTCATTGATCGGAATCATCATAGACTGATCACCATTCTTTGATGATTTTAATGGATATAGATAGCTTGTGTTTGGATATAAGTAAGTAAGCTGAATTGGGATAATATCCCTAGAGATAATCATATTCGGCTTACCATCATTCAGTTTTTCAATCAGGTTTGCCATTACAACACCGACTTCGTAATTGTAGTCACTAGTAATAATATGAATATCTGGTAAATATGGGCATAATATCTTGAGTAGATCAAGATTTGTATTAACCATATCTCTAAATACAGGAATGTTTACCTTCTCCAAATATTTGTTATTATACTCAGCAACAAATTTACGATTTAACGCACAGCAATTGTTAGAATAAACAAAGTAGAATGTTGTATGTACACCTAGCATTCGAAAGAATGATCGATAATGTGCACAGAAGTTGACCATACTGCTAGTTACAGCAGTATAGTCTGTAATATCTGTGCGGTAATGCTCAGAGAATATACTATGTAGAATACTATATAGATCTACAAAGATATTCAATTCTGTAGCACTACCAATACTAGTATTAGAGAATGTCTCTAATACTAATGTTTTTAAACGATCTTTCTTAACGAAGCTGCCATACAATATCTGCTCAACTGCAAATACTCTATTATCCGACATCTTCCATCTCCTCACTAGAAGCAGAGAACAGATCTCTCATATCGAACATGTCACCATTCTCATCAAGAATGTCCTCTGGATCATCATTGATTGTCTTAGCTGCATCAATAAAATCAGATCTCTTTACGATAGATCGTAACAATGTCTTAGTATCACCAAAGTCATTTGCAACTAACTCTTCGGCTAACTCATGAACACCATCAACAGATGAGAATGTATAGCCTTTGTTGATCTGCTCACCTTCTGCTGTCATACGAAGCTTACGGATCTCAATCTTAGCCTTCTCTTCATCTGGATCATCACCAGTCTTAACCCACTGTACCTGACGAATAGCTCCTACAGAATTACCATGCTCATCAAACTTTCCAAACTCCTTAAAGATGTGATATTCACGATCGAATGTTCCGCTAAATGCCATAATTATTCTTCCTCCTGTTTCTCTAAAGTTTCAACATCTGTTTCCAGAATGTTAGCCTCAGATTTCTTTTCTAAATCTTCACCGAGTGATATATTATGAGATGATAATTTCATAATTGACTCATGATCCATATCAACTAATGAGTTTAATGTCTCTATCCCCTTAGACAAGGTGTCGATTTCTTTACCCTGAATATTAACAATTTCATTAGACTTGTCAATTATTGATTTTAATAGTTTTATCTGCTCAGAAAATATTTTGAATTGTTTGTCATAATTATCAATAAGCGTATCAGTATTATTGATCAGCTTATCATTTATATTACATACCTTATCGACAGACTTTAAGACCTCATCATTAGATTTGTCGATACTATGATAATAATAAATAGTTGCACCAAAAACAATAATTAATACTATTAAAATGCAACCAATTAAAATAGCCATCCATCCAGGTATAACAATCATTAGAATTCCTCCTTATTTAATCTACGAAGTGTTCTAGCCTGCTTCTCATGAATAATAGCGGATAACTTGGAATATACATCATCATGAGTTAATCCGTTATTTCCACATATCATATCAATAGTACTATCCAAAATACCCAGCATACCTTTCCATTCTTTTCTTATATCTCCTGGAGCTTTTACTCGCTCCCTGATAACTTTCGATATTGCTTTCTGAGATTCAGCACAACGTTTGATCATAAGCATGATAATAAGATAATTATCCGTCAATGTATACTCGTGAATATCAATATGAATATTAAAGATATCTTGTAATATACAAGAGCAGACAATAACATCTGCAATCTCTTCCAGTAAATTATCTACTTTATCTTTATCACTAGTAGAAAAATAATAATCCTCAGCAGCAACTATTAATTCGGATAGTTCTTCCATACAATCAACTTCTTGCTTTATATAACCAATTTCTTCATTCGACCTATGAATAATACCCATATCTACTTCGTTAACAATCAAATCTTTAACCATTTTAACCATTTCGTTATATCCTCCACTTTCTTTTTATTATTAAAAAAATAAACCTGGGGTATATTACAACCCCAGGATTTTACTCATTTTGACATTTTAGATGGTTTATAGTAACAATTGTATCTTATCTCTCTCTGGAAATACCAGAATCAGCATAACCGATACCAAGAGCATTGTATGCCTTCTTGATATTCTCCTCGGATGCCTTTGTGATAGAAAGCAGATAGTTATGACTAGCTGCTGCACTAGCATACTGCTGGAAATTGTTCTGAGGTGTAAGATCAGCTGCAATTGTGAAATCGTAATCTACGTTTCCACCGTTCTCATCCTTACCACCATAAATCAGTCTCAGAAGCTTACGTGGATCGATGAACTGGATCTTAGTAATCTGAACTGCCTGCTGTGTGAATCTATTTGCTCCAAAATCTGTGGTCTCAGCAACAACTGAACCCCAATTGATCTTACCACGATTGTAGAATCGTGAGTTAAGAAGCTTAGAGATTACATCCTTACCATCTTCTGTGATGATGTAGCGGTCACCATCTCTTCTAGCACGATCACGAGAACGTGTACGATCAAGAACGTTGTTACCAACAGTCTTACCTTCTGCACGGCTGCACGCACATGGAAGAGCATCATTGCTATGATCATTATGATCAAAGTAAAGCTCGATGGTTGCCACCTTAACGTTACCCATATTTGTAGTAACGAACTTGGATCCATTGTAATCTGCAAATGCAGAATACATGATATCGTTAACGAGTCTTAAAAGTTCCGCAGACGTAAGAAATCTTCCGCTGAATACAGGTTCGAATGCTACACAATCCTTAGGATCGATCTCGATGCTGTATGGTGTTCTCTGTTCTGTAGACTTAGCTGTATCACTCATTGTGATTCCTCCTTAAAATTTGTTCTTTGTCTTCTTTGTCAAAATGAGTTTATATATCTAGTGATAATATTCTATCACCTGATATCAAGTATATAGTATATAACTGTTTTCCAGTTTACTATTTATTAGTATCGTTATACTTGTTGTAGAATTTTAATTTAAACGTTGTCGAGAAGTCTGGTTTAGCTGCATCGATCTGCAAATCCTTTACATACTCCTCACCAGTTGTTGTATAGAGACATACATACACCTGATTTGTATTATCTCGGATCAAACCAAACTTACCATTCTTGAAATCTCCAAGATTAATATCATGGTCATATTCAAGAACAGTTACATCTTTGATGTTCTCCTCATAGATAGAAGATAACCAATTTGCACAATCATCTGTGAGAGAGATGTACTTAACACCCTCTGCTGTTGGAAGATCTTTCTCCGCAAAGTAATCAGATAACTTGAAATCAATTGATAAGATACTCAGCATCTCATCAAGATCCATCTGAAAGTTATTCTCATGTAATAATGTAGAAAGATCCCGGCACCATCCACCAACTTCTTTCTTGAATACAGAAGCTGGATCCTTGATTGTCTTTACATAATCTTTGAATAATCCTTCCAGAACTTCATCAAACTTCTTAACGTTGATCATAGACAAGATATCATCTACTGTATCGGTCATATAGAAGTTTACGAAATCAATATAGTCCATCTCAGAAGCAGCAAACATATTTCGATAATCGAAATTGCTAGGACAATCTAGCTGATTTACTGATACGCCAACTAGCATTTCAGACTCATCAGAGATAGCCATATTATGAAAGAAATCTGTAACACTCTGACGACATACACAGAAAGGCCACTGAAGATCACCAATTGCATCTCCAATCTTCATATTATTGAATCGATCAGCAGTTACAAATACATCTTTGTACATAGATCCATCAGGCATCTGTACTTTGGCAATAACAGCTGTTGCAACAGCATCCGGCGTTAATGGGGTATAATTTTCTTCTAATTCTGCAAAACGAATCTTACGTTTCTCATTGGTATCATAATCTAATACCGTTACTTCTGTTGGATTCATACCCTTATCTTTCCAAGATCTCTTCACATGAACTAATCGTAGCATATGAACTCCATCATCGTCGACTTTAAAGTACTTGAATCCGACTTTATTCTGTAAATCCATTACAAATCTCCTCCTATAATATAATAATTACCTTCTATACAAAATTATAGTATATAATTATTCTGAAAGTTAACCCCAGACACTTTTACATGTCTGGGAATCTAACTACTTTTTCAGTCTATCTAATAATAACTTCGTATCAGATTTGCTATAACCATCAATAGCACCATCATATAACAGATATGCATGTTTTGGAATTGTGACTTTGTGTTCTTTATCTTCTCTAAATTCAATATTGAACATGCAATCATCAATCTTGGAGAAAGCATCATTGATCTGCATACGTAAATACTCTGGATAGTATTTGTTATTACCTGAAGGTATATAGTTTGATGATGTTGAAGATCCAGAAATATTGTTATTCATCAACTTAATCAGACGATCAATATACTCCTTCGTTGCAATTGTTGCAAATACTTTGATTCTTCCAGTATCACCCAGTTCTGATACAAGACCATTCCAAGACTTTAATTCAAATCCATCGAATTTATGTCCTAAGTTTACCTTGTACAGTATATTCAACTCTGGGGAGAAACTAATATAGCAATGAGTGAAATAGTAATCATTCATAACCTTATTAGCATTATCTGGTTCTGTAAATAAGATGAAGATATTTGCGTCATTCTCAGTACAGAAATTCTGAATATTTGATTTATTAATATCAAGTAATTCTGGAGAAGACTTTAATGATTCTATTTCTTTCTGCTTTGCAACCATGAATGGTAACTTTCCGGGAACAACTCCAGGGATCCATCCGTGAGCTATCAATTCATTGTGATTATCAGCATTCTCTATAACATGCTTAGCATAGTTATCATACCACTCGTATCTTAGATCTCTTTGCTCCAAATTCATATTTTTCTGAGCTTTATAGATCTCTCTATGGTTCAAAAGTGGTGCTGCTTCTGATAAAATGAAATCAAACTCATCACAATTAAGTCCAGCTTCTAATACTGGATTGATTCTAGGAGACTTAGACTCATTGATAGCATTTGTAATACCAGCACGATCATTTGTAACCATCATATGATCATAATACATTTCCTGGAGATCCTCTAATGAATCATCTTTGATGAGATTATCTTGATCCATTGACCTTTCTGCTTCCTTATTACGGATAATATCTTTTACGATATGGTACATATTGATTACATTGTATCCCCAAATCTGATTAGAGTAATCATTTGAGAATGCTTTATCTCTATCTCGTAATAGATCATAACTATTCTTTGTAGAGATCAATTGTGCTGAACTCATATTTGGACTAATGATACAAATATTTGGATATGTGTTAAGCATATCTGTCATAGTATATCGATTCTGAATATCTTCCATTTTATCAAAATCATTTGCTGATTCTGATACTAGATTAGAAGGATCCAGAATACCTGTCTGAAACATGATTTTTGCCTTGATCTTATTATATAACTCGATATTCGTGCAATCATGTCTCATCATACATGCATCATCAGATCGCATTCTCATCTCATATGGTAATCCAAGCCACTGAGATATCTCTGCATTAAGTTCAGCTAAGTTGTCTTTAGGTTCGATTACGTTAAACTTATCCATGATATAATAACCCTTTCAATACTTGATAAGGTGCTGATCCAACTTTACATAATTCTTTGGACTCATAGAACAGTTCTGGTATAGATTTTAATCGCATGATATAATTACCAGACTCCATATTGTAAGCCCATTCAATATCATAATCTTCCTCCACTGATTCCAGCACAGGGAACTCAACATCTTTATTTGCTCCCAAATAATAGTTCTCTAAAATATTTGAGAAGATGTTGTTATATGTATAGAAGTCGATAGCTTCTTCTATATTGGTATCACACATTAATTGCCATTTCGGATCTTCCATCATTAATGGATGACCTGTAAATGCTTCATATATTGAGCACATATTAGAAGCATCAAATTGTGGATTGTTGACAGCTTCATCAATATCTTTCCATGTACGGTTCTTAATAGCATAAGCTTTATATGAATCATACTGCTTCATCATATCTTCATGAGTAGACTCAGTCAGCTGACCGTTTTCATAATGGAAGATTGTATCTAATCCTAGTCCATGACGACTAAGTCCTAATGTTGATCTAGGACTAAATCCTGGATTGAATGTATTATTCTGCATATACTGAACCATAATAGGCTCCGCATTAGGATCTTTGAGTCCGACAACACCACACATAGAAAGTGCAGCCATAGCTTCGTTCACATGAACTACTCGATCCATTGATGTATCAACAAACTGCATTTTGAGATCTAAGAATACTTTTAATAATTGAGACAGATCATTGTCGGTAAGACGAATGTAATTATAGGTTGTATTCTTAATAATATGCTCCTCTTTTGCAATCTGTTTTTTACGATATTCTGGCATATTACGATTATTTGGATTACTGCCACCATCTTTGACCTCGATAATAAGATCATATGGTTGATAATACATATCAGGAATATACATATGTGTCTCACCATCTAATGTATATTCAAGAGTAGGTCCAGGAACAATAAGATCAGTAGATTTCAAATTCATTACTTGATCCATAAACTCCAATGCATCTTTCTCGTACCGACCAGTATATGTTTTAACAGTACCATCAGACCAGCGATACTCACCAGAAATTCTGCGGTTCGCTAACATCTTTCTCTGACCTTCATCTGTCTGAGAGATTCTGGTAACACCTCTAGTACGTCTCATATTTGCTTCAAACTTTGCGACGTAACTATCATGGCAACTCTTTTTACCGCATTGACGATCATAACGACCCTTGTTTTCATCCCATGGTGTTGGACCTTTACATTCGGTACACTTTCCATGATAATTATATGGTCTTTTATTTACAATATGATATACTAATCTTGTAGCTGTAAAATCTTTTGGTATTTCATCTTCATGGTTGTCATCAATATGGATAACTAGTTTATCTCTTAGAAACCGTTTACCACAATATGGACAAGGATATGTAATCTTTCTCTTTGTACTCATATGAAAAAATCCTCCTGTGAAATTCTCGTATTACTCAGATGTGGACTCCACCACACTAATTAATAATTGTAATATTTTACAACGTAGACATTTATTTAATCCGAAAGGAGTGTACACTTATGCCTATAATGCATCGAGAGTATTTGGAGTCAGTAAACAAATTTAGAGAACCAGCAAAAGTTGATGGGAAGAATGCTGTTGGACTCCGTATTATGGAATTATTGTTAATGGAGCCAGGGTCAGACCCATTACATCCAGATATGGGAGTCGGTATTCGTAACTATCGCTATGGTATTAATGTACTTGATGATATGGAAAATCGTATCCAGAATCAGATCAATACATATCTACCAATGTATGCTGTATCTAATATTGCTATTATTAGAACTCCAGATAAAATGTGTCGTATTGAGATCGAAATTAATGGTGACTTTATGGTTGTGTATGATTCTGCAACTGCTCCAGTGCCAATTTCATTGGATGACATAGCAGACTAATATTAAAAGGAGGAGAAGTTTTTGAGCGCATTAGATACTTTAAAAAATAATGTTGGAGACATTATGATCGATGCTACTGGATCAGCAAATGATGACGTTGTTGATATGGGAGCAGCGATATCCGCCGCAGATACTAGAGAGACACCTACATCTAGTAAGAAGACAGTGATTCGTGCATCAATTAATCCTAAGACTGGGAAAGCTTCTGCTGTTACAGAGACTGCACCAATTGAGATTAATGCTGCTGGATCCGGACAGCGTGCAACTGTTGATATTTCCCAGATCGCTAAACCTGAAGAGAACGTGAATGAAGATATTCATGAGAGTCTTGAGAAAGACTTATTAGATGGACCAGATTCTGTCTTTGCTGAATTCTTAGCACGTAAAGAGCAGGAAGTTAAGGAATGGGAAGCATCAAGAGCTGAAGAAGCTGAGATTCGTGCTCTTGAGGATGATGTTGATGAAGAAGAAAACATCGACACTGAGTTATTAAACAATCCTGTATTCCAGGCAGCACAGGCTGCTTCTAGAGTAGAGGGTGAAGATGAGACAGTTTCTGAGGTTAGTCAGATGGATGGTAATGATGTGGAATTTGTAGAAGAAGACCTGTCATCATTACTTGACGATGAGCCAGAAGAAGAGACAGAAGTTGAAGAAGAGGAAGAAGATATTATGCCTAATACTGAAGAGATGTATGTAAATGATGCAGCTCCTGTAGACGAGGAGATCGAAGAAGATATCATTCCAGTAGTAGATGATACCGATGAAGATCTTGTAGAAGAAGAGCCGGCTGCAATTGAAGAGGAGATCTCAGAAGATGATGATCTTGATGAGCTTGCAGATGCTGAGGCAGAAGAAGAGGAAGATCATGAAGAATCTATTTCTTCTGATGAGCTGGATCTGGATGTTGAAGAGTCTGATGAGTTCATTGGTGTAACAGATGATGTTGACACAGATGAAGATCTTGCAGAAGATGATGAAGAATTATCAGAGGAAGAAGAGGATGAAGATGCGGCTCTTAAGAGACTTAAGAAGTTAGCTACAGAGAAGATTCGTCCAGTATCTACTCGTCTGGATATTTCGTCATTCACTGTGCTTAAGAAGCCGGCAACAAAGGAAGATTTCATCAATTCTGCACCAAGAGTTCGTGTTGCTAAGTGGGTGCTTCCTGCACAGAATGCAACTGTTCTGATGAAGGAGTTCACTGGTGCTGAGTTAGAGCTGCT
>Ga0256405_10005915_pt1 | contig 20351 bp, 20 predicted proteins | sample RumenRJG_02DNA_FD_189096 | JGI IMG/M metagenome (GOLD analysis project Ga0256405, IMG submission 189096) | Bovine rumen microbial communities from Lethbridge, Alberta, Canada - RJG_02 | ecosystem: Host-associated > Mammals > Digestive system > Stomach > Rumen | place: Canada: Alberta... | reverse complement strand
AGCTTCACTGCCTCTTCTTTAAAGTTTTTTTCGTAGGTCATCTTTTTTCTCGCCTTTCTTTTATGATTTTTCATTATATCACACCTTTGGGCATTTGACGACTCTACTTACATGATAACACTCCACAGGCAGTGGCACAGCAACATAACGCACCTCAATCGGAAGTAATATATGAACCTGTCTATGTTGAAACGCCGTCTTCGTCAGGTGGGAGTTTTGTCCGTGATGTAGCTTCTATAGCGACTGGAGTTGCCATGGGAAATGCCATTACAGATTATCATAGAAAGAAAAAAGCGCAGAAAGAAATACAATGGAGATATACCTGTAGCCCATTATGTCCAAATTTTAACAAGGAAAAGTGCATGGTAGGTTCTCGCCCAGATATGTGTGCAAACGCAATAAAATACTAAAAAATAAAAAAACAAGCTGACCGTCGTCATTACAAGCGGAACATACAAATATATAATTGACTGATCTATTCAAGCCTATCTGAAAGTGATAGCCAGAATAATCTGTTAAATTCATATTAAAGAAAACATCTCCTTCCATTTATTATTTTTCTACCCTTGTTCTTAATCAAAAATTTATGATTTCACAGAGAAAAGTATAAACGGAACAGTTGACTTCTTTTTGTTTATATCTTATAATAAACAAAAAAGGTGATTGTATGATTTACGGCTATGCAAGATGTTCTACTAATGAAAAACTGCAAGACATCAACAGACAAATCCGAGAGTTAAAAATGCAAGGCGCAACAGATAAGACTATCTACCGTGAATATGAAAGTGGTATGAAAGTTGAACGTACCGAATTGTTAAAACTTCTTGATGTCATAAAAGAGGGCGATACAGTAATTGCTACCGAGGTCAGCCGAATTACACGAAGCACAAAACAGCTTTGTGATATTATTGAGTTTGCAAAGAGCAAGCGCATTCGGCTTGAACTCGGTACTTTTATAGTTGATTGCACCAAAGAGCTTGACCCTATGACCGAGGGAATGCTTAAAATGATGGGTGTATTTTCAGAACTCGAAAGAAACATAATCAGTCAGCGGGTAAAAAGCGGTATGCGGAACGCAAAGGCAAAAGGAAAGAAAATCGGTCGCCCTGCCGTTACCGCAGACGATATTCCGAGTATCTTTTACAAGCATTACCCGAAATACAAGCAAGGTGAAATCAACAAGAAAGAATTTTCAAGGCTTTGTAACTGTTCTTATCCAACTATCTATAAATATCTGCGGATCGTAGAGGGTGAAAAGCTATGAATAATTTTATCAATATCAAAATAGGTAAGGACAATGTTCTTTTCGATATTTCGGTAAACGAACAGAAACAAGTAATCACATTTGAAATGCAAACAGAGCCGATATTGAGTATATCAACGCAGATGTAAGCGGTAATTTTGCAATCTGCTGTCTGACAGTATCACAAGGTCAAGGCGGTATCGTGTTTGTCTGGGATACCGTAGCGCAAATAATAATTCACTATTCTGACGGCAGATATGCAGTAAAAGCCGCTATACACGATAACAAGGTCTATGTACTGCGAGTTGTATCATATTGGGGAGTTACGGCACATCTTGAACTTGATTACTGCACTCTCGGCACTATGGAAGAAGATAATTCTACGGTCGAAATCTCACTTGGCGAAAAGACAGCTCACAACCTTACAAATAACCCTGCCGATTATGCTTTTGAATTTGATGATAATAATATGCCCATAGTCACGATTAAGAACAGCAGTAAAAAGTATAAGCTGATAGGCAAGGATGGAAAGCCGTATCTGTCCGATACAAAAGGAACTTTCGGCGGGCATAAGGTATCAAAAATCTACGGCAGATTGGATTGTCCGTCCGCTAACAGATATATTGCAAAGGGGAAGTATGTTAAGCACCGAGTATTTTTGCAGACGAAGAAACGGCTATTGCCGCAGGGTACAGACCTTGTGCGGTATGTATGAAAGAGAAATACTTATTATGGAAAAAGGAACACAATAAATGAATATTCAGATTTATTCAAGGGCTTCTGCCGAACAGCTTATAGAAAATTCTTTCCCCAACGATACTGTCGTAATATGTTTCTATGACCCATACGGAACACATCACGATTACAGAGGTTTTGCAGAAGATGTAATTTACATACCATTAGACGATTTTCAGTCGGACTTGCCACAAGCCGATATGATAGCCGAGTTTGTAAAAACAGCAAAAGAAAAAGGGCAGGATATAATTTGCCAATGCGAAAGAGGTCAAAGCCGCAGTGCAGGCTGTGCCGCCGCTATTATGGAATACTATTGTCACAGCGGTCAGGAAATATTTGACAATGATATGTATAGCCCTGATGAAATGGTCTATTATGCGGTGCTAAGCGCACTTGATAAATAAAAGCAGAAAGAAGCCGATTATATGAATGTTGCCATATACGCCCGATTTAGTTCAAACTCACAAAGAGAAGCAAGCATTGAGGAACAGGAGAAAATCTGTCGGCAGTATGCTGAACAGAACAAACACACTGTTATAAAGGTTTATAGCGATTGTGCTATAAGCGGAAAGACAGATGACAGACCTCAACTGCAAAAGCTATTGTCAGATAGTTCAAGGCTGATGTTTCAAGCCGTATTGGTCTATGCCATTGACCGCTTCGGCAGAGATTTATATCAGTCACTGCTCAACGAAAAGAAGCTGACCGAGAACAACGTACTACTTCTATCTGCTACCGAGAATTTTTCTGATGATGCTTCGGGAAGATTTTTCAGAAATATAATGATGTCCTACGCACAGTTTTATAGTGATGAATTATCCACTAAAATACGCAGAGGTATGGATTACAATGCCGAAAAATGTATGTATAACGGCGGTGGAGTTCCTCTTGGTTATCGGATAAACAAAGAAAAGCTCTATGAGATCGACCCTGATACAGCGTCTATTGTGAAGCTGATATTTGAAATGTATGCTGACGGAAACACTGTTACTGAGATAAACAGCTATCTGAACTCACAAGGATATAAAACATCAAAAGGCAGAGAGTTCAATAAGAACTCGTTACATACTATGCTTACAAATAGACGGTATCTCGGTTATTATATTCACGGAAATGTAGAAACGGCAAACGGTATTCCGCAAATAATATCCGATGAACTGTTTGGGAAAGTAGCTGAGAGATTGAAAGTTAACAAAAAAGCCCCTGCCAGGGCAAGAGCAAAAGTAGAGTATATTCTTACAACAAAGTTGTTCTGTGGTCATTGTAAAGAAATGATGACAGGATTTTCAGGTAAAGGTAAACAAGGAAAGGTTTATCGCTATTACATTTGCAACGGCACCAAAACAAAGCCAAAGACCTGTAACAAAAAAATGGTGCATAAAGACTATATTGAGGACTTAGTCGTCAATGAGTGCAGACGGCTTCTTTCTGCTGAAAACATCAGACGTATAGCTAAAGCAGTGGTAGCTATCTGTGAAGAAGAAAAGGACAAAAGCAACTTAACACGCTTGAAAAAATTGCTTGCGGAGAATGAAAGAAAGCAAAAAAATACTCTCAACGCCATTATGGAGAGTGATATAGAGAGTGTCAGAAAGGCATTAGGACAGAAAATACCCGAATTGGAAAAAGAGCATATCGAGCTTGAAAGGCTTATTGCAATAGAGGAAGAACCTTTCCCAAACATATCGGAGGAAACAGTCACATTGTTCTTGACCGCATTGAAAAAGGGCAGAATAAATGATATTAAATACCGCAAGACCCTTATTGACATTTTTGTTAATAAAATCTATCTTTATGATGATAGAGTAACTATCACATATAATTCGGGCGACGAGCCTGTTACAATTACCGACAAACTCCTTTCAGATCTGGAAAAAGCAGCGGAGGACGAAAGGATTTTGTTTATGAATGGTAGCGGTCCACCAAAAATACTGATCGGGCAGGGAGTGCTTGCCTTCTTGCTCTGTTGGGATATGTGATTATCCACTGATAAACGCACATAGGATTGTGTGTTTATCAGTGGATAATTTTATGTAAAGACTATCTTTCTCAAACAGAGCATCAAACATTCGGCTGCTGGCTGAATCTTAAGTCCTACCGGAAATGGTATAGACAGGAGTCAGTCCTTCCGCCTTACTTTTCAGATTTGCGAATTGAAGAGCTTCGATATAACTGATATTTTCTGCAGGCAGAGTATCACCCTGAAAGCTGCTTGGATTATTTCCTGTGACAGACTGATACTCAGCCTGTGTAATTTCGTAAGGACTGATATAGAAATCCGCAACGGATACCTGATGCCGTAGTTCATCGTTGCTGCGCCAGTTTTCGTTTTCAGGATTGCCCATCATAAAAGTGCCGCCTTTGATCAGAACATAGTTATCTGTTACATTGCTGTCAGTATGATCTGTGCTGGTATGTGTATCAGCCGCCGGCAACTGACTTGCTGCTGCAGGTTTCTGAACCGGCTTCCATGAAGCGGAGGGCTGATTTTGCTGTGAGTGGTCAGCGGCATTTATGAAAATTGGTATTATAACAATGGCTGCCGCCAGCAGAATATAGAGCAGAGATATTCTTCTTTTGTCTTTTCTGACAACGGATCTGAGGAAGAGAGAAAACAGGTAGGCTGCAAAAGCCCATGCCAGAAGCATTGCAAGATTTTCAAGAATGACAAGCCACCATGCCTTGTCATAATCCAGAAAGGCAAAAGGATTCTGCAGTAACATATACTTCAGGATATCCGAACGGAAAAACAGACAGAATCCATAGACAGAAATGCAGCATAGGATAGCCGAAAGAGTTATACTGACGGCTTTATTTTTGATTTTTGAAGCAATGATGCCAAAATGAAGACCGAAATGAATGCCCATAAGTACAAATGACCAGTGAGAAAGGGCAAGGTGACCCTGACGGACAACGGAGGAGGGAAGGAGTCCGTTCATAAATGGTGCAGCATAGCGGCTGATCATCATACCGCACAATGCCGTGCCAAGAAAAGAGAGGATCAGAAGGAGATTGACGATTAGCTGAAAAACCCTTATCGGGCTGTACTTCCCCTTGAAGATGGAGGCATAAAACTTGCGGTTCAAAATCTGATGCGCTATCGTCAACACAAACATGGCAATGCCCAGCCACTCATGAGCAAGCTGCTGTGTTACCTGAAATGCCATCAGAAGTAACAGCAGAACTATCATAGCGGCATCAACGATCCGTTTGACAACAGTGTTTGCTTTCATTCACTTCACACCTTTCGCATAAGACAGACCGCAAGCCCCGTCAATAAAAACGAAGCCTGCGGTTAATGTTAGTTTGAGAGACCGAATCCTGCAACCCAGCCGCTGATATCAGAAGAACTGCTCAGACGGTCGCCCTCCAGCCAGTTGCCGCTTCCGGCATTGGCAGCAAGGTTTACGCCGCTTGAACCGATAGGACTGGACGCAGAGGTACAGAAGGGGATCAGGGTCTTTCCGGTGAAATCATAGCTTTCGACAAAGGTATCCATAATGCGGGGTTCTTCGCCCCACCAGATAGGAAAGCCGATAAAAATGGTGGAATAATCATCGAGAGAAATCTTATCGCTGCCGATAGCGGGACGAGCAGAATGATCGTTTTGTTCTTTGGTAGAGCGGCTGTTGGAATCGTTCCAGTTCAGATCATCTGCGGAATAGGGTTCATCGGCAAGAATCTCGTAAATATCCGCATTTGCAGCAGAAGCAATCTGTTCGGCAACACCCTTTGTGGTACCTGTTGCAGAGAAATAAACGACGAGCGTCTTAGAGTGGGCAGGTTCAGGCTCACTGACAGCTTCGGATGAAGTCGAAGCAGAAATATCCGTTGTTTTGTTCGGGTCATTATTTCCGGATTCCGTGTCAATTTCGCTTGCCTGCGATTCGTTATTATCAGTTCCGGATGCGGTGATATTCTGCTGCGTATTCGTCTGAGAGGAAGAATTTTCACTTGAAGCTGCGCTGCTGCAAGCGGCAAGTGTAAAAACGAGGGTGAGCACCATGATGATCAGTGCCGGCATTTTCATTGTTTTTGTGTTAGTTGTCATACAGATACCTCCTGTGAAATCTTTTGCTTGCCTGTTGACCAGACGTGCTTTTGGTTGGCGTTTTCGGGTTTGTTCTGCGCCATGACACCGGATAAAGGATGGGGAACGTACGGTGCCTCAAGATAAGCGGCTTCTTCATCGGACAGCTCAAGATCAACAGCTTTTGCGGCACCTTCGATATGATGCAGTTTAGTTGCGCCGACGACAGGTGAGGTGACTTTTCTCAGCAGCCATGCAAGAGATATTTCTGTCATAGTAACGCCGTGCTTTTCTGCCAGCTCAGCCACACGGTTGATGATGACACTGTCCTGCTGCGCCGTGGCGTCATACTTGAATTTTGCGTAGGCGTCTTCCTTAGCTCTTTTGGTGTTGTTATCCTGCTGTCTGCGTGAAAGACGTCCGCTGGCAAGAGCGCTGTAAGGCGTCAGCGCAATGTTTTCTTCTGCACAGTACGGAAGCATTTCCTGTTCTTCTTCACGGAAAATCAGATTGTAATGCCCCTGAACAGAAACAAATCCGGCAAAGCCTTCTCTTTCGGCAATGGCGTTGGCTTTTGCAAGCTGCCACGCAAAGCAGTTGGAAATCCCGATATATCTTGCTTTACCTGCCTTGACAATGCGGTTTAATCCGTCGAGGATATCTTCAATCGGTGTATTCCAGTCCCATATATGATAGATATACAGATCCACATAGTCCATACCAAGATTGGACAGGCTGGTATTGATCATATTTTCTATATGCTGTTGCCCGCTGATGCCCTTTTCGATTTCTTCCGGGGTTCTGGGCAGAAACTTTGTGGCAACCACAACGTCTTCACGCCTTGCAAGGCGGCGCAGCGTTCTGCCGACATATTGTTCACTGGTTCCGCTCTGGTAGGCGATGGCGGTGTCAAAAAAATTGACGCCAAGCTCCAGTCCGCGCTGAATGATTTCTGCAGTGTGTGCCTCGTCGATTGTCCAGCTATGCTGTCCTCTTGTCGGATCGCCGAAGCCCATGCACCCCATACAAATGCGAGATATCGTCAGATCTGAATTACCAAGTTTTGTATATTTCATTTTTACGCACAACCTTTCTCTGCAATTGCCTGATCCGGTATATAAGCAGTTCGATTATGTGTCGTGACCGGTCAATCATCAGTTGGTGATTACGCCGTTACGGATGCATTCTGTTTATGATACTTCATGACCGGTTTCAAGCCCTTCGGGTTTTAGCCGGAACGAAATGCCAATCAGTTCATTTTAGCACAGTTGCCTACCTTTTCGCCGGTTACGAAGTATTCATAAGTAGGAAATTCGAACAGAACCGGCTTAAATACGTGATAATTAATTTTACCTTTTTCGTTCAGTATCTTTTCGTCAGCATAGGTGGCAAGAATTTTACAGATAAAGTTATCAAAGTTTTCCAGTTCATAATTACCGTCCGCTTCACATTCAATGGAGAGCAGGGCATTATCAATCAGCGGAGCCCCGTTTTCACCAATGGTAAAGGCGAAGGCGTCCGATTTATCGTGCTGATTGCCGCTGATGATACCCATTTTGTCAGCTTCCTTCAGCCAGCTTTCATCAACTACGTTGACAGAAAGGATTTTGTTTTCTCTGATTCCCTTATTGATATAATGAGCTTTTACCAGTGAAATCATCAGGTGACTGTGCGCTACGGTGCCTGCATGAGCAACCAGTGTCCAAGTGGGTTGATTGTTTACCATTGCTCCCACGACAATCACGGGAGAGGGGTAAAGGGCAAGTGCTGCACCGATGTTTTTTTTACTCATTATTATTTCATCTCCTTTTCCCAAAAACGAATGACATTGAGTTTTAGAGCGTCGGCAGATTTTTCCAGCGCTGCGGTATCTTCTTCCGTCAGAGTAATGTTGGCTGCCTTGACAGTGTCTGCGATGTGTTTTTCTTTTGTAACGCCAATGATCGGCAGTGTGCCTTTTGTAATCGCCCATGCAACAGGAATCTGAGCGATTTCAGCTCCGTATTTGTCAGCAAGCTTTTTCATTTCTCCGTTAAGAATTTCGATTTTGTCAAGAACGGGATTATAGGTTTCTGCCCGTGCAGAGCCTGCCGGCATCGGGTGTTCTGTATCGTACTTGCCGGACAGCGCTCCCTGTTCCAGAACCATGTAAGAGAAGAAAACAATATCGTTTTCTTTACAGTAATCAAGAATCCCCGAAGCTTCGGAAGAGCGGTTAATCAGGCTGTAATGATTCTGTACGGCGCCCAGTTTCAGACCGTGTGCTTTCAGGATTTCGTTTGCCTGTTTAATTTCCGTCAGGTTATGGTTTGACACACCCAGAAGGGGAACGTTGTTCTTTCCTTCAAAGTATTTACCCATCTCTTCAGTCCATTTTGGTGCGTTCCACACATTGTGTATCCAATAGATATCAAAATGATCCCGTTTCATCAGATCAAGCTGCATTTCGATCATATCCTTGAATGCCGTCTGACTGGATGGATTGGCACACTGCGGAGTAAATTTGTCGGAGATCAAACAGTCGCCGTCAGCATAATCCGCTGCAAAGCCGGCAAGAACTTTTTCGCTGGTACCCATACCGTAAGCGTAGGCGGTATCCCACAGGTTCAGCCCGCTTTTCATAGCTGTGGTGAAAACAGGTCTGAGAGTATCGGTGCTCAGACTGTCGCCGAAGGTTCCATCGTTGCCCCATGCCCAAGCGCCGAGGGCTATTTTAGGTAATTTTTTCATAGCTGTATTTCTCCTTTTTGATTGATCAATATAGTCACGCCCTGATATGATTTGTCAGAAGCGTAAAACTGCATTCATTTGTATGTTTAACTGGCTGCTGCCGGCGGACATCTTTGTGTCCGGCAGGAGATTGTTCCCTTTACTTCATCACATTGTCGTTAAGGCGGCAATCGTAAGTTTATTCTGGAGTTGTTGGCTGATCTCAGGAATAGTCATACAGACTTGATTACCGTAAATTCATATTGACACGGTGTCAGTATATATAGTATACACCTATTCTGACACGATGTCAATATATTTCAAAAAAGTTATCGTCAATATCAGGCGTCATTTCTGCGGCGCTATCAGATGAATAAAGCGGCAAAACGAACGTTGAAATCTTTTTGTTTCAGCAGCTTCTTGTGACAACAGCTTTTTGATTCAATCCACCTGTTGGTTATAACCAATCACCGATGTCCCCCGCCTCTTAGGCGGCGGGTGCCATTCGGACTTTCAGTGGGGGTTATAATCCCCCACTGAAACCCCGAGGAGCTAAAGCTCCTGCGGTGAGGTTGCCTCGTCGCAGCCGATGTTAAGCGAGCTTACATCGGGCTTTGCCCCGAGTTAAACACGGTGATTCTTCGTTGAGGATTGATTGTAACACGATGATCCTGCCTTAAGGAATTGAATAATAGCGGCTGCATTTGGGGTGTGTCAGGTGATAAATCTTCTGTTTTCTTTGAACAGAAATCTGTCATATCAAGCAGGAAAGTTTGTTTCGGTGCATGGTGAAACGCCCGGGAACCGATCAGGAACAGGAAGTCATACGGCAGCGGCATTCTTAACGTCAAAGAAGGCGCTTCATCGTTTGAATGATGAAACGCCTTCGGAAGTTCTTATTGGTTATTCAATTGTTTGCAGCGAATCTAATATTTCTCCGATATCGCCGTTGATACAGATAGATTTGTTTTTGATTTCAGCCGGAGCATACGCTTCTCCGAAATTCAGACAAGCATAGAAAGCATGGGGCCATTCGTTGGTCATCTGCCAGAAGCTGTATTTGATGATACCCGGAGTATTAAATCCGACTGCAGTTTCCAAAAACAGGACTTGATGATCCCGGTGTGAGTTGAGGAAAGCGTGATATCTTTCGGCAGCGGCGTGCCAGCCTTCGTCTTCTACAAAAGTATCGTCTGAACGCAGATTCATACTCATTGGTTCGCCGCATACCGGACATTTTGGTATCAACTCTGTGGGAATTCGCATTTTCAGCGAATGAGTCTCCGGCAGTGTCGGACTGCCGTTGCTGTCAATGACAAATCCCTGTGCTTCAAGCATTTTGACAACCGTTTCTTTATTATCATAAGTTGCCTGATGACAAGGCGTGCTGCACTGCCACAAACCGTAGTCGCCCTGGGTATAGAACAGTCGTTTTTTGTCAAATCCGGCTTTTTGAAAACAGTGGTCGACGTTGGTTGTCAGCACAAAATAGTCCTTGTCGTGTACCAGCTCGAACAGCTTTTGATAAACAGGCTTCGGAGGAGCCATATAGCGGTTGATATAGATATACCTGCTCCAATATGCCCACAATTCTTCGGGAGATTGCTCCATGACAACGAATCCGCCGGTATACATATCCTTGAATCCGTATTTTGATGAAAAGTCAGAAAAGTACCGGTTCATTCTCTCGCCGGTATAGATAAAACCTGCCGACGTGGAAAGTCCGGCGCCGGCGCCGATGATAACAGTGTCTGCTTCAAGAAGAGCGGTTTTCAGTCTGATGATTTCCGCCATGTAATCATTTGCTGCTGTCACGTTTGTCACCTCTTTTTTATTGTAAGGATATTACCAATGCCTATGTTCCCCGAATTTCGCCTGTGGGTTCGGACATGGCTTCTGTATGGCAGCGTGTTCGTCGGACACCTGCACCCTCTGAAGGCGATGGCATTCATGCATTTATTACTGGCAGGTTAAAATCTCCGAACTGAAGTCCGCAAAAGTTAAAGCTTCCGATGACATCCCATGGCGTCGCTTACTTCCATCAAGCGAGTTTATCGGAGCTTCGTTTCTTGTTGAAAGAATCGGGAACCACCGACTTTATCATGCCGATTCGTTCATCATTCGCTCCGGCTGTTTCTGATCTCAGTTCAGCAAATGCAGTTTCAGATTCACGTTGACTGTTCAGGCACCGGATTTGCCTGCACCTCGTCTTTTTTGGCGCAAACAATTGGCGCAGAGCGAAAGATGAAGTGAAAAGCATAATACGAGAAGCCGAACCGAAACGGAAATCGTCTGCTGCTCAATCGTATCCCATGTGGTTGGTGATTCAGGAATCGTAGAAATGTTTTCCTTCGTCTGTTATTAATCTTTCGGCTTTGGGGTATTCAAAGATTTCCGGATTATCAGCATTTTTTTCCAGATAATCTGCAAATTCCTTTGCATAATACTTAGCCATCGCCAGATTATGCATCAGGTAATGACCGCAGTTAACCGGAGTTGCGCCGGGAACTTCTTCTGTATGCTCTACGGACTTGAAGGTGTTCAGCATCAGGTCGAAAATCTGCCGTGGCGACCGGTTTCCTTTGAGAATCAGATAAAAACCGGTCAGACAGCCCATCGGTCCCCAGTAAATGATCTCGTCTTTCCATTCGGCATCATTCCTGAGGAAAGTGGCAATAATGTGTTCGAGGGAGTGCATAGCTGCCACGTCAATGACAGGTTCTCTGTTGGGCTTTTTCAGTCTGATATCGTAGGTAGTTACCATACCGTTGTCTACCCTGTCAACACGACTGGTAAAAATTCCGGGAATAATCTTTGTATGATCTACGGAAAAACTCTGTATCATTTCCATAGTCTGAATCTCCTTTCAGAATAGAGAGTGAACTTGATGCATTAAGTGTAACCCAAAAAAGGAAAAAAATCAAGTCATTACAGTCTGAACCACGGGAATCAATTTTGTCGGGGCGGTTACATGGGGAAAAGCCTTTTCCGGAGGAAAAAAGCTCATTCTCCTACCCCGCCTGCCGGCTCGGTCGGTGCTTCTGCTTCGCAGAGGTGTCCACTGGACACCCGCACCCTCTTAGGCGGCGGGTGCCATTCGGGGTTTCAGTGGGGGTTATAATTCCCCCACTGAAACCCCGAGGAGCTAAAGCTCCTGCGGTGAGGTTGGATCAATGCAGCCGATGTTAAGCGAGCTTATATCGGGCTTCGCTCCGAGTTAAAAGGGAAATCTCAACTAAAAGATTTGACAGCCTTTTCAAATGGTGCGGGATCAATATTTATATGTTCAGGAGATTATTGTATCATACATCAGACTTCGTATTCAGGGGGTGTCGGTGGGCTTTACCCCTGACGTTCATTGCTTCATCATTAAAGCTGTCCGTTATTGATTTGAGAATAGTATGAAAAAGATAAATGACTTCCTGTTCAGAAAGCAAAGTATCTGTTCATTTTTTTGCCTATTACATTCCTTCGGAACAAAGATCAATCATACCGGGGAAGTCATTCTGTTCGAAAAAAGAAACTGCCTGCTGTGTACATGCCGATTGGCTTGTTTGCAGCAGGCAGTTTGTTGTTGTCAGACACAAGGAATATTCATTCGTTGTTGTCCGGTTGTTTTTGTCAAACGCTCGTCCGGAAGAACCGCATCATTCAGGCAAGCAGTTTATCCGTTAATGTTATACATCAGTTAAACTGAGAATTGTAGATTTCGCTGTAGAGACCGCCGAGTGCCATCAGGGAATCGTGATTACCGGTTTCTACAATATTACCGTCCTTCATAACAAAGATCAGGTCGGCGTTCTTAATGGTAGAAAGTCTGTGTGCAATAACAAAGCTTGTTCTGCCGTTTGTCAGAGAATCCATTGCTTTCTGAATCAGGATCTCTGTACGGGTATCGACGTTACTGGTTGCTTCGTCGAGAATCAGCATCGGAGCGTTCTCTGTCATTGCTCTGGCAATGGTAACAAGCTGTTTCTGTCCGGCAGAAAGAGCGCTTTCTTTCTGAATCTCGGTATCAAGACCATCGGGCAGAGTAGACACATAGTGGCTGAGGTTGGTTTCCTCGAGAATCTTCTGCAGTCTGTTTTCGTCCACGTTCTTGAGGTTGTAGACGATGTTTTCTCTGAGTGTGCCGTTGATAACCCAGGTTTCCTGCAGAATCATACCGAAGATATCTCTCAGTTCCTGACGGGACATATCTTTGATAGAAACGCCGTCAACCAAGATATCACCGCTGGTAATCTCATAGAAGCGCATCAGCAGGTTAACCAAGGTGGTTTTACCGGCGCCGGTGGGGCCGATAATAGCAACTTTCATACCGGGTTTGATCTTACCGGAGAAGTTTGTAATAGTAAGCTTTTTGGGATCGTAGCCGAAGCAAACGTCTTTGAATTCAACTTCGCCACGAATGTGTTTGTGGTCGAGAAGCTGCTTTTTGTCGCCCTCGTCGGGAAGTTCCTCTTGCTCGAGGAAGGTGAATACTCTGTTGCAGGCAGCGGTACCAAGCTGAATGGTGGAGCTTGCCTGACCGATTTGTGCCAGAGGCTCCTGGAACAGTGATACATATACGATAAATCCGGTGATGATACCGATATCGGAAATAATGCCGTTGGCAAAGAGCAGACCTGCGACGATCAGAACTGCGGCATAAGTCAGATATGATACAAACTGCATGGCAGGTTCAATCAGGCTGCCGAAGGCCTGTGATTTGTACAGAATCGTACCGAAAAGATCGTTTTTCTCCTTGAATTCAGCAATCTTTTTGTCTTCAGCGTTGAAAGCCTTGATAACGAGCTGACCGGAATAGTTTTCTTCAACAGTAGCATTAACGTCGCCGAGAACCTTCTGGTTTTTATCAAACAAGGGGAGTGCATAGTTAAAGGTGAGGGAGATAATAATCAGCATAATGGGGAGGGACGCAACAACGACAAGTGCCATCTGCCAGCAGGCGATGAACATAGCGATGAAAACGCCGATCAGCATAACGCCGGACTGCACCAGCATACCCACGGAGTTCTGCAGTGATGTGCTGAGAATATCTACGTCGTTGGTGATAACGGAAAGAATATCACCGGTTTGAGTGGTGTCAAAATAATTCAAAGGCATCTTATTGATCTTGGAAGAGATCTGCCCTCTCAGGTCCTTTGAGAACTTCTGAATGATGGTGTTAAGAATAAAACCGGAAAGGAAACCGCAAAGGAAGGCAATACCTATGTACATAACAAGGAGCAGTGCATAGTGCGTCACGCTGTCCATATTGATGGAGAAATTACCGCCGACAGCCTCTTTGCCGACCGGTGAGATTTCGTTTGTCAGGCTGCGGATCGTACCGGGTGTCAGAATAGTGAAAATAACAGATGTGATCAGAAGTATGATCGAGATGAAAAACGGAACAAGATAGCGCTTGAACGCCTTGAAAAGGCTGCCCAGCTTGTTCTTTTCTTTAGCAGGAGTGTTTACGTTTGTACTCATAATCCTAACTCCTCCTTACTAAGCTGTGATAAAGCAATCTCCTGATAGACAGGGCAATTTCTGACAAGGTCATAGTGTTTGCCGATGCCAACCATCTTACCGTTGTCCAGTACGACGATCTGGTCTGCGTCCATAATGGTACCGACACGCTGAGCGATGATAACTCTTGTTGCATTGGGAAGCTGCTGTGCAATACGACTTCTGACCGTTTTGTCGGTCTTATAGTCGAGAGCGGAGAAAGAGTCATCAAAGATAAGAATTTCAGGCTTGGCAGCAACCGCTCTTGCAATACATAGTCTCTGCTTCTGACCGCCGGAGAAGTTAGTACCGCCCTGAGCAACTTCGGAATCATACTCGTTTCTCTTCTTCATAACAAAGCCGTCAGCATCTGCAATTTCTGCTGCCCATCGAACGTCAGCGAGCGTCATATCGGAATCCTTGAAGGCGATGTTATCCTTGATATTGCCCTTGAAGAGGAACCCTCTCTGGGGTGCATAACCGATACGGTCTCTCAGATCCTTCTGGCGTACATCTTTGACGTTAACGCCGTCTACGAGCACTTCGCCTCGTGTACAGTCAGCCATACGGGGGATCATGTTGATAATGGTGGTTTTACCGCTGCCGGTAGCACCGATAAATGCAATTGTCTCACCCTGTTTTACCTTGAAGCTGATATCGGAAACAGCCTCTTTGTCAGATCCGGGATAAGCAAATCCGACATTTTTGAATTCTATTGTACCTGCATTTTTGAAATCAACGGGATTTTCCGGATCAAGAACAGATACTTCGTGAGTAATAACTTCGTCAATACGTTTTGCACTGACGCTTGCTCTCGGCCAGATAACGATCAGGGTTACAATCAGTACGAAGGACATAATGATCTGGCTGGCAAGCATTACGAAGGCGTTGGTTGCGCTGAAAGACTGCTTGGCAGCTTCCATATCCATACCGTTGAGGACATAGGCGCTTGCCCACAGGATAGACAGAGAAAGACCTGTCATGACCATCATAACGAACGGAGTAAAGACGGACAGAACTCTACCGGCAAAGATCTGTACCTTTGTAAAAGCATAGTTGACTTTTTCAAACTTGTTTTCCTGATAGGTCTCAGCGTTGAACGCTCTGACAACTCTGACACCGGTCAGGTTCTCTCTGGAAGCAACGTTAAGAGCATCGGTCAGCTTCTGAACTACCTTGTACTTCGGCGTCAGCATCATCAGCAAAACGATAACGACAACGACGAGGATTACCAGCCATACGGCAGTAACGATAGTCAGAGACTGATTAGCATATTGCAGCAGAAGAATGACAGACCAGATCATAACGACAGGCGCTAAGAACGCAGTCTTTAAGAATGTGATCCATGCGATATGGACATTCTGCATATCGTTGGTAGTTCTGGTAATCAAAGACTCGGTGGAGAAAGAAGCAAAATCCGCAATAGCGAATTTGTTGACTCTCTCATACATTTTCTGTCTTAGATTGGTAACGGTACTGCTGGCTGTTGCACTGGCTACGAATCGGATAATGACCTCGATAGCCGCCATCATAATAGCGCAGATGACCATATAAAGACCATACCACCAGATCTCCGCCACACCGTTTTCTCGGCTTGCCTGTACAGCGCCTGTCAGCAAGCTGATGTATGAGACGATTTGCATCATGAAGAAAACTTCACCCAGTGTCAGCAGCAAAATTGCGAAGACCGAGATCCAGTTTTTTGCCTTCATGTTTTTGAAGAGTAACTTAAACATGACATCCCCTCTTTTAAGTTTTTTTGCTCAGGTATTACCGCACCTTTACAGTACTGCTCACAACTTTTATCCGCATCGGATATCAACTGAATGCACGCCGGTTTTTTGCATATAGTCAACTGTGCGGATCAGAAGAAGGACAGCTTTCCGTGAATCGTGCAGTGCTGCCTGTATATATTAACGGCAAAACTGCCGTCAATAGCATGAAATGATGACCTGTGAGCCTACGAGCGTTCTTTTGACACCTATCATATATATGCTCAAAGGAATAATATCTGCTGAGGGTTTAGCAGAGTGACAAGTTTTTTGCTTTCATAGAACCACTTTGCCGCAGCGCGGCGGTATGAAACCGTCATGGTTGCCTTACAGTACCGTTCCGGTGCAGAAAGGGTTACCAGCTTGATGCGGGAATCGTCACTTTTACGGAAGTGCCGCCGCCTTTGCGGGCTGTAATCGACAATTTACCGTTGCACATTAATTCCAGACGCTGACGGATATTGTCAAGAGCAATGTGCGGCTGATGATCATCGACCGGGTCATAGCCGGGACCGTCGTCTTCAACGATAATTACACTTGAAGTATCGGTCTGACGGGTAAGTACAGAGATATGAATAGGATCGCTGCTTGATCTCATACCATCTTTGACAGCGTTTTCTACAATAGGCTGCAGCGTCAGCGGCGGCAGACGGAACATAGTATGCGGCGTATCAAAGGTAACGAAAAGAACATCTTCCAACTGAGCCTGTTCAACGGCGAGATAGGCGCGGGTATGTTCCAGTTCGTCGGGAAAAGGAATAGTATCCTCGCTGGCAATAGCGGTAAAGTTTTTGCGAAGGTAAGTAGTGAAGTCCAGCGTAACCTGCTTGGCTTTCTCAGGGTTCTGGTCGCAAAGGTAGTAAATGCCCAACATGGAATTGTAGATGAAGTGAGGGCGCATCTGCAGCACCATCAGGCTGGCACGCTGCTTGGAAATCTCACGCTGCTGCTGCATATAATGTTCGACGTTATCCGAGATGATAACCACAAACATCGTCAGCGCACAGAGAACTATTCCGAATAAAGCCAACATCTCTACAGAAGCGAACATATAGATAATGGTTGCAATCACCATGGTCAGCAGATAGACAAGAAGAGCGGCGAACAACCTTTTGGAGAGCTTTTTTCGCCTTTTGATCAGACTTTGGATGTTGAGGATCATGATCACCGCCAGCGGAACCAGCAGCAGTGCGTAGCACGGACCCCGAAAGTACTGATTATCCGGTGTAGCATAGTAGAAGATGTTCGAAAACGGAGAAACTGCCAGCGTAAAGCAGAAAATACCCCACAGGGTCATGACAGCACGGAACAGCCTGCTGTTTTTTATACTTTCTCCGCAGCGATGCAGCAGAAAGAACATCGGCATTGGCGTCAGCGAAGAGAAAAACAAATATTCAAGAATAACGATTACTTTTTCTGCTGTCGCCATATTAGGGTCGGTGTAGATGATCATGTCAATAAAGATAGCGACGACATACAGCAAAAGAATTGAAAACAGCGTAATGAAAAATCGTTTGCTCCAACGGTCGAGTGCAGGCATAAAAGCAGAGAATGCGATGCCGACCATCATCATCAGCAGCAGTGCGCCGCCGGTTGAATAGCTAATGATTTCCGTCCAGTTGCTCATGGCTCTTCGCCTCCGGTCCAGAAGGGATATCGCAGCCTTTTGAGCTGTTCCCTGACGCCCTGCGGAGTAATCGGTTTGAGCATAAAGCCGCTTGCGCCTGTACTCCAGGCGTCAAGCGCATATTCGCTGTAAGCAGTAAGATATACAATATTAGTACGGGGATTGATTTCAAGCAGAGTACGGCATAAATCAAGTCCGCTTGTATTTCTCAGTTCAATATCCAGAAAGGCGAGTGAAACACGATTCTGTTTTGCAAATTCGATTGCTTCGGAAGCCTGCCCGAAGCCCTTGACCGTAGCGTTAGGCAAAACCTCTTTCAGAACAGGCAAACCGCCCGTAAGGATCAGCTTTCTGTCATCCACCATCATGACAACGGGACATTTATCGCTTTGAGCTGCCGCAGAGAGCAGCATATTAATATCTACTCCTAAAACTTCTGAAAGCTGTGTGATCATAGCGGCGTCCGGCAAACGGCTGCCGGTTTCCCAACGGACGACCGTTGAGCGGGTAACGTACATTTTTTTTGCCAGTTCCTGCTGAGAGAGACCTTTTTCGGTTCTCAGTTTTCTTAATGTATCTGAAAAAAACAAAGTCATTATCATATACTCCGTAGTGATTTGTCATATTTTCAAATCTAATGTCGATATACTAATAGTTATTATAAACAAAAATAGCACATAACACAAGAATTTTTATAAATTTTGGCTGTTCCATAATGGAACAGCACATTGGAGAAAACAATAAAAAATAGTAAAATAATAACAGATTTATGGTTAATTTCATTGTCAGACATCAATTTGAAGCACAATTGATACCATGACACCGGTTGTTGCCTTTCGCAAAGAAAACAGACCGAAAGTGCTCTGTCAGTCTGAATCCTGCGTTCCGGCACAGGCGTCAGACATCAGATAAATATTTTATTTTTTTTAATGAGGTGTTTTTATGACAGTTCTGTTCGTTATTCTGGGAATTCTGTTATTGGCAGGAGGATTTTCCTGTATGTTCACTCCGCTGCTCACTTTTATGAACGCCGGCTATTTTGTTGTCATACTGATCGTTGCTTTCGGCATTGCCGGCATTATCAAAGCCATTGCCGAAAAACGGTTTCGTGTCAATTTTGTATTCAGTATTCTGAGTGTTCTGTTGGGTATCATCATGCTGGCATTCCCCGGTTATCTTCTTTTTGCGGAAACCGTGATGCTGATGCTGACTGCTGTCTGGTTTGTAGTGATGGGCATTATCACCATCGCCACATCTGTGACCGTCACGAAAGCAGCAGGTTCAAAAATCTGGATTCTGCAGTTGATTTCGGGCATACTGGCTGTGCTTGTCGGAGGCTACTCCTTCTTCCAGCCGATGGTGATGGCGCTGTCTATCGGTATGCTGATTGGTATCTTTTTCATCGAAACAGGCATAACGCTGATGTTCAGCGGTACTATCACCAAAGAGTAAAAAAGGGATATTATAAGATAACGATATCAGGAATATCATGGAAGGGACGCTGATGCGATCATTACCGATTCCGTGAGATTGTCCGGGGAGATAAAGGAGCAACTGTCCAAGCGTACACCATTGGAGATCGTTCCGCAAAAGGTGCGTTCTCGGATATAGTAGGGGGCACAGAGATGGAAAACAATAAAACTGAATCTACGGAAAGGGAGATCGTTTCAAACAAGGAACTATCACAGGAAAATGCCCAAAAGGAAACTCCGCAGGAGAATGTCCAAGAGGAAACTAAGCAGGAGAATACGCAAAAGGAGAAAAAACCTTTTATTACCGTGAAAAAAATCGAAACGGTTGTTGCAATTCTTCTCGGCATTACGACGCTGCTGTCTGCGTGGGCAACGTGGATCGGGTCGCTTCACAGCGGGATTCAGTCCATTAACTTTACAAAGAGCAATAATATGGCGTCACAAGGCACAGCGGAATACAATTTCGGAATGCAATTGTATGTTTCTGACTACATGGCGTGGAACATCGTCAAGGATTATAATTATGAGTTGGAACTGGCAAAAGAAGACGGCAATCAGACGAAAGTGAAACTAATAACCGATAAGATCGAGAGATTCAAGAAGCAGAGCGTTGGTCTTATTTTGTCCGAAGGGATAAAGTGGATGGAGGAGAATAACGAAGACAATCCATTCAAAATGCCCGGCATGACCGAAATGTATTTTCAGTCCGGTCAAAATAAACTTAATCAGTCGCAGGAGCTGCTTCAGGAAGGAATGCGGGATAACACGAAAGGCGACTCATATAATCTTGTGACGGTGATCTATTCGCTGACGCTTTTCCTGCTTGGTATCATCGGTACGTTCAAAGAGATGCCGAACCGGATTGCGGTCTTGGCGATTGCGTTTGCGGCGCTGGTTTTTGCTGTTATATATATGTGTACGATACCGATGCCGACGGGCTTCGGACAGATGAATTTCTTTGAATTCAATACATAATCGTTTCCGACAGATCATTAACCGGTATTCGCCTTCATAAAGATCAAGTGATATACGAAAGAAACGGTGCTGTAGTGTGACATGTCGTCCACCTGCACGTTGAAGCCTTTAATCATAATGTTCGCTATGATTGTTTTGCGGTGCATGAATCTCTCTTGGTATGAATAACGATTTTTAACTCGGAGCAAAGCCCGATGTAAGCTCGCTTAACATCGGCTGCATTGATCCAACCTCACCGCAGGAGCTTTAGCTCCTCGGGGTTTCAGTGGGGGATTATAACCCCCACTGAAAGTCCGAA
>Ga0256405_10005914_pt1 | contig 20354 bp, 17 predicted proteins | sample RumenRJG_02DNA_FD_189096 | JGI IMG/M metagenome (GOLD analysis project Ga0256405, IMG submission 189096) | Bovine rumen microbial communities from Lethbridge, Alberta, Canada - RJG_02 | ecosystem: Host-associated > Mammals > Digestive system > Stomach > Rumen | place: Canada: Alberta... | reverse complement strand
TCTTTCTCCATTATATACCCTGTTGGCTAATCTCCTTAATTCATCACCCAAAATTACAACCCCCTATAATAAACCTTATAGAACAACATTACATAATTTTATACATGCAATTCCTGCAATAGATTAAGTTCTTATCAAAATATCCCTGGTTAAATTTTCATTTGCTGTACCGCATATCCATTTAATATTATGCACTCCATATTCTGAAACGCGTGTACTATAACATCTAGGACATCTGACTACCATTTTTAACCCCTACTACTAAACAATCAGGAAAAAGTAAATTTAATATATTTTAGTAAAACTAGCATTTAATAAACATTTGAAAATATTAATATCTTTTTCCAATTTTTATTATTTAATGCTTTATTGTTCAAATTATAAAAGGTTTTTCAGTTGATTTTCAATTTCTAACTTTCCATTATGTTAGTTGAAGACTGACAAGTTTGTTCACCAAATTAGCTATTTTGTGGAGTGTTTTAGCATTCTAGAAGTTGTTACAAAATCAAAAGACTTTTTGTTTTCATGAGTCTTGTTTTTAAAAACTGATATAAATAACTTAAATCATAATAATATTATAAAAGGGGATATGTTTAAAATAATTTTTCTATTTTTTATATCATCGTCTTTTTTAGGGGTTTTTAATATGTCTAAAATTTGTCCTAATTGTAGAAAAGAGAATGATAATAATTCAATCAACTGTGTCAAATGTCAAAATCCATTGGACATAACTGATTTTATAAAAACAAAGAAATTTAAAAAAGATTCCTTTTCAAATATGGCCAACATAATCGGTAATGATAAGGAAAACGAAATAAATCAGGAAATAATCGATTTCATCTACTTATATCAGGAATTTGCTGACTACGATAAAGAACTGAAATCACTGAAATCTTCCAAAATTGATTTAAGCAAATCCAAACAGTTTAAGGACAAATATGAAAAACCAATTAACCGTTTAAACCAATTTAAATACATCAACATCATTAAAGGAGATTCCGATTTAAAGAGGATGTTTTTGGAACTGAGCTCAATCAAACATTCCTTTAATGACTATGACAAGAAAATAGATGGCTTTAATAAGAGACTTGACGCTACATTGGAAAAAATAAGCGAAATAGACAAATTTGAAGAAGATCTTGAAACACTTCTTGGTGAAGATGAATATATAGATACTGAAAGAAAAGATCAAATCATCTACAACCATAAATTGACATATGATTATTTCGACAGAAGGGAAATTTTAGAATTGCCTCTTGGAGACAAACAATCCAAAGTAGATTATTTGCTGAATAACTATAAAAATCTCAATTCTCTTGTAGAAAAGCACAACAAGGAATTTGAGAAAAAGGAATTCCTCAAATCATTAAGCAGATATGAAATCACAATAGACAAGTTTAATGAGGAATTGGAGGAATTGAAGAAATCTGACGAGTATATCGACGGAAGTAAGAAAAATCAAATACAATCAAAATATAAGGTTTCATATAATTATTTGGACAAGAATATTTACTCAGTATCCCTTGATTATAAATTAAACAACAAAATAAATGATTTCTTAAATAAATATGACAATCTGGACAACTTTATCAGGAACATCAACAATAGCATTACATTGAAGAGAAAGGAAGAGGAAATCAATAGGAATTTAAATCAAGTAAAAGAGTTTAATAAGGATTTGGAGGAACTGTTAAGTTCTCCATTCTATGTAACTTGGAAGGATAAGAAAGACTTGAAAGCAAAATATGAAAAAATATACAACATCATTCACCAAGGCAAAACTCAAGACAAGATTTCTTTAAAGCCTGAATTAAATAAGTTTTTAGATGATTATAATCTCTTGGACTTCATCGTTGAAGATAGGAACAATAAGTTTGTAGAAAATGAACTTCTTGAGCATAAAGACTTGTTTGATGATATTGAGAACTTCAATTTAACTGAAAAGGAATTAAAGGACCCTGAAAGGAAGATTAAGTCCTTGGATGAAAAGCAGAGAAGGGCAGTTGTTACTAATGAACTAAGCAATCAGATAGTTGCAGGAGCAGGATGCGGAAAAACATTGACTGTTCTTGGAAAGGTGAGATATCTTATTGAAAGGAAGGGAATAAATCCTAATGAAATCCTTTGCCTGTCCTATTCAAACAAGTCTGTAAACGATTTGAAAGATAAGCTGCCCGATGGAATTTACACCTACACATTCCATGGACTGGGAAGATCCATCCTTTTGGCAAATGACAGACCTGCAAGACCTGATGAGCATGCCTTGACTAACTTCATAAGAATTTACTTCAAGGAGAATGTCATCGAGAATGAGAAGCTATGTGAAAAAATACTTGAATTCTATGCATACTACCTATACAATCTAATTGATGAGGATGAGGTTTCATCTCTTGGAGAATTGTATGACATGGAGGAAGGAAGGGATTTCACCACACTTAGAGAGCTTTATGGCAAAGACAAGGAAAAGGTTACATTGGACAACAGGACAGTTAAAAGCCTAGAAGAACTGGTCATTGCCAACTATTACTTTATGCATCAAATAAATTATGAATACGAGCCTGCCTATAAGGTTGTCAATAAGAATTACAACTCACAAAAACAGTACATAAGCAATCTGATCTATAATGTTCCATCAATCAATGAAATCCTGATAGAGGACCTATTGCTCAAGTCTGACGAAGAGCTTGAAGATTTGCTCGATGAAAACCCAGTATTAAGTGAATTATATGATAACAATGATGACTTTATAGAATTGATTAGTTTAAAAGGTTTATTATACGATAATGAAGTGACAGAATCTGCAGGTTCCTCAGATGATGAGGAAGATGAAGTGACAGGATCTGCAGATTCCCCAGATAACGAGGAAGATGAAGTGCCACTCACAGATATTCTGAAGGAAATCATAGAAAACTATGATGAGCTAATTCAGGGATTGGCATTTAACTTTAACTATGAGAAAATTCATGAAAAGGAAATTAAAAAATTCATGAATCAAATAGGAATAAAGGAAACTGAAATCAATAGGGAATATACTCCTGACTTCTATTTGCCTGATTATGACATTTACCATGAGCACTTTGGCGTGAACAGGAATTGTGAAGCCAAGTTTCTGGAAGGAGAGGAATCCAAAAAATATACTGAAGGCATAAAATGGAAAAGAAGTTTGCATAATGAAAAGGGAACAGAACTTCTTGAAACCTACTCCTATTATATGAAGGAAAACAGGCTGCTTCAAAGACTGGAGGAAAAGCTGAAAGATGAAGGAGTGGAAATAAAGGATGTTGACTTCAGATATCTGGTTTCTAAAATAGCTGAACGTGACGAAGTGAATAAATACAAGGACTTTATGAAACTAATCACCGGTTTCATAGAACTGTTTAAGGGAAACAATTATACTGTGGATAAGTTTGATGAGTTCAGGGCCCATAACAACACAGAAGAAAACCAGTTCACTAAAAAGAGAAATGAACTGTTCCTGGACATTACAGAAGATGTGTTCATTTCCTATGAAAACTACCTTAAAGCCAATGAGAAAATCGACTTCAATGATATGATCAACCATGCCACAGCATTAGTGGAAGCAGGTAAGCTCAACAACAGGTACAAATACATCATTGTGGATGAATACCAAGACACATCATATACCAGGTATGACTTATTGAAGGCCATACAAAATGCTGTCTCTGCAAAGGTTTGTGTAGTGGGTGATGACTGGCAATCAATTTACAGATTCAGCGGATGTGATGTGAGCTTGTTTAAGGACTTTGAAAAGTTCTTCGAAAATCCTGAGATAATGACTATTGACACCACTTACAGGAATAGCCAGGAATTAATTGATATCAGTGGGGAATTCGTTAAAAAGAACCCTCAGCAAATACAGAAATCATTAAACTCAAAGAAAGACAATGGGGATGAGACAAAACCTGTCAAGATTGCTTACTACAATAAGAAAAGCACTGAAGAGAAGATAAAAGTCTTGGAATATGTTGTAAACAGGATTGCCAAGGATTCAAAGCAGATTTTGATTTTAGGCAGGAACAACTTCGATATAGATTCCTATTTAAGAGACAAGGACAGGGTTTCTCCATTCATAGCAAAAGGAAATACTCATGACCAGATTATATATGAAGGAAATGAGGATTTGGAAATCAGATACATCACAGTCCATGGATCCAAAGGTTTGGAGGAGGATAATGTAATCCTAATCAATTTGGAAAACAAAGTGTCAGGATTCCCTAATCAAAAGGTGGATGACCCTATTTTGGATTTTGTCATTAGCGACAGCGACCAGTTTGAATATGGAGAAGAGCGCAGATTGTTCTATGTGGCATTAACAAGAACTAAAAACAATGTATATCTTCTTGCTCCCGAATCAGAAACTGACAAATCAGTATTTGTCAAGGAATTGGAAGAGGATATGGACAAATTGGACATAATCACCAAGGAGGAAATTTTTGGAGATGAAGAGGAAGCAATAAGCGAGAACCCTGATGAATTCATGAAGGACAAGAAGGTCTATTCAATTAAAACCAAATTGAAATGCCCTGTCTGTAAAAACGGAGAGATAAGTTTAGTTATTCTCAATAGAGGAAACAATAAAACATTATTGAAATTCTTTGAATGCTCTCATGACAGGTGCGAATGGGAAGGAGGATTCTACAATTCAGACATTGAATTTTTAGATGAGATTGAGATTTGTCCTGACTGCGGAGCCATATTGCAACCCTTTGATGGAAAGTTCGGACCTTATTTGAGATGCAATAACAGGGAATGCGGCCATTCTGAAAATATGAGCGGAGAGAAATTGGAGAGATTCAATAAAATACTTAGAAAAATCGATGAGAACACCCCTAAGGAAATAGTCAAAACAGAACTGAAATGTCCGAAATGTGGAGAAGGACATGTCCAATTGGAGATCAATAAGGAAGACGAGAAAAAGAGACATTTCAAATGCTCAAATGATTCATGTAACTGGAACGGAGGCAAGACCTTCATTAAAAAAGAGGATTTGGATAAGGTTGAACCGTGTCCAAAGTGTGACGGATTGCTTGTTCCAAGAAAGGCAAAAAGTGGAAATTGCTTCAAGGGCTGTTCAAACTACCCTAACTGTAAGGAAACCAAACCTATGGATGATGACAGTTCAGACAATTCTAATGATAGGATTGCAACAAAACTGATCTGCCCAAGCTGTGGCAAGGGCAATGTCGTTGTTGAAATAAACAAGAAATCCAATTCAAAACACTTCAAGTGTTCAGAGGATAGCTGCAACTGGACTGGAGGAAGATTCAATCAGGAAATTAAATACCTGGATTTCATTGAAGGATGTCCGAGCTGTGATGGAATCCTATACCCTAGAAAAGGGAAAAGAGGGTTGTTTTTAGGCTGTTCCAATTTCCCAAAGTGCAGGCAAACAAAGCAATTCAATGAAAATGAGGTTAAAAGTCAAATCAATCCACCTAAAACATCCCAAAGCACTGCTTCAAAACAGCACGCTAAAGATGAAAGCTATTTTGAGGAGATAAAAACCAAGTTAATTTGTCCGGAATGCAACAGCGGAACTGTAATTCTTAAAAGGAATAAAAGAACAGGAAGGGGAAAGTTCGTCTGTTCACAATGCAAATATGATGGAGGAGACTTTAATCAGGATATTGATAAATTAAGCACTCTGGAATACTGCACTTCCCCAGGTTGTAATGGGTTGACATATATGGCAGCAGGGAAATTTGGAGAATTTAGGACATGCAGCAATTATTTTAAAACTAAGTGTGATGCAAATAGGAGTAAACAAAAACAAAGTAATTCAAACAACCCTAAATCCAATTATTCAAACACTTCAAGCAAAAGGAAAAATGTTGGTAAATATGATGCCATAGAAACTAAATTGGATTGTCCGATATGTGGAAATGGAAAGGTGACTTTATTGAAGAACAAGGAAACTGGAAAGGGATTCTTCAAATGTTCCAATGATAGCTGCAGCTATGAAGGAGGTCCATTCAATCAGGACACAATCTTATTGAAGTCATTGGATTACTGTCCGGTTCCAGGTTGCAATGGTCTCACATATGTTAAAAATGGGAAATATGGCCCATTCAAGGTTTGCACCTATTATGTAAAGACAAAATGCAATGCAGGACGAAAATAAGCAAAGATATTGGGAATGATTTTTTTAATGGTTTCTGGGAGGATATTAGGAAAAAGTTTATTCTAGAATTCCTTATGTCACTCCTATAGAAATATTGGAAAGCAAGTAATTAATAAGGGCCATATTACAGCCCAATTAATATCTTCAGTTTTTTCAATTTTTCCATTATCTATTTTTTATTTTTAGGACTTTTCACCCTACAAGTTTAAAATTACTTCGTTATTTATTAAAAAACAAAGATAGCTGCGGCCATTATTGCCACTCATTAACAACTGGAGGATTTAAAACCAGGTATTTGCATTTGCAATAGGCATTGTAATTCTTTATTTTAGGGTAATTTTTAAAATACGGTAAGTGTTTTAAAATAAGATATAATTTAAATGGTTAATTTAAAAAGTAAAAAAGGCATTATTAAAAAAATTTAAGATTCCATTAGAACTCTAGTAAAATTCATCATCTTCGTCAAATCCACCTAGATCTGGGCTGTCTGAAAGGTCAGAACCACAGTTTTCACAAACTACTGCATCTAAGGGATTCAAATGTCTGCATACATTACAAGTAATCATTATTTCACCTCTAAATAATTTAATTATTAAGGATTGCTTTTATATAAATCTATTGAATTGATTGAAATAGCTTTTCCTATTATCCTTTTTGTCTATGAATTGATATTCCGAACATGAGTAATTTTAAAATTACATATTATTTTTAACTAATGATTTAAAAATTACTTATTATGAGATTTGAAATTAGCGAATATGAATCTGTCCATAAAGCAGCTGAAAAATTCCTAAAAAGTGTAGAGAGAAAAGCAAATATGCTGGAGAGTTATTCGTTGAAACAACTTATTCGGATACCTGGATGGAACTCTGGAACATGGCTCCATTGAACAGTTCTATGACAATGCAGACAGTTTGCCGCAAGTGATGAATTCAATGCAAGAATTGAGGTATTGCTTTTAGAAGAAACATTGGCTTTGTAAGAGTAATTGAGGAAAGCCGGGGCGGAAATAGATTTCACAGATGTTCACTCATGCTGAAGATGGATGGTGAATGGAAAGCGGTTGCAAAGGCATATAATCAAAATTCAAACACCATTCAATAATGAAAATGGCTACATTGTGGTTTTAGCATCGCCGTGGTATTACCGGCATATTTCAGGATTCCTCAAAAACGCATTTGACCCCTTGTTCGCCGTTGCAGAATGTGACAACTACAAAAATCCAGTAAAAGACAGAATCCTCATAATGATGGCGAAGGTGCTTGATTTGAAGAAAGCGAAATCTGGCATGACAATCTGGAAAAGCATTGGAAAAATATTTTGCAGCCATGTGACACAACCAGAATATACCGAAGGCAAAGGGGAATTAAAACAAGCCTATGAACTTGGAAAATCAATTAAATAAAAAAAATAGTTATCTATGTTTTTTAATCTTTTTTTATAATTTGAATACTGGAATCTATCACCAGTTAACATTTCACCATCAGAATTCTGTAATTCTAAAATTACCTATAAATTAATAATCTCAAAAAAACATATAATTATATATGGATATTGATGATATTTGTCCGGTTAGCGAGGCATTGGATTTCTTTCAAAGAAAATGGGTTTTATGCCTAATTTCAGATATGTTCAATGGATGCAAGCATTTCACTGATTTTCAAAAGGCAAATCCTAACATTAGCAATTCTGTACTCTCCCAAACCCTAAAATACATGGAAGAGATGGAACTTGTTGAAAAACATCAAATAGATGCTAAAACATGTAACAAAAAGAATATAAATTAACTGAGAAAGGATTGAAAGTGAATAGGATTCTTTATGAATTAACAATTTTCTCATAGACCGAACTGGATTGTTCAAAGCTTAACAGTCAAACCAAACAGGCAAATTTAGACAAATACAATAAGATATTGGACATTGATTAGAAAAATTATAGTAATCAAGTAGAATACTTAACATAATGCTTTTCAACTCTTTTTATTTCAGTTATAAGACATTGCCTCTCATTTATATACAGATTCACTTAAAAAACAGATTCGGATTCACTTAAACAATCAGATATATTGCACAGATGTGTTTTATATGTTCTATCCACTATCATATTCAATAAATGTGATAGAAATATGGCCATACTTTTTTTAAATATTTTCCCTTTAGTTCAAGCTTGCTTTATATTTAAAGCAGGCATCATTATTCGTTATATTAATTATGACAAATTAATTTACATATATCTTGAATTAAGTAAATCGATTAAGTATGTTAAAATAATTATAACTTATTTTATTATGTGTATGATAAGATTATTATAACTTATAAAATTCATTTTTTATATCGTATTTGAAAAAAGACTTTAATTAAAAAAATTTAATTTTTAACATATCCAAGTATACCTGATTAACAAAAATCTATAAAATTAGGTATAACCTTATCCGAATATGATCGAATTGACAAAAATATGGAAAAATTAGCATTAAAATTGAATTATGCCAACTAGAATCAAAATAAAGATTATAGTTCCAATAACAATTAGAAAAGTGGTTAAAATCATAACTCCATTAATAAATAAAAATAGCTTTGCCTTATTTTCCGGATCTTTAATAAACTGGTCCCAAGGATTTCTTTGCATCTTCACACCTTTTAAATCACGCTTTAAATAAAGCATTATTTTATCATTAATTAATTTATGATTTATTAAGTTGTCTATTTGTTGATAAATTGATAAAAAAAGACAAAAATAGTTAAAAATTGAGTAGTCCCGAGCGGAGTCGAACCGCCGTCTCCGGGTCCAAAGCCTAGAAGGATTACCACTACCCCACGGGACTAGACAACATACTTTATTTTGTTAAACATTATATATAAACTTAACTAATTTTTAGATATCAATGAACTGATTAAAAGCTTTAATTTATTCATATGAGATGTTTAAAAAAAGAAAAGATAAAAAAATTACAGACAAAATCTGAAAAGTTAATAATATTTGAAACAGGTAATAGACTCAAAATAAAATAAATCATATTATTTGAAAAAATATAGACTCAAAATAAAATAAATCATATCATTTAAAACGCGTATAGACACAAAAATAGAAAAAATAATGCTATAATACAAAAATAAAAACTTGTAAAAAAAAATAAAAAAAGTAAAAAAATTTAGATTGCAAAAATGCATTCTAAATTTAATTTAATTTATTCTGCTTGAGCTTTTTCCTTAGCTTTCGCTTCGTTTTTCTCAATAGTAGATCTAATCATCTTCATTCTTACGAAGTTTTCCCTTTCCATCTCCTGCAGTCTCATGTCAATGGACTTTACAGTAGCCTGGAGTCTTGGAATCATGATGTGCTCAAGAGAGTTTACTCTACGCTTGGTAGCTTCAATCTCATCAGCCAGAAGATAGATTGTCTTTTCAATCTCACCAAGTTCAATAATGTGGCCTAAAGCTACTTCAAATAATTTAGCAGCTTCGTCCAATTGAACAGAGGTGTTAGCCAAGTCATATCCTCTTTCAACCAGATTTCTTGATTCCATTTCCATATTGGTTATAGGTACGGAAACTCCCATAATACTTCTTGAAGAAATATCTACTTTAACAGATTCCTTAACAGATAACGCTGCCTTTTGAACAGCTAAATCACCCATTGTAATTTGAGCTTCGGTAAGTGCTTCATATGCATTGAAAAGGTTTTTCTCTGCATTTTCCCTTGCACCTTCCACTCTATCCAAGATATCGAAGAACTCTTTAATCAAAGCATCACGCTTCTGCTTGAGCAGTCCGTGACCCTTTACAGCAAGAGCTTCCCTCTTTTTAAGAGCAAGCAACTCCATACGTGTAGGGTTAATTCCATCTAGTATTTCTTCAGCCATACTATCCTCCATAAGATAATACAAACCAACTTAAAATAGAATAAATAGCTTATAAATGATTTTTGATTAAAATAAATTTAATCCCTAGTTCCATTTAATAAGCGCTTATAAATTTATTCAGGGTAGTATTTTTCAATAAATTCGTCTTTAACCCTTTTAAGTTCGGTTTTTGGTAATACAGTTAATAATTTCCAACCTAAATCCAAGGTTTCCTGGATTGTTCTGTCTTCGTCTTTTGCCTGACGGATGAATTGATCTTCGAAATTATCAGCGAATTTCAAGAAACTCTGGTCTCTTTCTGTAAGTGCTTCTTCACCTACTACAGCTACCAGGTCTCTTAAGTTACGTCCTTCTGCATATGCAGAATAGAGCTGGTCTGATACACCACTGTGGTCGTCACGAGTCTTGTCATCACCAATACCACCACTCATCAGACGGGAAAGGGAAGGAAGTACGTCTACAGGTGGGTAGATACCTTTACGGTGAATATCCCTACTGAGTACGATTTGTCCTTCTGTAATATATCCGGTCAGGTCAGGAATTGGGTGAGTAATATCGTCTTGAGGCATAACGAGGATAGGCATCTGAGTAATGGATCCTTCTTTGCCTGCAATACGTCCTGCACGTTCGTAAATACCTGCGAGGTCAGTGTACATGTATCCAGGGTAACCTCTTCTACCAGGTACTTCGTCCCTTGCTGCGGAAACTTCTCTTAAAGCTTCACAGTAGTTGGATAAATCAGTCAAGATAACAAGCACGTGCATGTTTTTCTCGAATGCGAAGTATTCAGCAGTGGTTAATGCCATTTTAGGAGTTAAGATTCTCTCAATAGCAGGGTCGTCAGCCAGGTTCATGAAAACAGTTACTCTTTCAAGAGCTCCTGTTCTTTCGAAATCCTTCATGAAGAAGTTAGCTTCTTCGTGAGTAATACCCATAGCAGCGAAAATTACTGCGAAATCATCATCAGTACCTACTACTTTAGCTTGTCTTGCAATTTGAGCAGCTAAATCGTTGTGAGGCAGACCAGATCCTGAAAAGATAGGAAGTTTCTGTCCTCTTACAAGGGTGTTCATTCCATCAATGGTGGAAATACCAGTTTGAATGAATTCTGCTGGGAACTCTCTTGAAGCAGGGTTCATTGGGTTTCCGTTAATATCTAATTCCTTATCAGGAATAATTTCAGGACCGCCGTCGATAGGCTGACCAGTACCGTTGAAGATACGGCCCATCATGTCATCACTTACACCGATTTTAGCGGTTTCACCAGTGAATCTTGATTTAGTGTTAAGAGTGTTTAAATCATCAGTACCTTCGAAAACTTGAACAACAGCTAAATCTTCGTTGACTTCCAATACTTGTCCTTTTCTGTTTTCACCAGTAGGAGTTTCAATTTCCACAATCTCGTTGTATCCTACGCCTTCAACACCTTCAACAATCATCAAAGGACCAGAAACTTCAGAAACTGTTGTATATTCTCTTGTTTTAATATCAGCATTCATTTTTATACCCCACTACATTGTGTTACAACTTGTTCTTGCATTTCCTTGTTTTTAGCTTCGAATTCTTCTTCAGGAATGTATTTCATTCTTGCGATTTCCTCTTTAACAGGTAAAGCCGCAATATCCTTTACATCCGCACCACGTGCTACAGCTGCTGAAGCATTTTCGTGGAATGTGAGGATGGTTTTAAGCATTCCTGCCTGTTTGGTTGGAGAACAGTAGGTATCGACTTCGTCGTATGCATTCTGCTGGAGGAAATCCTCTCTTAACATACGGGTGGTTTCCAGAATGACTTGTTGTGAGTCAGGAAGTGCATCAGGACCTACTAATTGCACAATCTCTTCAAGCTCGGATTCCTGTTGGAGTAAAACCATAGCTTGGTCTCTGTTAGCTCTCCATTCATCGGAAGCGTTTTCCTGCCACCAGGAGGTAATGTTGTCAACATATAATGAATAACTTTGCAGCCAGTCGATTGAAGGGAAGTGACGTTTATCTGCAAGAGATGCATCCAATGCCCAAAATACTTTACAAATACGTAAGGTGTTCTGGGTAACAGGTTCGGACATGTCCCCACCAGGAGGTGATACAGCACCTACTACAGTAACAGAAGCCTGTTTAGGATCCTGACCGAGGGTGGTTACTCTTCCTGCTCTTTCGTAGAACTGAGCAAGTCTGGATGCGAGGTAAGCAGGGTAACCTTCTTCACCAGGCATCTCTTCGAGCCTACCGGAAATTTCTCTCATAGCTTCCGCCCATCTTGAGGTGGAGTCTGCCATGAGCGCTACATCGTAACCTTGGTCACGGAAGTATTCTGCAATTGTAATACCGGTGTATACACATGCTTCACGAGCTGCTACCGGCATGTTGGATGTGTTTGCAATAAGAACAGTTCTGTCCATGATAGGGTTTCCTGTTCTAGGGTCTTCGAGGAATGGGAACTCTGTAAGTACCTCAGTCATCTCGTTTCCACGTTCTCCGCATCCGATATATACCACAATATCTGCGTCTGCCCATTTAGCTAATTGCTGCTGGGTAACAGTCTTACCTGAACCGAAAGGACCAGGAATAGCTGCTGCTCCTCCTTTAGCTAAACAGAAGAAAGTATCCTGTGCTCTTTGACCGGTAATAAGTGGAATGTCAGGGTCAAGCTTTTCAGCATATGGACGTCCTTTACGGACAGGCCATTTCTGAAGCATAGCTACTTCCTTGTCGCCGTCATCGGTTTCGATAACTGCAATGGTTTCCTCTACAGTAAACTGGTCCTTGCCTACGATTGATTTGATGTGTCCTTCAATCATTGGAGGAACCATGATTTTCTGAACTACAGCGGAAGTTTCCTGTACTTGTCCAAGAATGTCTCCACCAGTAACCTTGTCACCGACTTTAGCTATTGGTTCAAAAGTCCATTTTTTCTCTTTATCGATAGAAGGTACATCTACACCTCTAGCGATATAGTCTCCAGTTAATTCCTTAATAACTTCAAGAGGTCTTTGAATTCCGTCGAAAATAGAACCCATTACACCAGGACCGAGTTCTACGGATAAAGGACCTCCAGTTCTTTCAATTTTCTCGCCAGGTTTTAATCCGGCAGTTTCTTCATAAACTTGAATGGTAGCAGTATCTCCTTCAAGCTCGATGATCTCTCCAATGAGCTTGTCATCACCTACTCTTACCATTTCGTGCATTTGCGCCCCTCTCATACCATCTGCGACGATAACAGGACCTGCAATTTTAATAATATTTCCTTCTTCCATCATTTAACCATCTCTACTCCGATAACTCTCTTAATAAGAGCTGCCATTTGATCATTACCGCCTTCAGATGAACCGGTCTTATCCGGTATCTCAATAACCATAGGTAATACATCAGATCCAAGACGTTTGTTAATATAGCCTCTTATGTTATCAGCTATCTTTTCAGTAATTATAATAATTGAAATTCCACCATCTAATAACTCATCAAGAGCATTTTCAGCATCTTCATCAGTTTTAACAATGTAACCTTTCTTAACTCCAGCGAGTTTGAAACCTGTTACAGTATCGATATCTCCTATTATAGCGACATCACTCATACTAACATCTCCCTAAGTCTGGATACTGGGAAGTCTGCTTCTCTTTTAGCCCTAGCAATAACTTTCAAGTTTCTGATTTCAACTTCTTTTTGAGACAAGTAACCAATTATAGGACCGATTCCTATAGGTTTTTTCATGGAAGCTGATTTTGCAGAATCAACTAAAAATTTGTCTAAAGCCTTTTCAAATATTGCCACAGAACCAGTTTCATTATATTCCGGAAGAAGTTCTGTTAAAACATCTGCGTATTTGGTTCCTTCAAGTGATGAAATAACTCCTGTAACATCTTGAGATTCCATAAGATCCTTGAGTTTCCATTCTCTTAATTGATAACCGTTGCTAATCATGTAAGGACTGATAGCGTCATAATCAAGACCGTCAGCCTTTGCTCTTAAGATAAGTTTGATATTGGCAACATCAACTTGGTTTCCAATATAAGAGTAAAGAATCTGGGTGTTTTCATCAGCTGGAGATTCAGTGGATTTGAGTAATTTCTCCAAGTAGTATTTGTTCAATGCTGATTCGAATGGGAGAACCATTCCAGTATTTTCATATTGTGGAATGACTTCCTCGAGAACAGGAGCATATTCTGTTCCGTCAAGTCCTGCAACAACATCAGTTACAGTTTCAGCATCGGATAAACGGGAAATATCCTCATATAAAGAACCTGCAGGAATTAAAAGTTCTTCTGTAGCTTCCTTATCGAGTCCAGCTTCCTTAGCAATCAACAAGCTTTTAATGTTATCGATATCGGATTGTTTTGCTAATACTTTGAATGAGGATTGAACACTGCTAGGTGCAAGTCTTGCAACCATGTCATATGTCTCACCAAGTTGAACATCCAAAGCCTTCTCAAGAGGATACTCATCCAAATGTTCTGCATAATCTGGAGAACCTCTAAGATAGTTTGTTACATCATCAACATTGTTAGCATCAACAAGTTCAGAAATTTGCTTTTCATCAAATAATCTTCCTTTTCTTGCTCTTACTCTAGCATTAGGTTGGAGGTATGGATAAATGTCTAAAATTGGTCTACTTGCAACAATTACAATAATTGCTCCTATAACAACAAATGCTAAAAGTACAATTGCTAAAAACGCCTCGTTGCTGAGGCCTAATGAACTTATAATTGTAGCAATTTCATCAGCCATAATTCATCTCTCCTAATTAAATAATGTTTTTGCAACTTCTGAACGTAATGATTTTTTAAATCTTAACATTCTAGCTTCAATAGTGTTGTTTACTTGAATGTCACCATTTCTAGTTCTTAAAATAGCTCCACCGATGGTTTCAATAGGCTCGCCTATTTCCAAGGTAGTTTCAATGCCTGTTTCGGATGAGACAGCATCACCTATTTTGTTTAAGTTAGCTGGTTTCTTCCTATCAATTGTAGCTGATTTTATCTTATCAGTGATAGAATCTAATTTACCTTTAACTTTGGATATGTCCTCTTCCTTCAATAGAACGATTAAGTCTCCGCCACCAATTTCAGTAGCTGCTTCGGTAATCATTCCAATTAAAGCGTCGACATATTCCTCATCGTTAGTAGCTGCTTTTTGTGTTAAATCTTCAGTAGCTTTACTGAAAGCTTCTTCGATTACTTCTTCTTTTGCCTCTAATTCTGCCCTACGAGCATTCATTTTAGCTTCAGATATAATTTGTTGATATCTCATGTCAGCCTGTTTGGCCGCATTTTCGGAAATGCTTACTTTTTCGGCTGCTGCGGTTTTTTCACCCTCTGCAAGAATTGCATCGACTTGAACTTGAGCCTCAGCCTTTTTAGCATCCACTACAGCTTGAGCTTCAGACATTATGTTAGAGACAATATTATCTGCCCCAGAGCTCATTTATAGACCTCCTAAGCTAATATTCCACCGAATACCATAAGTAAGATAGCAATCAAGAATCCGTAAATAGCCTGAGTTTCTGGTAATGCAGAGAAGATAATACCTCTTGCGAACATGTCGGTATCTTCAACAATAGCACCAACGGAGGATGCTGCAGCGATACCTTGACCCATACCTGAACCTAAACCTGCAAATCCAATGGATGCACCTACACCAATAGCTACAATACCTGCAGTGGTTGAGAGACCTGAGCCTCCACCTAATAATCCTGAAAATACGAGTAACAGGATAGCAATCAAGAATCCGTAAATAGCCTGAGTTTCTGGTAATGCAGAGAAAATAATACCTCTTGCAAACATATCGTTATCTTCTGCTACAGCACCGACAGATCCAGCTGCTGCCATACCTTGACCTAAACCGGAACCTAAACCAGCAAAACCAATTGCAACACCAGCACCGATAGCTGCTAAAGCAGTTCCTAAAGCAATTTCTACCATATAATATATCTCCTAAATTTTGTAATATTAATTGTAAAATCTGATATTTAATTTTTTAAATATCTAAAAGAATTGAACATTCGTTCATAAATCATAAAAATTAAACTGTAAATTTTGTTTTATTTTTTTGTAAAGAATCTTTTAGCTTTAAAAGGTTCGAATGAATGTTTTCCTCCCATATAGAATTGAGAGAAGAACTCTACGTAGTTAAGACGTAATGCATTTACAAATGCACCTAATACTTGGAATGCAAAGTTGAATATGTGTCCGCCGATAAAGACGATTACTGCAAGCACGACTCCGATAACAGGAATCATGTCGTTACACATATTAGTCAGGATGTTTACAGTCATAGCAATACCACCTGTAGCAAGACAAAGTGCTAAAAGACGAGCATATGATAAAACATCACCCATAAAACCAAATACGTCCATAAGACCGTATGCACCATTAGCCCATACAAGCAATCCAAGGGAAGCAATAATTAAAACAGCACCTAAAGCGATTCCAATCATGCCTACTGCAGGCATCATGAATCCGATTACAAGCAAGATAATACCTGCTTCAAACAGGAACCAGTTGACTGAGGAACCGAGAGCCTCTTTTTTATTGCCGTATTTGAAATTGTTGATAGCGCCTAAGAGGAAACCGATGTTTACATAGATAAGACCAACAATAATAGCGATTACCAGAATTGTTGCCGGTTTTCCAAATGCATTCAATGAGCTTATAACTGTAGGAAGCTCAGGACCCCATCCCAGAATCCTTGTATAGAAGTCTCCTAAAAGACCGTTTGTTACAAGACCTAGAATAATAGCCCATAAACCAGATGCAAGGACAATAAGTCCGAAGTCGTGCATGGTTTTATTGATTTTGCCCATTCCTTTGTATAATATGACACCCAGAATAGCTACTAATAATCCATAGAAGGCATCTGTTAAACAGAAACCAAAGAAGAATGGGAAAGTAATAGCTACAAATATTGTAGGGTCGATCTCATTATATTTCAAAGGAGAGTACATTTCAACAAGTACTTCATAAGGTTTTGCATATGCATTGTTTTCCTGTAAAACTGGAACGTCTTCATCATCATCAGGAGCGTCTTCAGCTTCTATGATAACATTGCCTTCGGTTGCACTTGCAATTAAGGATACTGCTTTCTTTTCATATTTAGCAGGCACCCATGCTTCCAAGACAGTTGTTTTACTGGTTTCAGCAAATGTGGCAAAAACCTCATTCTTTTCTTTTTCGTTTTCCAATTGTTCTTTTAAAGCAAGAACTTCATCATCCCATTTCTCAGCCACAACTTTAAGTTCAGCCTTTGCCTGGGAACGTTCACTTTCGATAGTTTGGAGTCTAGATTCAGCAGAGGAAATGATCTCATCCGGTTTTCCCTCTAAACCTGCGGTTTCAAACTTCTCGAAATCACCTTTTCTAAGCAAGTTATGAATTTCATCCTTGAATTCATTAGCTACAACTGTGATAATGATCTTGTAATCTTTATCTTCGTCTGCAACGAATTCATAAAAGATTTCATCCGTAATCTCACTAGATTTACTTCCAAATTCCGCAGCTGATACAGCATCAATCCTGCCGACAATTGTAGAAGTATGTTGTGAATCACTCAACAAGCCCAAATCCATATCTAAATTTTTCAATTTATTGGCTAAAGCCTTGTTTGATTCAAGAACAGCTTCTTCACTGTCAAGTGCGGCAAGTTTTTCTTCAATACCTTTTGTTTCTCCTTCCACTTGGTCCAAAGTTGATTCGGCATAGGCTATCAACGCCTCCGTATCAACATCACCAACTTCCTTTGGAACTGGAATTTCGGGACTTATAAAGCCCATCAGAGTATCTTTAAGACCCCTACCCTCAGATAGGGCATCTCCAAGTAATTCTGAAATACCAGTAGTTTTCATAAGAAGAGAGGATACCTTTCCAGTATAAGGAGAAGCTTTTGAAGGTGTCAAGAGTTCTGCCAGTTCAGGATCTTGCTGAATGCTTTCGGAAATATCACTTATCTGGACAATTCCCGCATCGTGCAGTGCTGTGACTGTAGGATTTGCGAATTTATCCAAAGTAATAATATTGAGTTTACGCATTCTCGCAGTTCTAAACATTATCTCACACTATAATATATTTTTGACAATAATTGAAGCAGCCTCATCAATATTCTTTCTTGCGCTTGATTTAATGACATCAATGTCATTTTCAGCTTTTGAGGATATAGATTTAGCTTCTTCTTTTGCTTTTTCTTCTGCATTAAAAACAGTAGATTTAGCCTCTTCGTTAGCTTCATTCCTAGCAGCAGCAATCAATTCATTTGATTGTGCGTTAGCATCATCAATCATTGCTTGAGCATCAATTGCTGATTGCTCCACCAAGGTTTCAGCATCAGATTCAGCTTTTTTTATTTGGGTAATAGCTTCTGATATCCCTGCCATAATAAATCACCATGGTATATAAAAATTTATTTTTGTTAATATATATATTTTATTATATAATTATGGGAATTAGAAATAGTTAAACATGTGAAAAACTAAATGAAAAAAGAAAATGGATAAAAATTAAGCGATTTTCAAATTTAGAAAAAATTCAAGATTTTTATTAAAATTAGAAAATTTTAGAATGAATAATCCCATGAAAAAAGTATTTGAAAAATGAAAAAAATCAAAAATAATGGAAAACCTCAAAATATTAATTAAAGTCTGATTTTCACTAGTTTGAAAAAAAGTTTGAAAAGAAAGTGATTACCCTATTTCCTAAAATAAGTACATAAGTAAAGGGGGTGATATGTATTTTAATAATATGAAAAGGGTAGGGTAATCAATTTATAATTAGTCGCATCTAATATAAAAACTTTTAGCAAAAAAATTAAATTAAACAAAATGAAGAAAAAATCATTAAAATAAAAAAATTGATACTGATATTTAAAAAATTTAAAAAATGTATATTGAGTAGAGAGTGTGAAAAAGGATTCTCAAATATAATTAAGAATTTAAGAATGCATTATATTCATCAATATCCCAATAACCATCATGGTTTGTATCAAATCTATCAAAGATATCCGCCAATATTTCAGCATCATCACTGGTATATCCTAAATCTACCGCCAGAGAAGCATATTCTTCAAGTGACAGCCTGTTGTCACCGTCATTATCGAAAACGATATTATCATAATCATAAGTGTAATCTGAAGAAGAGTCTGAAGAATCTGAGGAAGCACCATCATAGGAGCTGCTTGAATTGTAAGAACTGCTCAAATCATCACTTAGATTAGAACTATAATCATCAAAGTAATTGGAATTATAATCTGAATAATCGGATGTATTGCTGTCTGGAGACAAGACGCCCCCTATAAAAGACAGGATTAATAATCCGATACAGCAGCAAGCAATCCCCGTAGCCCACTGGTGCTCTTTTAATACATTTGGATTTATACGGATTCCTGAAGAAGACCTTCTGGAATTTGAGCGACCATTAAAAGTAGAGCCCTGTCTATTGGAATTGGAACCGCCATTAAAATTAGAATCAGAAGATCCGAATCCTCCTTTAATAGAATCTGAGACCCTTTCTACCTTTTCAACATGATCAACATGCTCATTGGAATCTTCCTTCAGCTTATATCCGCAATTTGGACAATAAACACCTACATTATTATACTTTTCACCGCATTGAGGACAAGTTATTACATGAGCGCTGGTTCCGCAATTTGGACAGAAATTAAGGCTGTCATCAAATTCACTGCCGCAATTACTACATTTCATCATATCACCCTTAGGAATAGTTAAAATTAGTATATTGAATCTGGTTAATAAAAATAGCTGTTTTGTATTTGAAAAAATAAAAAAATAGAAGCTAGAAACAGTACAAAAATAAAAAAAATAAAATTTAAAAATAGTGAAAATAATGAAAAAATAAAAAATAGACTAATTTAAAAAAAATCATAATATTGCATATAATTGATAATGGATTAGTAAACCTTCAATTTAGCACTATATGTCTTGGCATAGTTTCCATTATCGCCTTTGAACTTAACTTTATACTTGTATGTCTTCTTGGTCCTAGGCAATTTTATTTTAAATGCAGCGATTCCTTTGGAATTGGTTTTAACCTTGTATGTCTTTTTATTGATTGTCAGATAAACATATTTTGATTTTAAAACCTTGTTGTTGGAAGTCTTTAAAGTTATCTTGAAAGTTCGTTTGGACTTGGATTTTTTAACCTTCTTAGTAGCTCCTGTGAATTTCACGCTATTCTTATATACCTTGATTGTCTTGCTGATTGAAGATGCTTTGTAATGCTCATTTCCCAGGAAATTGACCTGCATTGCATAATTTCCATATTTGCTTACTGAGATTTTTATCTTAACTACTCCATTGGCATCTGTTTTGACAGTAGCAACCTTTCCATTATTGAATTTATACTGAACCTGC
>Ga0256405_10005913_pt1 | contig 20360 bp, 19 predicted proteins | sample RumenRJG_02DNA_FD_189096 | JGI IMG/M metagenome (GOLD analysis project Ga0256405, IMG submission 189096) | Bovine rumen microbial communities from Lethbridge, Alberta, Canada - RJG_02 | ecosystem: Host-associated > Mammals > Digestive system > Stomach > Rumen | place: Canada: Alberta... | reverse complement strand
TCCGGCTCCGACCGCACGTTCGAGGATATCCTTCAACTGCTTCTCGTCCAGACCCTGCATTACTGATGCTTGCTCATCTCTTCCTGCATCCTGCGGAGGGTCTCTTCGTCCACCCCTTCAGGAATCTTTCCTTCGGACATGGCCACGAGGCCGTCCACAACCTTGTCGAGGGCATCCTTGATCTTCCCGCCGAGCATCACCTTCATCATGAGGTTCAGGTCGGCGTGGAACTCGATGTGGAAATCGGTCTTCGATGGCTCCGACGGGACAGCGTCGAAATGAAGGGAGCCTCCGAAACTGAACGGAGCCCCGTTGTCTATGAACTCTATCTTCGAATACGGCGTACGCTCCTTGACCATTATCCCGATCTTGAAGCCCTGGACGGTCGCGCTGATGGTGTCATAATCGGCGACCACTCCTTCCCTCTTCTCCTCGGGGAGGAACTGGAGGAAGTTGCGCATGTCCACGAAAGCCATGTACAGTTCGAAAGGTTGCTTTGAAACCTGTCCGTGCTTGCTTGTTATCTGAGTTGTCATATCCTTATCTATTTTTAATCTACCGTAGGATTCCAGCCTGCGGGATCGAGGCGCCAGCGGCGGAGGACTTCAGCCTCCGAGGCTCCGACATACCCGGTAGCCGTCGCCTCTTCAATAAGCGCACCATAATCGGAAACGGTGACAAGTTTCACCCCGGCTTCTTCGAAGCGCTTCCCGGCGATTTCGAACCCGTATGTGAATATCGCCACCATCCCAAGTACTTCGGCTCCAGCCTCCCGAAGGGCCGCTACCGCAGCCAGGCTGCTCATACCGGTAGATACAAGATCCTCTATTACAACTACTTTCGAACCGGCAGGGATAACTCCTTCGATTTGGGAACCTGTACCATGGTCCTTCTTGGCGGGGCGGACGTAGGCGAACGGCTTGCCCATCTTTTCGGCAGCCAGAACTCCGTGGGCGATGGCCCCGGTAGCGACACCCGCGACCACATCGGCCCCGGGGAATTCCCGGGTTGCGGCCTCGGAGAGCCAAAGCGCGACCTTGGCACGGAGTTCAGGATCGGAAAGGATCCTCCGGTTGTCACAGTATATCGGGGAATGCCAGCCTGAAGCCCAGGTGAAAGGTTCGTCCGGCCTGAGCAGGACGGCTTTGATCCTGAGGAGTTCGCCGGCAAGTTTTCTGTCTGTGGAGTCCATATTCTTGGAAATGATTTATAACTTTGCAGCCTGCGGCAAATATAGCAATTTTTACGGATGCACAGGATTTACCTTGAAAACAGATGCATGGTCATCTGCTCCCCCGACGAACAGGCATTGTCGGATCCGAACTCCGTGGAATTCCATCCCGAAGGCCCTGAGGGCATCGCTGCGCTGGTGGACATGTTCGAGACATCGTCTTCCCTGGCCAGGATCTACATCCCTGCCGATGACATCGAAGGCACCTACAGGGATTTCCTGTCGCAGTTCAAGGAAGTGAACGCAGCCGGCGGACTGGTTTCGAACCGCAGGGGCGACGTACTGCTCATCAAGAGGAACGGGCTCTGGGACCTTCCGAAAGGCCATCAGGAGGAAGGAGAGGACATCCGTGTGACCGCCCTGCGCGAAGTGCAGGAGGAGACCGGAGTGGACCAGCTGGAACTGCGGGACTTGATCTGCGTCACCGACCACTGCTACCGCCGCGGCGGAATATGGCACCTGAAGCATTCCTGGTGGTACGACATGCTGTACACCGATCCTTGGGACCTGACCCCTCAGCGGGAAGAAGACATAACCAAGGCCGCCTGGGTGCCCCGGTCCGGGCTCTCCCCCTACCTGAAGAACACCTATCCTTCCATCGTGGAAGTGTTCAGGGAAGCAAGGATATGATGCCGCTTCGGCCTGAAACAATATGGCGGAACATTCCGTATATATTAAGTATCAATCATTCCGATCTTAACAATATTTATGAAATTATCGCAATTCCAATTCCTCCTGCCCAAGGACCGCGTGGCACAGGAGCCGACAAGATGGCGCGACGAATGCAAGCTCATGGTTGTCCACAAAGACACCGGCGAGATCGAGCACAGACTATTCAAGGACATCATAGATTATTTCGGGAAGGGTGACACCTTCGTATTCAACGACACGAAGGTCTTTCCTGCAAGGCTCTACGGCAAGAAGGAGAAGACCGGGGCTGACATAATGGTATTCCTCCTGAGGGAGCTCAACCGCGAGCAGCACCTCTGGGACGTAATCGTGGATCCGGCCAGAAAGATAAGGATCGGCAACAAATTGTATTTCGGAGATGACCAGAGTCTCGTGGCGGAAGTGATAGACAACACCACCTCCCGCGGGCGTACCCTCCGTTTCCTCTACGACGGTCCGTACGATGATTTCAAGAACTCCCTTTTCGCACTCGGCGAACTGCCGGTACCTAAATGGGTGAAGAACAAGGTGACTCCGGAAGACAACGAGAATTACCAGACCATATTCGCCAAGCACGAAGGGGCCGTGGCGGTCCCGGCCGCCGGCACGCATTTCAGCCGCGAGTTGTTCAACAGGATGATCCTCAAGGACATCAACAAGGCTTTCATCACGGAGCATATGGGCATAGGTCAGTTCCGCAGGGTGGATGTCGAAGACCTGTCCAAGCACAGGATGGACTCTGAGAGACTCATCATCACCGACGAAGCCTGCAAGGTGATCAACAAGTCCAAGAACTCCGGCCACAAGGTCGTGGCCATCGGAACCACCGTCCTCAGGGGACTGGAAACCTATGTGACAACGACCCACGAGGTCAAGCCATACGACGGATGGACCAACAAGTTCATATTCCCTCCTTACGATTTCTCGGTCCCTGACGCTGTTGTTTCCGGACTGCACCTTCCGGAATCCACGATGCTGATGGCCGTCGCCGCCTTCGGTGGTTTCGAGCACATCATGAACGCCTACAAGGTCGCCCTCGAGGGAGACTACCGCTTCGGCCCATACGGCGACGCGATGCTCGTGCTCTGACCGGAACGGTTCCGCACGGTTCGGCACACGGTCGGCACGGTTCGACACGATTCTGCAGGATTCCACACGGTTCGGCACCATTCGACACGGTTCGGCACTCGGGCACCACGGCGACCCGAGGCTCGTCATCTAGGTATCCTCCGTGCGATAACCCTTCACAAGGGGCTCAAGATCAAAGGATTGCATAAACCCGCAGCAGATTCACTTCCTGGCTGCGGGTTCATTGTTTTGTCGTGGAAATACCCCTAAACCGACAGGAAAAAATGTCGCAAGCTTTACCTACTCCTCGAAGGAACACCCGTCCAAAACTCTGCATTGTTCAAAAAGCTGGATTGTTCGCTAATCTGCGTTGTTCAAGACTCTGTGTTGCTAAAAGAAAAGCGTTGTCCAAGGCACAGAGTAAATAAAACACTGTGTTGTTCTTGACTCTATGTGCTAACGGTTACAGTTACGTACATAATCGATGCTTTTTGTACTCAACCGCGAACTAAAGATTCCAGTTGAGTACATTATCCCCCAAAACCGTACGCAACCAGAACCTCAAAGAATCAAATGACCCACCGAGCTCGTTTCGGTCGACAAAGTGCGCTCAAAGGTGCGCTCAGATGGACCCTTGCGCGAGAAAAAGGGCATAATCGTGCTCAAGGGTGCACCCAAATGGACCCTTGAGCGAGAAAAAGGGCAAAATCGTGCTCAAGGGTGCGCTCAGATGGACCCTTGCGCGCGGGAAGAAGGAGGGAAGAAGGGTAAGGGGGCATAAACGTGCTCAAGGGTGCACCCAGATGGACCCTTGCGCGTGAAAATGGGCTAAATCGCGCTCAAGGGTGCGCTCAGATGGACCCTTGCGCGCGGGAAGAAGGAGGGAAGAAGGGTAAGGGGGCGTAAATGGACGTAATCGCGCTCAAGAGGGCACCCTAATGGGCCACAGGGTTCGTTCGGGCGGGGATTCTGGAGAATTCCGCTGAACTACAAACTTTTCGGAACTGCGAGAAGAGCAAAAAACAAAAGAATTACATAAACCTGCAGCGGATTCACGTCCGGACTGCAGGTTTATTGTTTTATTGGGGCCGGAAAAACTATGGAATGATGGACGGGATCATCGATAATGAACGGAATCATTAATCATTAATAATGGACGGGAAATTATGGACAGAATCATTAAAGAGAGGAGCGAGGAAGAGAGAATCGAGGAAGAGAGGATCATTGAAGAGAGGATCGGCCTGTGCGCATTGAACAGGATATTCGGTTTCGAGCCGAGGGTGGGGGCGGCGCTGGTGGAGGCTTTCGGAGGGGCGGCGGAAGTATTCAGGCATCCGCAGGAGGAAATCGTGGAAGCCCTGATCGGGTTCGGCAGGGTGAAATATGCCTCGCAGATAGCCTGGAGCGCATTCGAGAGCGCCGCCATCGAACTGGAAGGCCTGCAGGCGGCCGGCTGCTGCTTCGTGGGGATCGGAGAGAGCGGCTATCCGAGCCTCCTGAAGGAGTGTGAGGACCCGCCGCTGGGATTGTATTTCCGCGGAACGTCCCCTCCTGAGCAAGTGTTCGGCGGCATCCCGCACATAGCCGTCATCGGCACAAGAGACCTGACATCCTACGGCCGGGAATGGTGCAGGATGATTGTGGAAGCCCTGTCTAAATCTGCGGTCAAACCACTGATAGTCAGCGGACTGGCTATTGGGGTAGACATCACCGCCCATACAGCCGCACTGGATTCCGGCCTCCCCACGGTCGCGGTGATGGCCACCGGAATAGACAGGATCTACCCACCCCGTAACAAGCAGGCCGGGGAAAGGATCGCCGCCACGGAAGGCTGCGCCCTCGTGACCGACTATCCTCCGGGAACCGTGGCCGCACGCATCAACTTCCTCAGGAGGAACAGGATCATAGCGGGAATATGCCGTGCCACCATCCTGGTCGAATCCAGGATAAAGGGAGGAGGCATGATGACGGCCAGGCTGGCATCTTCGTACGACAGGGATGTGTTCGCCCTCCCGGGGAGGCTGGACGATCCAGCTTCGCAGGGCTGCAACCTCCTGATACGTCAAAACATAGCCGAGCCGGTAGGAGACCTGGAAGAACTGATGGCGAAACTCGGCGCAGGCAGGCCGGGCACGGCCCTGAAAACGGATTTCAAGGCGGAGGTGGAAGAAGCGTACAAAGGCAGCGTGGACGAGGCCGACTTCGCCGCCCTGCTCAAGGTCGCCCTGACCGTCAAGGCCAACAGAGGAATATCGATCGATGAAATATGCCTGAAACTGGATATCCCCTACAGCCGCGCGAGGGAACTGACAACAATCCTGGAATGCGACGGATTCATATCCATCGACCTTCTCCAGCACTGTTCCGCAAAGGTAAGGTTACGGGGAGACTGAAAAAATTCCTATCTTTGAGGAAATGTATTTCATCGACACACACTGCCACATCACCGACGAGGCCTTTTCGGGCGAAGAGGATGAGTACATCTCCCGCGCCCTGGAGGCAGGCGTCGGGATGATGCTCCAGCCGGACGTGGACAGCAGCGAGAGGGCGGCCATGTTCGCCCTGACGGAACGCCACCCTGACGTCCTGCGCCCGATGATCGGCCTGTATCCCGGCTCGGTAACGGACCGGTGGAGGGAGGAGATAGACCGGATGATGGAATATTCGCACCGCCCGGTGGTCGCGGTGGGTGAGATCGGCCTTGACTACCACGAAGGCAAAGAGTTCGCAAAGGAGCAGCAGGAAGCCCTGGAGTGGCAGTTCGATTGGGCGGCCGGACGTGACCTTCCCGTCAATATCCACCTCCGCGATGCGATGGGCGATTTCCTGGACGTCGTACGCAGGCACAAGGGCCTCAGGGGGAACATGCATGCCTACAGCGGAAGCTACGAGTCCTTCCTGGAGCTCCAGAAACTCGGAGACTGGTACATAGGAGTGGGAGGAGTCGTGACTTTCAAGAACGCTTCCCTGGCGGAAGTGGTGAAGAGGGTCCCGCTGGAAAGGATAGTGCTGGAAACCGACGCTCCGTACCTGACTCCGGTACCTTACAGGGGAAGGCGCAACGAAAGCTCCTATATCCCCTACATCGCAGCCATGATAGCACAGCTCAAGGGCGTCTCCGTCGAGGAAGTCGCCGAAACGACCACGAATAACGCCAAAACACTTTTCGGAATATGAAAAAATCATCCATCCTGCTGATCTACACCGGCGGTACGATAGGAATGAGGCAGGACCCCGGGGACCTGACCCTCAAGCCTTTCGATTTCAGTCAGATCCTGGAGGAAGTCCCCGAACTGCAGAAATTCGCCTTCCGCATCGATTCCTATACCTTCGACCCGCTGATAGATTCTTCAGACGTCCAGCCTTCCCTCTGGAAGGAACTTGCCACCCTCATCCGCGACAGGTATGAGGAATATGACGGATTCGTGGTCCTCCACGGGACAGACACCATGGCATATTCCGCCTCAGCCCTGAGTTTCATGCTGGAGAACCTCGCCAAACCGGTGGTTTTCACCGGAAGCCAGCTTCCGATCGGCGTGGCCAGGACCGACGGGAAGGAGAACCTGATCTCTGCGGTCGAAATCGCGTCCGCGAAGGATGCACAGGGCCACCCGATCGTTCCGGAAGTGAGTATATTCTTCAACTCGAAACTGCTCAGGGGGAACCGCAGCACAAAGGTCAGCTCGGAGGATTTCAGCGCGTTCCGGTCTCCAAACTATCCTCCGCTCGCCGAAGCAGGGATCAGCATTAAATACAACAAAGCAGCCATCCGGAAACCTGCCGCATGGGACGAGCCGCTGGAGATCAGCACCGCCCTGGATACGAGCGTCTCCATACTGAAGGTCCACCCCGGCATCACCCCCCAGGTCATGAAATATTTCATGTGCGGTGACGCGACCAAGGCCGTGATCATCGAAACCTACGGTTCCGGGAACGCCCCTTCAAGACAGTGGTTCCTGGATATTGTCCAGGAAGCTGCAGCCATGGGGAAAGTGCTGATGAACGTCACCCAGTGCATGTCCGGAACGGTCAACATGGACCTTTATGCGACCGGGAAGGCTCTCGAGAATGCGGGTGTGGTTTCCGGCCGGGACATTACCACGGAGGGCGCGCTGGCCAAGCTTTTCTACCTCCTCGGCAAGGGCCGCGACAACACCTGGGTGAAGGCTCATCTGGGCGAAAATATCATGGGAGAAATTTCCTTATAGATATTGCCTTTTGAAAATAATTTAGTAAATTGCACACGATTTTTAGATGGTTCACAACCACATAATCAAGACTTGGAAAATATAACTATTTAATACTTTATTAATTAAAACACACGAAAACAGTATGAAAAAGTTTTTCATGTTCTTGGCAGTAGCTGGTGCTCTCACCTTTACTGCAAGCATTGCATCCGCTCAGGACCAGCCTGCCGCTGAAGGCGAAGCTACCGAGCAAGTTCAGGAAGCAGCTCCGGCAGAAGAGGCTCCGGCCCAGTTGACTGCAGAAGACCTTCTCAAGGGAACCGGTGAGGATGTTCCGTTCCACCAGCAGCTCAAGTCCTACTTCATCCAGGGAGGTCCTGGCTTCATGTCAATGATCCTCCTCTGCTTGATCATCGGTCTCGCACTCGCTATCGAAAGGATCCTCTACCTCTCCTTCGCCAAGACCAACACCAAGAAGCTCGTCAAGAAAGTTGAAGATGCTCTTGCTGAAGGTGGTGTCGAGAAGGCAAAGGAAGTCTGCCGCAACACCAAGGGCCCAGTCGCCAGCATTTTCTACGATGGTCTCCTTCACTATGACGAAGGCCTCGACGTGGTTGAAAAGAGAATCGCTTCTTCCGGTGGTGTCCAGATGAGCCTTATGGAGAACAATCTCTCCTGGATCTCCCTCTTCATCGCAATCGCTCCTTCACTCGGATTCTTGGGAACCGTCATCGGTATGGTCAAGGCATTCGATGCTATCGAGGCTGCAGGTGACATCTCCCCTAACATCGTCGCTGGTGGTATGAAGGTCGCCCTTATCACAACGGTCGCCGGTCTTATCGTAGCTATGATTCTCCAGGTGTTCTACAACTATATTCTTTCCAGGATCGACGCTCTGTCAATTGACATGGAAGAGGCTTCCATCGACCTCGTCGACACTCTCGCAAAATACGAGAAGAAGAACAAATAATTGTAGTCCGTCCAACTTTTAGAATCTGATAACATAATGAATAAGATATTCAAAATTATCGGTTGGGTATTGGGAATCCTGGGGATCATCCTCGGTGTCATCTGCCTGTCCTCAGGCGGCGGCAACGTCGATATCCTTCTCCGATACACCTACTTCCTGCTCATCGCAGCGGTAGTCGTGTTGGTTGGATTGGTAATACTCATGGCCGCTAAAAACAATCCGAAGAGCCTCCTCAAGGGTCTGCTCGTATTGGTCGGCATCGTAGCACTGGTGCTGATCTGCTACGCAGTCTCCAAGGGTGCACCGGCTCTCAGCGTCAAGAGTCAGCCTAGCGGTTCCATGCTCAAGTTGACTGACACCGTGCTTCTGCTTACGGGAATCCTCGGGATTGGAGCAGTTGCTGCAATCGTATTTGCTGTAATCAGAAACGCTTTCACTAAATAAAACTCATCAGCTATGGCTAAAAGAAAAACACCGGGTCTGAACACTCAATCGACAGCTGATATCGCATTCCTTCTCCTCTGCTACTTCCTGATGGTGTCCACCATGGACCAGCAGTCAGGTCTGCAGCGCCGTCTCCCTCCTATGCCTACGAACGAGCAGAAGCAGGAAGACACGAAGGTCAACAAGCGTAATATCATCATCGTAAAGATCAATTCTTCTGACAGACTGTTTGCCGGTGACCAGCTTTTGGACGTTAGCCAGCTCAAGGACAAGATCAAGGAATTCATCACGAACCCTAACGACGATCCTAACCTTCCGGAAAGGGAGAAGAAGGTCATCGAAGGATTCGGCGAGTATCCTGTATCCAAAGGAATCATTTCCCTACAGAATGACCGAGGAACAAGTTACAAGGCATACATCGCTGTTCAGAACGAACTCGTGAAGGCTGTCAATGAAGTCCGCAACGACTTCTGCCGCCAGCACTTCGGCAAGGTTTTCAACGCTTGCAACGAAACACAGCAGAAGATTGCCAAGGACGCCATTCCTCAGAATATTTCCGAGGCTGAACCTAAGGATGTAACCAAAAAGTAATACGGGAGGACGACAAAATGCCTATTTTCAAAAGAAGCGGTAAAAAAGAAATGCCTGAGTTGGGAACCAGCTCCGACATCGTGTTCATGTTCCTGTTCTTCTTTATGGTTACGACCCAGATGCGTTCCAGCGAGGTCAAGGTAAGGGTAAAGCTTCCTGAGGCCACGGAGATCGCAAAGCTTGAAAGGAAAGACTTGGCTTCATACATCTACATCGGTTCCCCTACCGCCCAGTATCAGGGCCAGTACGGTACCGAGACCCGTATCCAGCTCAACGACTCTTTCAAGACGACGAACGACATCCGCGACTTCATCGCCGCTGAACGCGACGCAATGAGCGAGGCCGACCGCCAGTTGATGCAGGTTTCACTGAAAGCAGACGAAGATGCCAGGATGGGTATCATAACGGACGTGAAGCAGGAGCTTAGGCGCTGCTCCGCCCTCAAGATTATGTACGCAGCCCGCAGGGCAGCCGAATAACCCAGAGCATCGATATTATAGAAAAATGACCTCAAGTTTTTGGGGTCATTTTTTTATATTTGTACAGATAAACGGCTATTCTATGAAACTCAGCAAAACCGCGTTATTCTTCTTATTCTTTGCGACTTCCCTGCTGGCATCCTGCGGCAGGCGGAGCCAAATGACGCAGCTTTCCGACATCGAGTCCTACATCGATGCACGACCGGACAGCGCCCTTGCTTCTATCAGGAATATCGACACTTCAGCCCTTCACGGCAAGGAAGCCAAGGCAAAGTTCGCTCTTCTCCACGCCATCGCCCTGGACAAAAACTACATCGACACGGCCGACACGCGCGTCATCCAGCCAGCCATAGACTGGTATGAGCGCCACGGGACTCCTGAAGAGAAACTGAAGATGTTCTTATATCTAGGGACAGAGCAGTACAATTCCAGTCTCTACGACCAGGCGATAGTGTCATTCAACAAGGCTGATGAGCAATCATCATACATTGAGGATCATAATCTTATCGGTATTTTGTACTCAAGGATGGCAGAGACTTATACAAGATCATTTCAATATGTCATCGCTGATAAGTTCATCGATAAATCCATCAATTGCTTTAAACTAGCCCAACGGAAGGGTCAGGAGAACCTTGAGCGTATAATCAAAGCACAAAATCAAGTCCGACTTATGGAATGGGAGAAGGCCGACAGTTGCTTCCAGACCCTAATAGCGGATAGTACACTATCGCAAAATCTTAAAGGAGCAATACAAGGATATTATGCAATGGATATCCTATATGATCCATCAAAGGAGGATGTGGGCGCCTTGGAACACTTTAAATCTGCCATAGAATACAATGGAGGTCTTTCTGAGCCTGAACAGTACTGTGCCTATGCTTACGTTCTTGTTATTTCCGGCTTTACAGCGCAGTCTGATTCCTTGTTCAACACAGTCGCCTCTTTAGGGGGCACTTTCGAATACAGCTATAACTACTGGAAATACAGAGTAGCATTTAAGAAAAAGGATTACAAACTAGCGCATGATTATCTTTGGACTGCCCAGTCTTTTGCTGATTCCATAAAGCAGAAGAGTAACGCTCTGTCAACCGCAAACTCCCATCGGGAGTATCTTGAAAAAATCAATATCGCAAAGGAAGAGACTCTTACCTCTCAGCGAAGGCTTTTATTAGCCTCATCAATTATCGGACTATTGCTTTCGATAATGGTCATTTATCTGCTTGTTAATAGGAAGCGTAGGCAAGTAGAAGAACAAGGACGAATGGGAATAGTTATCGACCAGATCAATGATATCCGAGAAGAGATGAACAACCAGACGAGAAGGCATGCCAAGGCTAGGTTCTCATATTTGGCAAAGCTTTATGAAATGGTCTACCATCTCGGCATCGAGGGAATATCAAATAAAGAGCTATATAAACTAGTCAATAAAGAAATTGATATCTTGAAAAAAGATATGGCAACCCAGAAAGAATTTGAAGGGCTCCTGAACGAGGAAGGAGATAGGATCATGGAGAGATTCAGGGATAGCTTCAAAAATCTGTCGGACGAAGAATACCGCCTTGCCAGTTTGATATTTGCCGGTTTCGACAATACAACGATAATGATAATCATGGACATCTCTTCCTTGGAATACACCAGAGTTAAAAAGAGCCGCCTCAAGCACATGATCGAGGCCTCATCTACTACTGATAAAGAGGTATTTCTTGAGTATTTCAAGAAAAAGGCTGATAACCAAAAGCGTAACAAAGGCCTTTAATAAGCGCTCGTAAATATTACAAAATCAACATCTTATAAAAAACCCAAACAGGTCATTAAAGAAAAAGCGTAACAAACTGATTATTTGTTACGCTTTTGTCTTTTAATAAGGATTTACCAGGTCGCTATTTAATGTATATTTAAAGTCAATTAAACCCTAACAATTATGATAAAAAACAAATTATCTATTTTCTTTCTATTGTTGCCTGTGTTCTTAATATTTTCAGAAACGATGGCCTCAGCTTGTGAAACAACACAGAGTTGTGCTGATTCTGTAATCAATGTCATTCCTTTCCCTAACCCTAACCCAAACAATCCAAGATCTCCAGCGATAGTTCCTATCTCAGCCAGCTATGAGTCGCAATTTAATTCGGTTATCTTAACGTTCAATCAGAATCTAGGTGAAATAGAAGTTGAGATCCTTAATACCTTCACAGGTTTTTACGATTCTGGCTTCATCTACACTCAATTTCAGTCAGCAATTATTCCGATTACAGGAGGTCCGGGCCACTACATCATTACATTCACCTTACCATCAGGCCAACAATACCAAGGAGAGTTTGACATTTAAACCACAATCATATTATGAAAAAGTTGTTATTATCCCTTTTCTTCCTTTGCCTCTGCCTGTTTTCTTGTACTGATAATTCTCGCGAAATGCCTTTAGTGGTCGAAGAAGAGAATCCATATTACCTTTCTATTGAGAAAGCCAAGCAAGAAGTAGAAGACATCATTGCCGCCAGGGCTCTTACCAGAAGCGGATACTTCGAGCCAACCAGGAAAATTGCTTCAATATGGACAGCAAAGGATCCTAGTACCCGTTCCGGTCATGACCCGGAACAGCAGGAAGTGTATATTATGAATTTTGAGGACTCTGCAGGATTTGCGATTGTTTCCAGTGACAATAGGATCGGGCTGATGGGTCTTGCTCTGCAGGGATCTTTGAATCAAGGTGATGTGATAACCGACCCCGGATTTGGAATGACCCTTACCAATATGAAGTTTTTGCCAAATCGGGACACATCCGATATTGGAGATGATGATTATACGACCGAGTATGGAGAATGGACCAATTCTTTTTATGAGCCCACCTATGGATATTGTCAGGTGAAATGGTGGCAAGATGGTATCTTTCGTGAGTTTTGTTATACCGCACAAGGTGATACTGCCGTTACTGGTTGTATTCCTGTAGCCGTTGCCCAATTGATGTCTATATACAAGTATCCCACATCATATCAACAGTATTGGTACAATTGGGATGCAATGATTGCAAATCCTCTTTATGTTGATCCTATTGGAGAGCATACAGTCGCTCGTCTGTTGTCTTCGTTAGGAACGTCAAATAACCTTGATGTTACATATGGCATTAATGCGTCCGGCGCTGATTTCGAGAATATACCAAGAACTCTCGAAAACTTTGGCTACACATCTGGAGGCCTTGTTCAGGATTACTATACTGGATATGTCGTATCTGAACTCCTCTCAGGATACCCTGTTTTAATCAACGGATACTCATTTAAAACCACAACCGTAACAACTGAATTGTGGGGCTTAATTACTCATGTCAATGTCTCTTATTCAGGCGGCCACGCTTGGTTGGGAGATGGCTTGTTTGTAAGAAGTCGCCCCGTGTATTATTATTTAGGAGATCAATTAATCTCAACCGAATATGAAAACCAATACTATATTCTTTGTAAATTTGGCCAGGAGAATGGCGATAGAGACGGGTATTATCTTTCCGGAATCTTCAATTATCATTTCGGGCCGGCTTACTTGGAGAACTATCATACCAGGTCGACGACAGTAACAACTGAAGGTACAGATGAATACTATCGGTTCATGATGCATATGGTTACGGGAATACGCCGATAATTATAAACATTAGATTATGAAGAAGTTCATATTGTTGTCTCTGCTTTTCGGGATATGTTGTGCTGCAGTCTCTTGCCACACATATTCAGAAGAAATCAGACATCAAGAAAAAGAGATTGAACTCTCCCAGGAGGAAGTGCACTTCAAGGAGGGTGGTGGAGACATTTCCATCAAGTGCCTGAATTATTCCTTTTGGATGATTTCAGTACTGCTAGAATGGGGTCAGGATGGGGCAGACAATATTTATTATCCTGTTGAGTACAGTGATAGCGGCAACCATCAGGAAGCAGTCGGAGATGGGATCAAAGTGATGGTTGATGATAATAACCGCGAGGATGGTGTTTCATCGGTACGGATTATCGTAGATCCTTGTACCAAACATCGGAGCTGGAAGTTGAGAATGCATTGTGTCGACGTTTATACCACCATCAGGATCTCCCAGAATTAACAAGTGCGTCCCGACTTTCGGAAATATTTGATTTCGCTGCTTTTGGCTTCTTTCTCGATAGGAATGGGAGCCCAGGATGTCGTGGTGAACGGCTTTGTCCGCGAGGCTGGCTCCAAGGAACCCGTAATAGGGGCGATGGTTGCCGGTCCAGGCAAGTCTACTATAACGAATGAGCATGGTTATTACTCCTTGGAAATAACCACCGGTTCACAGTTGACCTTCTCCAATCCCGGATATGATATCCAGGAGGTTGAGATAACCGCCATAAGGGACACGACAGTGAATGTCGTCTTGGTCAAGAATGAGGTTCTGAACAGTTCGCTTGTCTCGGCTGAAGTCTCGATTATGAAACGGGGAACAACCAGTTCTCTTGATGTCCCCATCCGGGCAATCAAGGCTGCACCTTCCCTATTGAGTGAAACCGACCTTGTCAAAACCTTGATGCTGCTCCCCGGGGTCCAGAGTTCGGCGACAGGATTGAGCAGGTTGTATGTGCGAGGAGGAGGGCCGGATGAGAATCTGCTTCTCCTTGACGGCTTCCCGTTGTATAATGCCGAGCATATGCTTGGATTGTATTCGGTATTCCAGACAGAAGCAGTCAAGAAGGTTTCATTCTTTACGGGAGCCTACCCGGCAAGATATGGCGGAAGGGTTTCGAGTGTCTTGGACGTGCGCACGAAAGACGGAGACTTGCAGTCGCATCACGGCTCTTTCGGAATCAGTCTGTTATCCACGAAACTCCATCTGGAGGGTCCTTTGGGGGATGGGAAGACATCATATATGTTGAGTGCGCGCGCGATGCCTTCTATAATCCCTATATCAATGGGAATCAAGATCGGAGACGAGGATAAATTCGGCTATGGTTTCTATGATCTGAACGCCAAGGTCACCCACGTTTTAAGCGACAAGGACAAGCTGTCTTTGAGCTTTTATAGCGGAAAGGATATCCTTGGTGTCTATACTGTCAATAGATTCCAGTTCCAATCTCCTCTCAGGAAAACTACCAAAACGTCCGATACCGACATTGTCTGGGGGAACGACAATATCGCAGTCGGATGGACCCACGTCCTTTCTTCAAGGATGTTCTGTACCACCGTCCTCGGAATGAGCCACTACAGGATGAATACGGATGCTTTTTCAGAGAGTACCCAGATAAATGTCGACGCAAAGAGTAAGGAAATCCAAGAATCCGATGTCGATTACCATTCCGGGATTTACGACTTGGACTTGAGCACCGCCGTTGAATACTCCGTATCTTCGAACCAGATGGTTCGGTTCGGACTTGAAGTCATCGCACATTCGTTCAAGCCGGAGTCTTTTTCGCAGAAATACAGGCTCATCGAGAGTGATGATGACGCCCGTGACACTTTGGATATCATCAGGGATCACGGGAATAAATCCGTCACCCGTGGCTTTGAAAGTTCTGTATTCATCGAAGACGAGATTTCCTTCGGCCGATTCCAGGTCAATCCAGGGCTGAGAATCAATCTGTTTACTGTAAGGGGGAAAACATATTTCCGCCCTCAGCCCAGATTCTCCATATCGTTTGACTTGAGCGATTGTCTTTCTGCCAAGGCCTCATATGCGAGGATGTCTCAAAATATCCATTTGCTCTCATCGACCCAGATAACATTGCCTATGGATCTCTGGGTGCCGGTTACGGACCGGATAAAACCGATGGTTTCGGACCAGTTCGTCGCAGGGCTGGCGTACCGCAGCCGGAAGGGTTGGGAACTCTCAGTTGAAGCATATTACAAGAAAACTGACAATGTCGTCGAATACAGGGACGGAGTCGCAGTGATTGGGAACACTTCCGACTGGGAGGACAGGGTTGTCCAGGGGGAAGGCCGGTCCAGAGGGGTTGAGATATTCGCCAACAAATACTACGGAAAGACCACGGGATGGTTGTCATATACTTTGTCAAAGACCGAAAGACGTTTCCTGGAAGCGGGGATCAGCGGAGGAGATTGGTTCCCATTCAAATATGACAGAAGGCATATCCTGAATCTGCTGATAATGCATTCTTTCAGCAAGAAGTTGGATATATCGGGATCCTGGTCATTGTGTACCGGCGGAGTGACCACTGTTCCGACAATGATGACAACCGTACTGTCTCCCGACGGCAAGACCTTGTACGAAACGGAGTATGTTCCGGTGAGAGGTAACTACAGACTCCCTTCTTCGCACAGCCTGAACTTGGGAGTGAACCTTCACCGTCAGAAAAGACGTGGTGAAGCAACCTGGTCATTCAATGTCTTCAACCTGTACAATAACCTCAACCCTGACTTGCTGTATGACTACCGTGCTGACATCAAGGGTGGTCCATCCGGAACGAGCGTACAATTGAAGATGAAGATCCTGACGTTGATTCCGATATTGCCGAGTATCGGATATTCATTCAAGTTTTGATATGAGGAACGGAATTGGAATAATGTTGATGCTCCTTCTGACCACGTCCTGCTACAGGGAGGTTACCCTCGAACTACCCGGAGACGAGGGTGGCATCTTGATCAATGCCCAGTTGTCGACTGCCGATAAAAATCATTCCGTTTTTGTTGGAACTTGTTCTCCTTCAAAGGTTTCCCCTCTACATTCAGCTGAAGTCCTTTGTTCTGTCAACGGCGGCGAAAGAATCAAGGCCGAAGAAGTAATGGTCGGTGGTAAACCACAAGTGGAGTACCGCTTCGATGCGGTTTTGAATCCCGGGGACAAGGTATCCATCGATGTCAGTGATGACGATGGCCGGACAGCCAGCGCAGAAGTGGAAGTACCGGAACAGACCGGAGAAATAGTATCCATTGATACCTCCAGCGTGGAAGGAAAGGTCTGTTTCAGCATCAAAATCCGCGACAACCGGAATGGCCGTAATCACTATATGCTGACCCTTGACCATAATTTTAAGGCTGTATTGCAGGACATCGTTCCGTATGAAGGAACCGTTTTTGATTTCGAGGTGACAGGCAGCAGGAAAGGCATAAGGCTTTTCAATGAAAATGATCCGATCCTCAGCGGCGGCCACGTGGGAGGGTTCGGAGCAGACGATATCATAGGTTCTGGAGTTGAGAATGTCAACTGCGTGTTCACGAACCTTCATTTCAATGATGGTGTTGCGACGGTCAATGTTTATGCCGACTCCACTATGCTGTATGATGATGATATCATAGATTATTACATCAGTGGAGTCAAGGACAATACGGCGACAATATCTCTCCATTGCATTTCCAAGATGGAATTCGATTACCTCTGGACCCTGAACACCTTCCAGGTTTCTGGATTCCATATGTCTGAGATGATGGAACCGGCATCAATCCCGATGAACGTTTCGGGAGGCTACGGCTTCGTCTCGGTTTCAAGTTGCGATTCTAAGACTATCGGGCTCAAGAGACAGTACCTGAGACTTTGAAAGACTGTCGAACGAGGAATACCGCCTTGCCAGTTTGATATTCGCCGGCTTTGACAATACTACTTTGATGCTCGTCCGCTGATATATCAAATTGGATATCGCCGCTAGTCTCTCCTTCTGCGATATACACAAATAGCCATACTTATATTCAAAAAACTGTTACGCCTTAATGTTATGAAAAAATTTCTTTTTGTATTCTTCTTTGTCCTCGTTGCAGGATGGTCGGTGTGCGCGCAGACACCTCATCAAGATTCTCTCATGGTCAATTCTTCGGTAAAGAAATACCATTCTCCTTCATTCTATGCTACGGCATCTATTATTCCGGGATTGGGGCAGTATCTACTTGGAGAACCGAAGAAGGGAACAACTCTTGTGCTTTTGAATGTAGCCTCAATTGCCGCCTCCGCCGGAGGATATACAGCTGTCGCTATGCGTCAGCGGCCCAATGACCAGCCACAACTCAATCAGACCGTCACCGCTCTTTGGGGAATCCTGGCCATTGCTGGGAACGCAGGGTGGGTGGCTACTGAGATATATTCCGTCACCGATGCCTATAAGACAGCCAAACGCAAGACGAATGAAATCAGTTTGCGTCCTGTTTTGCTTTATAACCCTTCAGACAAAAGTGGCAGTGATGCTCTTGCGCCAGGGATCGGGCTGGCTATTCGTTTCTGAGAGAATGAAATCGTAAGATTCTTCACTTCGTAGAGATTCTTCACTTCGTTCAGAATGACATGTGTGTGTCAGAATGACCTGTGTGTGTCATTCTGAGGCAGATTCATCTGCCGAAGAATCTGCCTCTTGGTCCCCCTCATTTTGTTCCGCCGTTTCCATTGAGAAGCGGCGATTTTATGCTATATTTGCGAGATTGTACGGATTTTTGAAAAAACTTTCAAACAGATGAGCACTATAGCAAGGACAAAAGTCAAGGAACTCCTCCTGGCAACCCCGGGACAGGAAGTTCTGGCAAAGGGTTGGGTAAGGACAAAAAGAGGCAACAAACAGATCAAGTTCATCGCCCTCAACGATGGATCCACAGTCAACAATATCCAGGTCGTTGCAGATACATCCAAGTTCGAAGACTCGCTGCTCGCCAAGATCACCACGGGAGCCAGCATCAGCGTAAAAGGCAACCTGGTCGAATCCGTAGGAAGCGGACAGGCCGTTGAGATCCAGGCCAGCGAGATAGAAGTGATCGGTGAATGCGACCCGATGAGGTTCCCTCTCCAGAAGAAGGACACTTCCCTGGAGTATCTCCGCACGGTTGCACATATGCGCCTGCGCACGAACACCTTCGGAGCTGTGCTCAGGATCCGCCACGCAATGGCCTTCGCCATACACAAGTTCTTCAATGACAAAGGCTTCGTGTATCTGAACACCCCTCTGATCACAGAATCCGACGCAGAAGGTGCCGGCGATATGTTCCAGGTCACCACGATGAACCTTGAGAATGTCCCGAAGAAGGAGAGCGGCAAGGTTGACTTCAGCAAGGATTTCTTCGGGAAGAAGACAAGCCTCACCGTGAGCGGCCAGCTTGAAGGAGAACTCGGAGCTACCGCTGTAGGAGAGATATACACATTCGGACCTACTTTCAGGGCAGAGAATTCCAACACTCCGAGACACCTCGCCGAGTTCTGGATGATCGAGCCTGAGATGGCCTTCTACGACATTGACGACAATATGGTCCTCGCAGAGGAATTCGTGAAATACCTGGTCCAGTACGCCCTCGACAACTGTTTGGACGACCTCAGGTTCCTCAACGACAAATACGACGACGGACTTATCGAAAGGCTCCGCAGCGTGCTTGGAATCGACTTCCAGAGAGTGACCTACACCGAAGCCATCGACATCCTCGAGGCCGCCGTGAAGAACGGAACGACGTTCGAGTTCCCGGTTCACTGGGGTTCCGACCTGCAGAGCGAGCACGAGCGCTACCTCGTCGAGAAGCATTTCGGCAAGCCGGTGATCCTCACGGACTTCCCTATGGCCATCAAGGCGTTCTACATGAAGCAGAACGAGGGTTGCGCTCCTGGACGCGAAACCGTCCGTGGAATGGATATCCTCTTCCCTAAGATCGGAGAGATAATCGGTGGTTCCGAAAGGGAGGCCTCTCTGGAGAAGCTTGAGAGAAGGATCGACGAACTGGGGATGAGCCGGAAGAACCTCGAGTGGTACATCGACACCCGCCGTTACGGAACAGTGCCTCACAGCGGTTTCGGACTCGGTTTCGAAAGGTTGCTCCTGTTCGTTACCGGAATGTCCAATATCCGTGACGTCATCCCGTTCCCGAGGACTCCGAAGAACGCCGAATTCTAATCTGAAAACCATTAATAACACAAGGATATGCTGGTAATTGGAATAGCCGGAGGTTCCGGTTCGGGAAAAACCACAGTCGTGAATTCCATCACTGAGAAACTCAAGGAAAAGGTGGTGGTCATACCGCAGGATTCATATTACAAGGATTCCAGCCATCTTCCGATGGAAGAGAGGCAGCAGATCAATTTCGACCATCCGGAAGCGATCGATTTCAAGTTGCTCTGCGAGCAGCTGAAGGAGCTGAAGAGCGGGAAATCCATCGAGCAGCCTGTCTATTCATATATCACCTGCTCCAGGTCGAAGACCGAAACGGTAACGGTGGAGCCGGCTGAGGTAATCATCATCGAGGGCATCCTCGTGTTCACCTGCAAGCCGCTCAGGGACCAGATGGACATCAAGATATTCGTAGATGCGGATGACGACGACCGTCTGATGCGAGTGATGGCAAGGGATATACTCGAGAGGGGCAAGACCGTAGAGACCGTAATCGAAAGATATACCAAGACCGTCAAGCCGATGTACCTCCAGTTCATCGAGCCGAGCAAGCGCTATGCGGACATCATAATCCCTCAGGGCGGCCACAACAAAGTCGCCATCGACATCATTTCGGCGACGATTGAGAAATCTCTCAGCGAAAAGAAACTCGGCGAAAACAAATAATCGAGAGCAATGACCGGCGAAGACAGGGCAGGACTTTATATCACGGTGATCTTCCATCTGTTGGTGATCATCGTGCTGCTCGCCAGTCAGATCAGTTCAGCGCTCAGGAAGGGGGAATCCTTCTTGATTGATTTCTCCAAGCAGGAGATAATCGAGGAAAAGAAGAAGGAAGAGAACCTCAAGGAGGAGGTCAAGCAGAAACTCGACCGGATGCTTGATTCCTATGCCGGAGTGCCAATCAGGAATATCGCCGTAGACAGGAGTTCG
>Ga0256405_10005912_pt1 | contig 20360 bp, 26 predicted proteins | sample RumenRJG_02DNA_FD_189096 | JGI IMG/M metagenome (GOLD analysis project Ga0256405, IMG submission 189096) | Bovine rumen microbial communities from Lethbridge, Alberta, Canada - RJG_02 | ecosystem: Host-associated > Mammals > Digestive system > Stomach > Rumen | place: Canada: Alberta... | reverse complement strand
CGCCGATGATGATACGCGGGTTCTTCACCACGTTCTTGATGAAGCAGAGGCTTGGAATCTTCGGATTCGGAAAAGCCTCATTGGGGTTGGGTCTATTATTGATTTCCATAAATTCCGATTTATCTGTTTATATTTCATTCGCATTCTGAACTTCATACTTCAGCGCATCCGACGGCCATCCCGTCACATTCCTGCCTGTATCAAGCAGGCGAATTTCACGGAGGTCGTCATCTGACAGCGTGAAATCGAAGAGATTGATGTTCTCAACCATTCTTTCCTTGTGGGTAGTCTTGGGAATGATGATAATACCATTCTGGATCAGGAACTTCAAGGCTATCTGAGCGGAAGTCTTACCATATTTCTCACCGATTCTCATAAGAACAGGATTCTTGAAGATACCATACCTGCCTTCTGCCAGCGGACTCCAGGCTTCAAGAGCTACATTGTAAGGCTTCAGGTATTCCAGCATCTTCCGTTGCTGATAGAGCACATGAGTCTCGCACTGGTTCACGACAGGCATCACCTTTGCATCATCCACAATCTTCGGAAAGGTGTTTGGATAGAAGTTTGATATGCCAATGGCCTTGAACATACCTTGTTCATAGAGTTCTTCTAGCGTGTGCCAAATGACGGTTGGATTTCCGACAGGCCAGTGAATCAGCATCAAGTCCACATAGTCAAGCCCCAACTGTTTAATGGAATGGTCAACTGTGCGCAATGTTTCCTCCTTTGTATAGCATGAATCGCATATCTTTGTCGTGATGAACAGTTCATCACGAGGAACGCCACATGCCCGAACAGCATCCCCCACACCTTTCTCGTTGTAGTACATAGCAGCAGTGTCGATGCTCCTGTAGCCTGCCGATATGGCATCTTCAACAACTCTCTGGGTTTCTCTCTCAGAGATATTATAGACACCCAGACCAACCATCGGCATCTTCAGGTCGTTATTCAATACCTTGTATTCCATAATTATCCAAGTCTTGACATGAATTTCTCTCGATCAACTATGAATCTGAGGTGTGTACCTTCGCCAAGCAACGTATTGCCAGAGTAGGCAGCCACCTTGAACTCAATCTTCTTTCCGTCAACTTTGGTCACTTCGGCTACTGCCCTAACTACATCACCAATATTTGAGGGCTTCAGATGGGAAGACCCGATATGACCACCAACAGTTGTGCAACCTTCAGGAAGCTCATCAGCAACGGCAAGCATGGCTGCATTCTCCATCAAGGCCATCATCATAGGAGTTGCCAAAACAGGCATGTCTCCGGAGCCAACAGTTATTGCAGTCACAGCATCCGTAACAGTCAATTCGCTCGTATATTTCAGTCCTATTTCTATCATTTCTTACTAAACTATCATAAATGTCGATGCAAATTTAGTGAAAATTCCCTGATTATCACTATCTTTGCCATTAGTTTTAAGTGTATTTAGGTATTACGCGTATGATTGACCAGATTATTGCCTACAATAAAGAGTTCGTGGCACAGAAGGGCTACGAGAAGTATCTGACCAGCAAGTACCCCGATAAGAAACTGGCGGTACTGTCATGTATGGACACCAGATTGACCGAACTGCTTCCTGCAGCACTCGGCTTGAAGAATGGTGATGCCAAGATTATCAAAAATGCAGGTGGCTTGGTGATTTCCGCTTTTGACTCAGCCATGCGTAGCCTGATTGTGGCCATTTACGAGCTGGGCGTGCAGGAGATTATGGTGGTGGCCCACTCTCACTGCGGAGCCTGCCACATGAGCTATGACCACTTCCACCATGAGATGATTGCCCGTGGTGTGACGGATGAAACGCTTGACACCATCCGTAAGTGTGGCATTGACCTCGACCAATGGTTAGAGGGCTTCAAGGACACTCCAACATCTGTTCGCAAGACTGTTGAGACTATCAAGACCCATCCTCTTGTGCCGAAAGATATAACGGTTCGTGGGTTTATCATTGATTCAGAGACAGGAGCATTAGAAGAAATCCAATGAAGTACATCGCCTTTATATTCATATTTATAGCCTTGTTTTTATGCTCATGCAATAATATCAAGGTGAATGATACACAGTCCTCTGATGTGCAGTCGGAAGATACGCTAAGAACCATTACGAAAGAAACGGCTTTTGAGGGTGTGAACAACTATTGCCATAGGGAATATGACTGGAGCGTAGCAAAGGACAATCCCGACATCATGTATGTGCAAATGGGCGAAGAGACGGACTCTGCGTATCAAGTGATATTCCGCAGTTACACAGGTGCTTTTGTGCATTTCTATGTCAATAAGACAAGTGGCGCTACAAGAATGGTTGAGAGAGTTCCGAACCTTAATGTCGAAGAGGATGCTGGAACCATTAACTTATTTGATTATTTGGAGAAGCAAAAATGAAAAAGATTATAAATCCTTGGCGCAACCATGAGGGATATAACTGTTTCGGTTGCAGTCCAGACAATCCCATCGGACTTCACATGGAGTTCTATGAGGATGGTGACTATATCGTTAGTACCTGGCATCCTGAACATAATTATCAAGGTTGGGTAGATACTATGCACGGTGGTATACTCAGTACGCTGATAGATGAAGTGTGCGGATGGGTAGTCACCAGGAAACTACAGACCAGCGGCTATACCGTGAAGTTGAGTGTGAAGTTCCGCAAGGCAGTTCCGACAACGGAGCCAGAATTGACCATACGGGCCAAAGTGACAAAACAGGTGAGAAACCTTGCCTATATCAGTGCGGAGATCACCAATTCGAAGGGTGAACTCTGCAACGAGGGCGAGGCCATCTACTTCCTGATGAACGAGGAAAAAGCCAAGGAAATGGGATTTCTGCATTGCGAAGTGGAAGAATAACAATAAAACGATAGAATTATGAAGTACCCATGTGAGAACTGCAAGCTACGTGCTGCGTATGACAAGAACCCGAAGTCTTTAATCGGGCGCTTCTGGCGCTGGCAGATCAATTTCTGCCCCAGCTGGCGCGGCTACTTTAAGTCGCTGCCACCTGAGAAACAGGAAGAGTTTCGCAAGAAGTATGATTTTTGGAAGTATCAATAATTTTAATCTGATAGGAATATGAGTTACCTCAAGACATTTTTCCGTTTGCTGTTGGGCCTGTTTATGACCTATGCAGGTTTCAGTCATCTGACATTCAACCGTCAGGAGTTTGTGGCGCAGGTGCCCACATGGCTCCAATTCAGTGAAGGCTTTACCGATTTCGTGGTGCTGGCATCGGGCGTAGTGGAGATTGCACTTGGCCTCGGTATGCTGCTGTTATGGAAGAAAAAGGCTGTGGTAGGTGCATTACTGGCCCTCTTCTATGTCGCCATTTTCCCTGGTAACATCAACCAGTACGTCAATCACATTGATGCCTTTGGTCTCACCACTGACAATCTGCGTCTTATCCGTCTGTTCATCCAGCCCGTCCTTATCTACCTCGCTCTTTGGAGTACTGGAGGTTGGCAACAGTTGAAATCATGGTGGCAGTGTCTAACAAAGTCTAAGAAGGCATAAAATATGAGTATGCTCACCACTGTCCTGGCAATATTGGTGGCCTTGGAACATCTGTACATTATGTTCCTTGAAACCATTGCGACGAGTTCAGAAAGCACGTCAAGAGTGTTTGGCATCAGCATTGACCAGCTGAAAAGCAAGACCATTGCGACGCTGTTGAAGAATCAGGGTGTGTATAACGGTCTGATAGCCATTCTACTGTTGGTTGCTGTCTGGCAACAGGATTTGCTGTGGACACGGCTGCTATTGGGCTATGTCGTGTTGGTAGCACTATATGGTAGTCTGACCAGCAAGCCAAACATCATCCTGAAACAAGGCGGCTTGGCTATCTTGGGATTGATCTGTAGTTTTATCTGAGTGTATGGAAAAAGAGATACGGTTATTACCACTAAGGGAGGCAAAGACCATTGCTATGAAGGAAGAAATGCAGGAGGCATTCCAGCATGGCTTTGAGTCGTACTATAAAGACGACAATCAGTGGCAGGTGTTGCCCGACAAGGACTTCTATCAGTCGTTAGAGGCTGAAGGAGCAGAAGCCTACGAAGCTATTGATACAGACGGTCTGCGTGTGGGTGGTGCCATCATTGCCATCGATGCCGCCAAGCATCATGGTGAATTGTCGTTTCTTTATGTGAAGGTTGGCGTTCAGAGCAAGGGCATTGGGCAGGCCATCTGGAAAGCCATCGAAGTACTGCATCCTAAGATTGAGGTGTGGGAAACCTGTACTCCATATTTCGACCGTCGCAACATCCACTTCTACATCAACTGCTTAGGATTCCATGCCGTCGAGTTCTTCAACGAGCATCATCCAGACCCGCACATGCCAGAGCAGTTTGACCAGGAAGACGGACTGTTCAAGTTTGAAAAATGCGTTTAAGCGAGCACAGAGCTAAGCTTGCTTAAGCTATGTCGAGCGTGAGCATTTTGGACGAAAGTCAAAAGTGAATGAAATAAAACAAATACAATTATGAAGATAAAAGACATTTTACTTATGGCAGTAGCTACGACAGCAATCCTGACGGGTTGCAACAATAAAGAAAGTAAGGTGGAGACAACCGAGTTTGTGGACGATGTAAAGGTGGCACTTGCCGATAGTGGACGCATCGACCTGAGTAAACTTCAGTGGACGAGGGAGCCTAAAGCCTTTGAGGTCAAAGGTGACACCATTGCCATCACCACCGCTCCGCATACCGACCTGTGGCAGCGCACGTACTATCACTTCCAGAACGACAATGCGCCCGTGCTGCAGATGAAGACAAAGGAGAAATTCTTCAGCTTCGTGGTGAAGACCGACTTTACGCAGAGTCACCAGCGTTTCGACCAGTGCGGCATCGTGATGTATCTCGACAGCGAGAACTGGCTGAAAGGGTCTGTGGAATACGAGAACGACGAGTTCCAGCACTTAGGCAGCGTGGCTACAAACAAGGGCTATTCCGATTGGGCTACGACAGCCATTCCCGCCGATGTCAAGACGATGTGGTATCGTTTCTCGCGCCGCGAGGATGACTACTGCATCGAGTGCTCTCAGGATGGTGTGAACTTCAGCCAGATGCGTATCTGTCACATGTATGCCGCTGCAGAAGAAATCCAGTTCGGCATCTATGCTTGTTCGCCAGAGGAATCATCATTCACTGCCCTCTTTTCAGACATGAAGATTACCGAGTGTGCCTGGAAGGCTCACGACGGTCAGCAGCCGGATGAAGAATAGCATCAAATTATCATTGACATTTAGAATAATTATTAATTCGTGCTTTTGGGCAAAACTAATGTTATATTGAACAATATTTTTCAAATAATTATGGACAACAAACATCTAAAACTGAATGCTAATCTTATTGTAGCGGCACTTCAGAAACCGGCTTCGGAATTGACGAAAGCCGACATCATCGACTACATCGTTAATAACGACATCCGCATGGTGAACTTCATGTATCCCGGCGGCGACGGCAAGTTAAAGACGCTGAACTTCGTCATCAACGACCTCGACTACCTCGAGACCATCCTCACCTGTGGCGAGCGTGTGGATGGTTCCAGCCTGTTCAGTTTTATCCAGGCGGGCTCAAGTGACCTCTATGTGCTGCCCCGTTTCCGCACGGCCTTCGTCGATCCGTTTGCTGAGATACCCACCGTGTCGCTGCTCTGTTCCTATTTCGACAAGGACGGCAATCCGCTGGAGTCATCGCCCGAATACACGCTCCATAAGGCTGCCGAGGCCTTCCGCGAAGTGACGGGTATGGAGTATCAGGCGATGGGCGAACTGGAGTATTACGTCATCAGCGACGATGAGGAGGTGTTCCCGGCTCAGGACCAGCGCGGCTATCATGAGTCAGCGCCTTACGCCAAGGCCAACGAGTTCCGTACGCAGTGTATGCAGTACATCGCACAGGCTGGCGGTCAGATTAAATATGGTCACTCAGAAGTGGGCAACTTCACTATCGACGGCAAGAACTACGAACAGAACGAGATTGAATTTCTGCCCGTACCCGTAGAGCAGGCTGCCGACCAGCTGATGCTAGCCAAGTGGATAATCCGCAACCTGGGCTATCAGATGGGCTACGACGTGACCTTCGCACCGAAGATTACCACTGGCAAGGCGGGCTCAGGCCTGCATATCCACATGCGGATGATGAAGGACGGCAAGAACCAGATGCTGGCCGACGGCGTGCTGTCGGAGGCTGCCCGTAAAATGATAGCAGGTATGATGGACCTTGCGCCTGCCATCACCGCCTTTGGCAACAAAAATCCTACCAGCTATTTCCGTCTTGTGCCCCATCAGGAGGCTCCTACGAACGTATGCTGGGGCGACAGGAACCGCTCTGTGCTCGTTCGCGTGCCGTTGGGTTGGGCTGCCGATGTGGACATGAGCTACAAGGCCAATCCACTGGAGAAGGAGTCGAAATACGACACGAGCATCAAGCAGACGGTAGAGATGCGCTCGCCCGACGGCTCTGCCGACCTCTATCAGCTGCTGGCTGGACTCTGCGTGGCCTGTCGTCACGGCTTCGAGATGCCCGATGCTCTTGAGGTGGCAGAGCGCACATACGTCAATGTGAATATCCATGCCGCTGAGAATGCCGATCGTCTGGCTACGCTCGCACAGCTTCCTGATTCCTGTGTCGCTTCTGCCGACTGTCTGGAACGCCTGCGTGCTGTCTTCGAAGAACACCATGTCTTCTCGCCCGCTATGATCGACGGCATCATCGCCCAGCTACGGGCTTTCGACGATGTAACGCTTCGCAAGAACATCGAGGGTTATCCCGAGGAAATCAAAAAGCTCGTCACGAAATATTTCCATTGCGGATAACACCGCGTTCAAAGCTTTACCCCGTACTTCATAATCCGCTCCTCCATCATACCTTCGGGCATGAATCGGAGGAGCGTTTTTGTGATGGTATTCAGCATCGACTGACGGATGTAGTCCTCGCGGATGTAGAGCGACACACGGCGCTGCGAGAGATAATCACCCTCGATACGACGCACGTTCTCGCGCTGACGGTCGGTGAGGAACGGCAGATGCATCTCAGGGATAATGGTAAAACCGCCATTCTCATCTACGATGCGGACAAGTGTCTCGATGCTGCCTGCCTCATAGACGCGGTTTCCCTTCGTCCTTGCCTTGCAAAAGCTGAAGGCACTGTCGCGCAGACATTGGGCTTCTTTCATGATCCACATTTTCTCGTGCTCTAAATTCTCTGGTTTGAACACAGGCAGTTTGCGCCAGCAGTCTTCGGCAAGATACACCATAAACTTCTCAGTATAGAGCGGAACCTCCAATATACCCTGACGCGAATTCCCGCTGATGGCGATACCTGCATCCAGGTGCCCCAACTGCAGTTCGCTCAACATCACATCAGCCTTCATCTCGCGGATGCTAAGTTTCACCTGCGGATACGCCTCGATGTAGTGGCGGATGAATTTTGGCAGGACATATGGGGCGATGGTAGGCCCGACGCTTAGATTGAATTCGCCTGCCACATCGCCTTTGTCCTCGCTCACCAGTTCTGCGATGCGCTCTGCCTCGGCAATAGCCCGTTCAGCCTGACGGATAATCTTCTCGCCTGCGATGGTAGGCGTAACGCTCTTGTTGCTGCGCTCGAAGATGCGCACGTCAAGTTCCTCCTCCAACTTCACCAGCATGGCGCTGAGGGTGGGTTGCGAAATGCCACAAGCATCGGCGGCCTTGGCAAAGTTACGGTAGCGGTCGATAGCTACGATATATTTCAGTTGCTGTAATGTCATACTTTACGAATTGAAAATTGATAATTGACAATTGATAATTGTATCTACGATAGAAAAAACCGATGCAAAGATAGACAAAATAATTCGTTTATCTATCAAATAAGTTGTAATTTTGCACCATCAAACAGAAAATTTAAAGTTTTATGGAGCAAAAAGATAGTAAAAAGAAGACAACAAAGCGTTTTCATCGTCACTTCGAGACACCGGGTGTGCCCATTTATTGGATTATCATCGCGTACATCCTGCTTGGCTGGTTTTTCCCAGTGATTGGCCTGTTGGCACTCATCTGCATGATCGGCCCAGTGCTGACCAGTATATTTAAAGGCCGTTGGTGGTGCGGACACGCCTGTCCTCGCGGTAATATGTACGACCGTCTGCTGTCGAAGTACTCACCCCATCGCCCGATTCCCAAGTTTGTGCGCACCTTCGGCTTCCGCCTGTTCATGGTGTTCTTCATCTTCGGCATGTTCGGCATCCAACTGACATTCACCGTGCCTTGGAGCGAGGGCGGACTGGCCATGTGGTCTGGAATCGGCAAAGTGTTCTGGACGATTATCGTCATGACCACCATCGTCGGCGTCACACTTTCGTTCATCTATGCCCCACGCGCCTGGTGTTCGTTCTGTCCCATGGGAACCATCTCTAACTGGGTGGCACCTAAACACGCTCCCCTGCCCAAGGCTTTCACCAACATCCACGTGTCGAGTGCCTGTCAGATGAAGTGCAAGAGCTGCGCCCGCGTCTGTCCCATGCAGCTTACACCCTACGACTCTCGTGGTAAGGCCGTCGGCTATCTGCATCCAGACTGCCTTAAGTGCGGCAAGTGTACTCTGGCCTGTCCGTCGAAGATTATGGAATTAAAACACTAAATAATTATGGAAAATATCAAAGACTATCAGCAGTATCTCAAGGGATACGACTACACGGGTAAGACTCCCGTTGTCATCGATTTCTATGCCACATGGTGTGGCCCCTGTCAGGCAATGGCTCCCATGCTTCAGCGATTGGCGCAAGAGTACGAAGGCCGCATCAAGGTTCTGAAGGTCGATGTTGACAAGAATCAGGCACTCGCTGCTGCTGCCAATATCATGTCCATCCCCACTTTATTCCTTATCAATAAGGATGGCGACATCGAACGTCAGGTGGGCGGTATGCCTTATCAGCAACTAACCACGTTAGCAGAGCGTATAATAGACTGACATTTCCCAATAAAACATAAAATATGCCTCTCAAAATCTCTGACATGCTTGTATGTCTGGGATTTTTCGTAACTTAGCAGCCAAATATATAAAGTAAAAGTTATGAGAAAAGCAAGCAGAGAGATGGATGCAGCCTTCGCATTAGAGGTGTTAGATAAGGCTCCATACGTGACAGTTAGCATGACCAGACCCGATGGGACTCCATACGGATTGCCTCTGTCGCTGGCTCGCACAGACGAAAAAACGTTTTATTTCCATTGTGCCATGGAGGGTGATAAACTTGATTGCATTGCACACTGTCCCAAAGTATTCTTGTCGGCTGTTACCAAATGCTCGCCTACGGTTGGCCCGAAAGACGGGAGCTTTACGCTACAGTACCGATCGGCAACTGCCATCGGTAAGGCAGAGATTGTGACAGACCGTGAAGAGAAGATTACGGCATTGAGAGCCATCTGCCAGCGTTTCCTCCCTCACCACATGGACGCTTTCGATGACGCTATTGCCCGCAGCCTTGAAAGGACTGCCGTAGTGCGCATCACCTTGACTGAACCTCCTGTTGGTAAGCGCAAGCAGTATGATAAAGAGGGCGAGGAAATGAAATGGGGACGAATGGAATAAAGCATGAGCATAAAACTGATTATATTCGATTTTGATGGGACGTTGGGCGACACTAGACTGAACATCGTTACGACCATGCAAATGGCTATCAAGGAGCTGCAACTGCCAGAACGTAGTGAGGCAGAATGTGCATCCACTATAGGTTTGCCATTGGCAGGGTGCTTCAGGACACTGTTCCCTGATATTCAGGATGAACTCATTCCCCGCTGTGCTGAAACCTACCGCAGGATCTTCAATGAGAATCTTCAGAAGATTACGCCGGAAGCCTTCCCTGGTGTTGTCAAGACCTTGAAAACTCTGAAGGAACAAGGCTTCGTACTCACTATCGCTTCATCCCGTTCACGCAATTCCCTCACGGAGTTGACTCACAATATGGGTATCGCTGATTACATTTCTTATTTAATAGGGGCAGATGACGTGAAGGAGGCGAAACCCAAACCAGAACCTGTACTGAAGACACTTGCTGCCATGCAATTTGCTGCCAACGAAACGCTTGTTGTCGGGGATATGGCGGTTGACATCTTGATGGGATACAATGCTGGGGCTAAGACTTGTGGTGTGACTTGGGGTAACGGAAGCAGAGAGGAATTAAAAGAGGCAGGAGCCGACTTTATTATGGACAAAATGGAGGATCTTTTAGGAGTAACCGGAGATGAATAGCAAGAAAGACCCGATGGGCAGAGCCATTGCCGACTACTGGAAAACCAAGAAGGCAGAAAGGCTCAGGGTGTTCTCCCCGATGTTTGAGGAGGACGAGATACCCCTGCAAACGCTTTTCCGTAAGTATGAGGACATGCCAGATATAGAACTCAAGGCACTCGATATGGCCAAGGGAAAGACGCTCGATGTGGGTGCTGGCGCAGGCTGTCATTCACTTGTCTTGCAGGAAAAGGGCTTCGATGTAACCGCTATTGACATTTCCCCTCTGTCTGTTCAGGCCATGAAAGAGCGTGGGGTTAAGAATGTGCTTGAACAGGATTTCTTTACTTTGAAGGGACAATACGATACCATTTTGATGCTAATGAATGGTATTGGCATTGTCGGAACCTTGGAGCGTCTGCCCAAATTCTTCCGTCAGTTAGACAATATACTGGCTCCAGGAGGTCAGGTATTATGTGATTCATCGGATATCAGCTATGTATTTGAGGACGAAAACGGCATGATAGATATTCCAAACGAAATGGACTATTACGGTGAGCATAGCTTCCGAATGCAGTATAAGGACACCATTGGCGAACCTTTTGACTGGCTCTATATCGATGCTGACACCCTGAAAGAGAATGCAGCGAAGAACGGCTATATTGCAGAAATAGTTGCTGAAGGTGAGCATTACGATTATTTGGCAAGAATAACGAAGATGAGTGAGCGATGAAGTGGACTATATTATCAGATAATCGAAGCAGCGATAGCCGTCTATCCACAGAACATGGTCTTTCTATTCTATTGGAAACAGAGCGGCACAAGATCCTGCTTGATACAGGAGCGAGTGACGTGTTTATAAAAAATGCAGAGCAGTTGGGGATAGATCTCAGCGATGTTGACTATGTTTTCATTTCTCATGGTCACAGCGACCATGCAGGAGGGCTACGATATTTCTTGGAGTATAATCGACAGGCTCAGGTTATCGTCTCGCCCGATGCTATGAGTGGAAAATTCTTTTCTAAGCGAGGGGATCTGCATAGTATTACTACGGAGTGGCCAGAGATCGACGATGACAGACTTATCTTAATAGACCAGACCTGTGAGATAGCAGAAGGTCTTCACGCTATTGCCCATATACCTCAGATTCATCCAATGCCCAAGGGTAATCAGAAACTTTATGTTCAGGATGCCAATGGAGATTATATCCATGACGATTTCCGTCATGAACTGGCTCTATATGCCGATGGTCTACTATTCACGGGCTGTGCTCATAGTGGTCTTGAGAACATTTTGGCAGCCTGTCCTTGGCACGTTCATACCGTTGTTGGTGGTTTCCACTTGCTCGATGGTCAGGAGACGGACGAAGAACTGGTGGCTTTGACTCATAGGCTAAAAGCCAACTATCCAGAAACAAGGTTCTACACCAGCCATTGCACAGGAGATAATGTGTTTGATGTAATGAAGGTCGTGATGGGCAAACAGCTACAGTCATTTAGATGTGGAACAATGATAGAATAGAAAAGAAATGAATCCCGTTGCCATCCGACTTCTCTGCCAACAGTTGGTTGCGCCCCAGTACAGTGACCCTGCCGAGGTAGTCAGCTACATGGGTGCCATGCAGGCGCAGGAGTACCGTATGATGCGGTGGGCTGTGGAGATGCGGACGCGCCGGCCGTCACACAAGGCATTCAAGAAAGCCTTTGACAGCGGGCTGATTATCCGTCTGCACCTGATGCGAGGCACTTGGCAACTGTTGAGTGCCGAGGACTACTGGATGATGATTGGCCTCTGCGCGCCCAAGGCCATTGCCGTTACCAAGGGTTGGATGAGCAGCAACAGAATCTCAATCCCTGACAATGAACTCTATCACGTCCGCGACATCCTCGCCCAGACGGCTGCCGACTTGTGGAGTGCGACGAAAGAGGACTTTGTTCAGGCTCTAGCAGAGAAAGATATAAGGATGGACGACCACCGGTTGTCGTACCATATCCGCATGGCCGAGATGTCTGGCACGCTCTGCAGCGGGGAACTCTTGCCGATGAAAGCCACCTACGTACTTACTGCCAACAAGGTGACGCCGACGGCGCAGATGGATAAAGACGAAACCCTGATGCGCTTCACCCTCAAGTATTTCCAGAGCCGCCAACCCGCTACGTTGGAGGATTTCGTCTGGTGGTCAGGCTTGAACATTAGTGACTGTCGCAAGGGAATAGCACTCCTGGGCGACACTATCCATGTGGAGAAGTGGCAAGGCAGGGAGTTCTACTTGACTGACGATTGCCGTACACGAGGCTTCAGAAAAGGCAAATATCTCTTAATTCCTCCCTACGACGAATATCTTATCAGCTACAAGTCCCGCGATGTCGTGCTCTCGCCAGAGCACCGTCACCATGCGCACAACAACAGCGGCATCTTCCAGCCCGTCATCGCCTACGACGGAACTATCTGCGGCAACTGGTCACCATTTAGGGACGATTGCCAGGCGACGTTTTTTGAGGATGCCCCCAGCCCGCAGGACATCACTGAGGCCTGGCAAGCATACAAGGATTATCGTAAGAAGTAACCCTTCATGGAGAAGATCAAGTGTACCATAGAGCGAATCACGTTCCAGAATCCTGAGAATGGCTATTCCGTCCTTCAGACCACCATTAAGGGCTACAGGGAGGAACAGACTGTTGTCGGCATCTTCCATGAGGTGACGGTGGGTGCTGTCCTTACCGTAGAGGGTAACTGGCGCGTTGACAAGCGTTATGGCAGGCAGTTTGCAGCTGAGAAATGGACAGAGGAACTTCCGGCAGACATCGTCGGCATAGAGAAGTACCTGGGCAGCGGACTGGTGAAGGGCATCGGGCCGAAGATGGCCAAGCTGATTGTGAAGCACTTCGGGCTGGAGACCTTCGAGGTTATTGAGAACGATGCCGACCGTCTGCTCGAAGTACCCGGCATCGGCAAGGGCAGGGTTGGCAAGATTCGCGATAGCTGGGAGAAACAGAAGGATGTGAAGGACATCATGGTGTTCCTGCAGGGACACGGTGTCAGTTCCACCTACGCCGCCAAAATCTACAAGCAGTATGGCAAGGACAGCATCGAGAAGGTGCAGAACAATCCCTATTGCCTGGCTGATGACATCTGGGGCATAGGCTTCAAAACTGCCGATTCCATCGCTGAGAAGCTGGGCTACGAGAAGAACGACCCCCGCCGCTGCCGTAGCGGAATCCTTTATACGCTGGGCAAGCTTTCGGAGGACGGCCACTGCTATGCCGAGCGCGAACAGCTGGTGAAATCGGCCAAAGAATTGCTTCAGGCCGAGGAGGAACCGATTACGCAAGCCCTCGACCAGATGATAGCCAGCGAGGACTTGATGCTCGATGAGGAAGCCATCTTCCTGCCCCCGTTCTACTATGCTGAGGTAGGTGTGGCCAACAAGCTGCGTCGTCTGATAGAAACGCCGATGGGCAATATCTTCGACAGTAGCGGAGCCATCAGCGACGATGTGGGCCGACAGGGACAGATAGAGTATGACGACGTGCAACTCTCAGCCATCCGCAAGGCCATCGGTTCGAAAGTGATGGTGCTGACGGGCGGCCCTGGTACTGGCAAGACCACCACGACGCTGGGTATCATCGCTTCGTTCGAGACCCTTGGCCAGCGCATATTGCTGGCAGCTCCCACTGGTCGTGCCGCCAAGCGCATGAGTGAGGCTACTGGTAAGGAGGCCAAGACCATCCACCGCCTGCTGGAGTTCAATCCTGCCGAGGGCTACGGACGCAACGACGAGAACCCGCTGGACGGTGACGTGCTGATAGTGGACGAGTCGTCGATGATCGATATCATCCTGATGAATTCGCTGTTGAAGGCCGTACCGCTCTCGATGCGCCTGATACTCGTCGGCGACATTGACCAGTTGCCAAGCGTGGGAGCGGGCAACGTGCTCCGCGACATCATCGACTCTGGCGTAGTACCTGTCATCCGACTGACGCGCATTTTCCGTCAGGCGCAGTCGAGCCGTATCGTCACCAATGCCCATAAGATCAACCAGGGCACCTTCCCCGATATTAGCAACGGGCGCACGTCCGACTTCTTCTTTGTTAAAGAGGAAGACCCCGAGCGGGCGGCGCATGAAATCGTCAACATCGTCCGCAACCGCATTCCCAAGGCTTACCACGTCAGCACCAATGACATCCAGGTGCTGGCCCCGATGCAGCGCAGTGTGGTGGGAGCCACAAACCTGAACATCGCCCTTCAGGAGGCTATCAACCCTGTGGGTGACAGCCTTTCGCGCGGCGGATTCAAGTATCGTCGGGGTGACCGCGTGATGCAGATACGCAACAACTATGACAAGGACGTGTTCAACGGCGACATCGGTATGGTGGAACACGTTGACATGGAGGAGCGGACGCTGAATGTTTCGTTCGACGGCCACAGCATCGAGTACGAAGACTCGGAACTCGACGAGCTGACGCTGGCATACGCAACCACTATCCATAAGTCGCAAGGCTCGGAATACCCCGTCGTGGTCATGCCCCTGCTGATGACCCATTTCGTGATGCTCCAGCGCAATCTCGTCTATACCGGCATCACCCGTGCGAAGAAACTCTGTATTATCGTCGGCACCACGAAGGCCCTGGCCTACGCCATCCATAATATGGTGGTGCTGAAGCGTAATACAAGGCTGAAGGAGCGACTAACAGATAAATCAAACAAGCAATATGAATAGAAAAGATATTGAAACATTCGTAGAGATTCAGAACCGTTTGCATACATATAGTAAGAATGTCCTGTCCACATTGGGGAAGGATTACCCCGAATGTGGAATCAGCGATATTGCCAGGGTAATAGGTCTTGATGTGATTGGCGATTATCTGCAACTCACCTATTCGAGTTATCCATGTTTGTTACCCCTATATATTCCCCTCCAGTACGTTGAGACAGAAGACGTGGAAGGTTTCTGTAAAGCTCATGCTGAGAAGGTAAGGAAAGAGGGTAAGATGCTGAGTCAAGGAGAGTTTATTGAAAAGGCGTATCATAACCAGTGGATGAGATTTTATGAACTCTTTGATGTTCAAATGATTAACAGTGAAGCCGATTTGGATAGAGCAAGGAACAAACTACATGGACTCATTGAGACGATGACCTATGTACTGCAACAGGCAAAACAGCAGGGCCAGACAGGTAAGAATGCGGATTATTTCACAGAGAAAGAACTACCCCAACTTAATGGTGCTTTCATTCAGTTCTTAGAGTGGGCAAAGACTGATTCGTTCTGGTCAACCCGGCAGAAGTCCGAAAGACAAAGAGCTGCTGAGTTCAAAGCTGAAATGCTGAAGGAGCAGAAAGAGACTATTAGGCTAATCAAGGAATGTGAGACCAGAGCCAACGAAGAGCTACAGATAGCAGAAGCGGTTCTGGAAAATATAAAGACTAAGTTATAATATCACCGAAAGCGTGGGCATTGGCGACTTATTTCTGTACGTGATGTATCATTGAAGTTTCCGAGGTTTCATGGCCACGCCGAATATAGCTGATGCTGTTAGATACTGCTGCCTGTGATGGGTGGCAGTATTTTTATGGCATAAAAAGAGCCTGACCTTTCGATCAAGCTCTTGTCTGATAGAGGATGTCCCAATTTCTATTGACCATTTCTGGCGTTATCAAATCCTTCAGTCTTACGACATGAAGCATCCTCTATAATGTTGTAAGAGGATGTGGCAGGTGTATTTTGGGGACAATCTTTCGATTGGTATAGAATTTAATCCCCCCTTCCTTACGGTTTAGGGCATCCTCTTATGGTGTTGAGGGATGTAGCCGTTTGAGAAAGATCACCTTAACGGTGCCCGCGAAATCCACCTCGCCTTGCGGTTGGAGGCATCCCTCATGTTGGTAGAGGATGGTGGCTGTTCCCTGTCATTCACCTTTCGGTGCCTCACGTGGTTCCTCCAGCCTTACGGTTAGGAGCATCCTCTTGTATTTGGCTGCAAAGGTACTACAAAAAACTGGGAAAATAGCAGAAACTGAACGAATTTTTAGTTTTTTGCTGTTAAAAGAAGCATATAATTATATTATATCAGTCGTTAATATATGATTTTGTCGTCATATCATAGTACAGTGCCTCCAACTCGGCCAGAGTCAGTTTCTCCACAGAATGCTCGATGATTCTGATAAGTTCATCACGCCGTCCTTCATCGGACTGGCTAAAACGATTCATGTATGCCATATTCTTCTATAATATCAAGTGTTTCATAGGGTGACCACCCCATTGGTTATCATTCACGTATTGGAAGCCCACGGAGGTGTATAATGCCTCGCCGACAGGATTGTCCTTATCTACTAAGAGTCCGACACGCGGCAAACCCAAAAGATTGGCCCGTTCCTTGGTAGCCAACAGCAGCTTGCGGGCAATGCCCTGACGACGATATTCAGGGAGCACGGCCAAGGAATCAAGATACAGTTCGCCTGCTTGCGTCTCATCATCCATACCCGAATGATCCTTGCCGATATGCTCCTTGGCAGCCTCGATAAAGGCGTGGCGCAGTTCATGCAAACGTTCACCATCATAGCTGACGGAGATACCAACCACTTTGTCTGCATCCATTGCTACCAAGGTATTTTGATAGCTGTACTGCGAATCTTCGCGCTCGACAAGTATCGTCATCATCTTGCGGAAATCCTCTAGCCCGTAGCCCTCGCCACAAAAATACAGGCAACAGTCATCTGTCATGGCCGTCATTATCAGGCAGGCAATCTCTGCTGCCAGGTTTTTCGTTGCTTCTCGAACCTCTATCATTCTTTCTTTTTCTTAGCGTTAGCATTGAGTTTCATAATTTCGCCCCAGCGCGTGGTCGGCGACGGACTCTTGAAATCGTGCTTGATGGCATTAGCAAATACATCAGCCTTTCCCTTTCCATCTTTCTTAGTATATTGCTGGGAACCGAGGACGATAGTCTCGCTTCCATGCATTCGGTTAATCCTGTCTACCACCTCGTCAAGCCGCTTCATTTTCTGGAACTGTTCAGCATTGATGTCGAAGAGATCTTGCTGAATGGGAGAGTCGGCACCGATGCCCATGACGATGACTCCGGCTTTCTTGTACTGGTATCCCTGACGATAGATTTTCTCAAGGACTTGGTTCGCGGTCTGCGTAATGGTTATAGTGGAACTTGTCGGGGTGATTAGACGCTGCTCCTGAAAGTTCCAGTACTGTGGCAAATCTTCACGGAAAGCGTTTGTATTCAGGAACACACCGACAATAGAGGCCACTGTGTTCTGCATTCTCAGCTTCTCTGCACAACGGGCGGCATAGTTCGAGACATGGGTTCGCAGTGTTTCTATATCACCTATCATGCCATTGAACGAGCGGCTGGTACAGATGGATTTCTTCTTCGCCAACTCCTCATTCGGCACAACATCCTCACCGTTCAGTTCCTGCCAGGTGCGGACGATGTTGATGTTATTGAACGTCAGTCGTACCCAGTCCTTGTGGTGCTGCGCAAAGTCGTAGGCGGTAGTTATGCCGAGGGCTTGTAATTTGGCGGCATAGCGTCTGCCGATGCCCCAGACATCATCTATAGGGTAAAGCTTCAGGGCTTTGATGCGCTTCTCGTCGGAGTCTATCATGCAGCAATGCCTGTAGCCCTGATACTTCTTCGCAAAGTGTGAGGCCATCTTAGCCAATGTCTTGTTCGGAGCCAGTCCGATGCTGACAGGCATACCCACATATCGCTTTATCTTTTTGTGCAGGTTCTCACCCCATTGCTTCAAGTCCAGATGATTCATACCGTCAAGATAGACGAAGCATTCGTCGATGGAATATCTGAAATAGGCAGGAACCTCTTGGGCAATAAGGCTCACGATACGACCTGTCAATTCTCCATAGAGTTCATAGTTCGAGGAGAATACTGCAATCTTTGTATTGGGGAATTGCTGGGCCAATTGATAGTACGGTGTTCCAGCCTTAATTCCTAAAGCCTTGGCCTCATTTGAACGGGCAACTATACATCCATCGTTGTTCGAGAGGACTACCACTACAGCATGTTCCAAATCTGGCCGGAATACCCTCTCGGCCGAGACATAACAGTTGTCTGCGTCTATGATGCCGTACATATCAGAACCTTCCTAAAACCTCAATCACCTTTACCCAGTCCGTCTCTGCATCGAAGCCGAACTTGTCATCAATTCCCACGTTGAAATAAAGCTTCACCTCGAAGTTCTGGAAACTCGTCTTTCCCACTTCAGGATTCTCGTTGGCGTAGTCGAAACGGATGCCCTCCTCTGCAAAACGGCTTCTGTATATAGCCATCTGCTCATCGTAGCATCCGCTCCAGAGAATCATGCAGATGTCATCACGGTTGGTCATCAGCTGCAAGGCCTCACGGGCATAGGGATAGTAATCGTAGGTCTCCTCATTCTCATAACAGGCCCGAAGGATCGTGTCGTGAATATCCACCACGACGTAGATTTTCTCCCAGTTCTTTTCCTTCTTACGGTTGAAAGCAACCTCAAATGCCTTTCCAATATCCATCGTTCTTAATCTTCGTCCTCCTCAACTGCAACATATTGAGCATTGTGCTCTTCAACCATCTTCATAACCAGTTCATCAGAGCCTTCTCTTTTGGAAATCTCTCTGCAAATGGACTTTATCGTCTGCTTGTTGACAGGTCGTTTTACAGTCTTGTACCAAGAGAGAAACTCTGTAATATCAGCCTCGCTGGTGAGGTCATAGGCAGAATTGAACCTGCTGCCATTGCTTTTAAGCATATTCATGAACTTCTTGCTTAGTTTCCTGTACATGCTTTCTTCCTGAAGACGTTCCTGTTTAAGTTTATTCTGCTCTTTCCTCTCACTGCTTTTCAGCTGGTCAATCTCACTCAATGCCCTTTTATGCTCTTTGGACAGTTCCTTAAAGAGTTTTTCATCATCCTTGAACTCAGGATTCTCTGTCTTTTCTTGAATATAGGTATTATATAAGCTGAGATTATGATTGAAGACCTTCATTAGCCGATCACTGGTCAACACAATCCTGACGGCTTCCCTTATCTGACTGTTCAAAGGCTTCCTTTGCACAGCCATATCCCAGAAGATCCTATTGATATCGTCTGTTGATTCCAAACTCGTAATGCCGATGGAGGCCAGAAACTCTTTGGCTTTCTTTCTGGCGGTCTTGTCAACTTTCTCTTCTTCGATTTCTTTGTCGGGCAGGAATGGCTGCAGTTCATTATCTGAATAGGATGGAAACGTGCAAATCATCCATGCCTGCTTACGTTCAATCCAATCATAAACGGAATCTATGAATCTGGCAGCCTTACGCTTGTCCTTACAGTTAGCCTCTATATAAGCTGATTCAAATTCAAACAATGCTTCATAGAAGATGACGCTCAGCATGTCAGTATCAAGAGCCGTATTGATGGTATGTTGATTGGGCTTATTACCCTCACCGTAAGGAAAAAGAATACCAGCTGCAGTCAGTTGCTTCTTGACCATGTTCTTAGCCATTACCTCTACAGGCTCGCCATCCATCCTAACCTTTACTACCACAGGTCTATGCCCATAGGCTCTTAGAAGGTCTATGAGATATAACTTGGCACTCTCAAATCTATTATCCATTACCATCAAAAGTTAATATGCGTCTCACCATCCCATGTCGTATCACAGGTTATTGTTATACGGAACGAGGCAGATTTAATGTTTGCTTGGATCTTCGGGTATAATGAATGTTCTTTAGATTCAGGGTACTCGGTAGTGAAGTCATTAACCTTTGTGGAGAACAATTTAACACTATCCCAAGTCACGGCAGGAAGTCCACATGATTCGACATAAAATCCTTGCATTTCAGGGTAGCCTTCACCTACAACTTCTTTCTCACAACCAATTGCCATAAAGCAAATGGCAAACAAGAATAGTAATTTCTTCATATCTTTTCTAATGTCCTAATCACGTGAATCACTACTCCCCAAACCTCGAAATACTCAGGGGTGTCAATCTTGAATACCGGGTACTCATCGTTCGCAGGACGCAGTTCGATATAGCCCTCGTCTTTATGGGTCAGATCCAGGTACTTCATCGTGAAGCCTTCACCACCCCACCAAGCGACGACTATTGAGCCATCGCGTGGCTGAACAGCCCTGTCGATTATCACACGGTCGCCGTCGAAGATGC
>Ga0256405_10005910_pt1 | contig 20362 bp, 20 predicted proteins | sample RumenRJG_02DNA_FD_189096 | JGI IMG/M metagenome (GOLD analysis project Ga0256405, IMG submission 189096) | Bovine rumen microbial communities from Lethbridge, Alberta, Canada - RJG_02 | ecosystem: Host-associated > Mammals > Digestive system > Stomach > Rumen | place: Canada: Alberta... | reverse complement strand
GAAAGTAATTCTGTATTTTTACCCGAAAGATAACACGGCCGGCTGCACGAAGCAGGCATGCGGATTCGCGGAGAGATATCCCCAGATTCAGGAGAAGGGCGCGGTTGTGCTCGGGATCAGCAAGGACAGCGTGAAGTCGCACAAGAATTTTGAGACAAAATACAGCCTTCCGTTCACAATTCTCTCGGATCCGGATCACGCGGTGATCGAGGCGTATGACGTCTGGAAAGAGAAGAAGAACTATGGGAAGGTTTCTATGGGAGTTGTGAGGACGACTTATCTGATCGATGAAGAGGGGATGATCGTCAAGGCGATCGGCAAGGTGAAGGCGGCGGACAATCCGCAGCAGATGCTGGACGCGCTTTCGGAGTAACGGATAAAACACAGTTTTGATTTAGATGAGCCGGAAGAGGGATGAAAAACCAGGGGAGGTTATTATGAGCAGACTCAAGGAACTTAGAAAAGTTGTGGACGCGGAACTTAATAAAATGGAGAGTCCGGACAAGCGGATCGGCGCGGTCAATCATCTGTACGGAGTGTCGCTGGCGGCGACAATGATCGCGAAAAAGCGCGGGCTGGATCCGGAACTGGCCGCGATGGCCGCGATGATGCACGACCTTGCGGCTTATAAATCCGGGTCTTATGACGATCATGCCCACAGGGGAGCTGAACTGGCGAGAGGCATTCTGGAGGAACTGGGGCAGACCAGTGCTGATGAGACCGATCTGATATGTTCGGCGATCTATCACCACGATGACAAACTGGTCGTGGACGGTCCGATGGATGAAGTGCTCAAGGACGCCGATGTGATCCATCACTGCATGAACGATCTCTCGAAGGCGGTGAAGGACAAGGAGAAAGTCAGATATGAGGCGCTCTGCAGGGAATTCGGCATGTGAGGCTGCGGAAGGAGTTGGGCAAAGTATCGACTATTTCGGAAAATTATTGTATCCTGTTTGAAGATTGATTTTGAAAGGATGGTTTGTTATGGCCTTTGTTATTCTCGTTCTGATGGCGTTTTTCGCGATGATCGCTCTGCAGCAGCAGATGACTAAAAAGGGTGTTGAAGCCGGGTCGAAGGATTCGGAGATCAAGATGATCCTCTCTTACTATAAGATACTTCGGGAGCACCAGAGCGAGACGAAAGCTAACGCATTTGTGATCGGTTATGCGCAGAAACGGCATGGCTCGGAACTTCGGGACAGGATGGATGCGCTGGCAGTGAGGATCCTGGACGACAAGGGCGCGCGCAGAGAAGGCGCAGAAAAGCTGGAAATGCAGGTAATCGAGATCAAGGGCAAGTACTACTATCAGTTTCCGATCGATCTTGGGCTTAAAATGCGGGACGCCGAGCTGGCAGCAGTACTGGAGAGGACTAAGCAGAAGATCGAAGAGAGATACCCTGACGACTTTGTAGGCAAGGCGGTCAACTATATTACCGTAGTGATCGACGGCAAAAAAGCGCTGAACCTGCTTCACGAATAGGAACGCTTTATCGGATTCAGAAATAGCAAAACGAGGCGCCGTGTAACGGACGCCTCGTTTTTTTGATATATTTTGGCAGATTTACTTCCATAAAAAGTCCATGAAATCCGGGATTTCTTTCTCCCAGTCAGCCTCGCAGTGTCCGCCGTCGGGCTGGCAGTAGAGGCGGGTGATCGCTCCCTTTCTGTTCAGAAGTTTCTCCACCTTCCGGTTTGAATTGGTAAGGAACTTGCAGTAACCGGAGTCCGGATCGGTTCCGCCTTCCTTTTCTCCCCAGGAGAGGTAGACGCGGGTGTCGGGATCGATGTCGCTGTGATAAATGTCATCCATGAGAGGCTGCATGACCATGAAGATGGAAGAGGAGACACAGGCCGCTTTGGAGAAGACATTATTGTATTTGGTGACAGCGTAGAGGGACATGAGCCCGCCCATGGAGGAGCCGGCGATCGCAGTGGCCTCCCTTGAGGAATAGGTGCGGAACTTCCTGTCTATGAATGGCTTGAGGCTGCGGGTGACCCAGTCAAGGGTCTCATCGCCTTCACCGCGGATCTTTTTACCCAGCAGGTTGGCGTCATAGGGGCAGTACTCGTCGAGTCTGTGATCGCCCTCGTGGGAGCACTCAAGTCCGACGATGATCATGTCTTTGTCCCAGCCGTCCAGAAATTCGCTAAGACCCCAGGACTTGCCGAAAGTGGCGTCGGAATCATAGAAGAGATTGTGGCCGTCCCAGAAGTAAGTGACGGGATAGCGCTCGTCTGTGCTGTCGTAGTTGTCCGGAAGATAGATATGAAGACCGCGGGGCTCGGCAGCGGGTGCGTACCAGATCGTATCTTTTATAACCATTTACTGTACTCCTTGTCTTTGTTTTTACGCCCGATACTGTATCAGTTTGTTAAAAACAAATCAATAGCTGTTTTGGCAATAATACATTTCCATTTTCTGTTCATATTTCAAAATTATGCTATACTTACCTTTAGTATCCCGAAAGGAGTCAACTTATGTATAAGGAAGAAATTACACATTACAGCAATTGCCTGAGCAGAGACATGCACATTTGCATCTACGGCCACGGCGGCGTGCCGTTTCTTGCGTTTCCGACTCAGGATTCGAAATGCCACAATTATGAAGAATTCGGCATGATTAATGAACTGAGTGACTATTTGGAAGATGGCAAGATTCAGTATTTCGTGGTAGATACCATCGACAAAGAAAGCTGGTCGGAGGGAGACTGGGATCTGGGACGCAGGGCCTGGAAGCAGGAACTGTATTTCCATTACATCGTTGATGAAGCGATGCCCATCATACTGGAGAGAACCGGAGGAAAGCTGCCAATGACTACAGGCTGCAGTCTTGGCGCGAACCATGCTGTGATCACAATGCTCAGAAGACCTGATCTGTTTTCAGGATGCCTGGCGCTGTCCGGCGTCTATGACAGCAATGTCTTCTTCAAGGGCTGGATGAACGAGACGCTTTACGATAATTCTCCGGAGTGCTTCTTACCCAACATGTCTCCGGATCATCCCTATATTGACGAGTACAATCAGAAGCAGATCATCATCTGCGTAGGCCAGGGAGCCTGGGAAGAGGACGGCGTCCGCTCGCTCAGATATCTCGACAGCGTTTTCCGCGAGAAGGGAATCGGCGCGTGGTGCGATTTCTGGGGCTATGATGTCAATCACGACTGGCCCTGGTGGTTCAAGCAGATGCGCTACTTCATCCCGATCATCCTGGAGAGATGGGGCATGCAGTGACAGCGGAAGGCGGGAATGCAGGCCGGTTCGCTGCTTCACGCGGCGCCATTGATATTTTGACAAAAAAGAGATTTATATAAGGAAGGTGCCACTATGAACTTTATTTTCATTTCGCCCAACTTTCCCCACACTTACTGGAACTTCTGCGACCGGCTCAAGAAGAACGGCGTGAATGTTCTGGGCATCGGCGACGCGCCGTATGACGGTCTGGAGGACGGACTCAAGGGTGCGCTGACTGAGTACTACAAGGTCGATTCCCTCGAGAATTACGATCAGGTATTCAGGGCAGTCGCGTTCTTCTCATTTAAGTACGGCAAGATCGACTGGATCGAGTCCCTCAATGAGTACTGGCTGGAGCAGGACGCGCAGCTGCGCACGGACTTCAATGTGACGACCGGCATTCAGAGCGACCGCATCAGCTTTATCAAGGAGAAATCCCTGATGAAGAAGCTCTATCAGGACGCAGGCATCCCTACGGCCCGTCAGAGCAAAGTGACGACCCGCGAGGCCGCGCTCAAGTTTATCGACCAGATCGGGGGCTATCCCGTGATCGTTAAGCCCGACATCGGCGTCGGCGCGAACGACACATGGAAGTTGAACAATGACGAACAGCTTAACAAATTCTATGACAATCTCCCGGACGTTCCCTACGTTATGGAGGAGTTCATTGTCGGCGACCTGATCTCCTATGAGGCGATCCTGAATTCAAAGTTCGAGCCTCTGTTTGAGAATATGACCACATGGCCCACTCCGATCATGGAGATCGTAAACGACGACCTTAATCTGAAGTACTACACGAATCCCGACGTACCTGAAAAACTCCGCGAGATCGGCCGCAGGACTTCTAAGGAGTTCGGCGTCGACCGCCGTTTCGTGCACCTGGAGTTCTTCCGTCTGACCAAGCCCCGCAAGGGCCTGGGCAAGAAGGGCGAGTATGCAGGACTCGAAGTCAACATGCGCCCGCCGGGAGGATATACGCCCGACATGATGAACTTCGCGCACTCCACGGACGTCTATCAGATCTACGCCGATATGGTAGCTTTCGACGAGAGACATCTGCCCGAGTCCGACGACAAGTATTACTGTGTCTACGCGGGCCGCAAGGACGGGCATGATTACGTTCACACCCATGAGGAGATCATGGCAAAATACGGACCGGCGATGGTCATGCAGGAGGAAATGCCGCCTGTAAACTGGCCGCAGATGGGCCGCGTCATGTACACCGTCAAGCTTAAGACTCTCAAGGAAGTTGACGAGTTCATCAGTTTCGTGCATGACGAGAAGTGATGATCACAAGATAAGGAGCTCTGATCGATATGGATCTCAACAAATTTATGCAGGCATTCGGTCTGCTGTTCGTAGCCATCGGCACTGTGGTCGGTTTAGGATTCGCGGTTTCCGGCGTTGTGGCGGGCATGGGGTCCCTGGTTTTTATGGGAGTATGTTTTCTCGTGCTTTTCTGCGGGATCGGCGGCTTCTTCGCGTGGACCGGCATCAATAATATGAATCGGGAGCGGAAGATCAATGAGAAGGGCTACGCCGTGATGGGCAAGATCTTCGACTATGTGCCGGATAATCAGATGACTTTAAACGGGCAGCCGACGCTCTCCCTGATCGTGCGTTACAAGGAGGACGGGATCATCAAACAGGCTGTTGTCCGGACCGGCCAGGTCGATACGGCAGCTTTCCCCAGAGGAGCGACTGTAACGATCAGTCTTTTTGAAGGGGAAGCCGCGCTGGTACCCGGAAGTGTATCAGATGTCCGGCTTCCGGATGAGGAGAATCTTCTTAACCCGGATATTGATCCGGAGAAGATCCATTCTTCGATCGGAGCTTCATGCCCTTCCTGCGGAGCGATGCTGATGGTCCCCGTCGGGATGTCGGCGATCTGCCCCTATTGCGGCAGGAAAGTAAAGGCAGACGAAAGCGGATCTGTCCGATAAGCCAATTAAACGAAAAAGAGTCGTACAGCATGCCTGCAGTACGACTCTTTTTTTGTTTTCATTATGGACGCGCGAAGAAGTGCGGTGTCACTCGTTTGAGTTAGCAGCTATATAGTCACGCGCATGACCGAGAATGTTGCGCAGCTCCCGCAGAACGCCGTTCTTGGCATAGGAGCGCTCCACCAGGTCGGCGGCTTCCTTGAGCTCCTGCCTTGCATTTGCGACAGTGGCGGCAATGCCGGTCTCCTTAAAAGCGGAGAGGTCGTTCAGGTTGTCGCCAAAGTAGACGGTCTCCTCTTTTTTGATCCCGAGATACTCCTGGAGAAGCGCATAGGCCTCGCCCTTGCCTGCTTCACGGGGCGTGATATCCAGCCACCATGCGCCGGAGATGGTCATGGAGAGGTGGGCAAAGCGGGGATCCTTGCGGATCTGCTCTGTGGAAGTCTCAATGGAAGTGGGGTGGTAGATCGCAAACTTCGTGACCTTGTCAAAAGGCAGCTTCGTTACATCATCGACATTCTCGATGTCGTAGTGATAATTGTCGCGCATCAGAAGAAAGAGCTGACTGTCATCGCCCGCGTCCGTGTAGCAGGTACCGGGCGTTTCCATAACGAAACTGGCTCCTTCGATCCCGCGGATCGACTCGATGATGGGGAGGATGATATCCTGCTCGAGATGCCAGCTGTGGAGAAGTCTCTCTTTGGTGCGGACTACCGTGCCGTTTCCTGAGATAAAGAAAATATCGTCGGCTACCGGCCTGAATAGGTCCAGCATGCTGGCGTACTGTCTGCCGCTGCAGGCGCAGAAACGGATACCGACCTTCTTCAGCTCTTTGATGACTTCAAAATACTCGGGGCTGATCTCGTGAGATCCTTCCTTTACAAGTGTACCGTCGATGTCGCTTGCGATTAATTTGATCATGATCTTTTTCTTTCTCAGATTTCTCACTGCTAAGCCGGTCTTTTCATACAGAACGGCAGGTCAATAACTTCTTTACATAGCGCAATTATACATAAAAATGAACAAAAAAGAAATAATGTAATAAGGTGAGAGGATTTTCGTCCTATTGAGCGTAAATAACAATGAAATATCGAACAGATAACTGAATAACCATTATTCAGGAGGTATACTTATTATGAGAGATAAAAATATAGTGATCGCTGTTTTGGCAGGTTCGATGCTCGCTCTGGCAGCATGCGGCGGTATTAATTCCATAAAGACCGGAGGCACAGAAGAGACTGCAGTTCAGAGCACAGTGGAAATGCCTAATCCCTGGAGCGAGACAGCAGACCTTGACGAAGCGGAGAAAGCGACGGGGGTAGATTTTGACCCGCCTGTAGACAATTCTCTTCCGGAAGGGTATGAGTTTGTGACATACCGCTACACGGATAAACTGCTCGAGGCAGTTTATAAAAAGGGAGACGATGAGATCGTGATCCGCGTGTCCTCACAGGTGAGCGGAATAGAACTGAATGGCGACTACAACAAGTACAGCAAGGAGTGGGAAGAGAACTTCAAGGGTCTCACAGTCAATTGCAAGGGCGACGGCACCCTGATCAACTGCGCGAACGCGGATGTTGAGACAACGCATTTTGCGGTTCTCATTAACCCCGGACAGGAAGGCAAGGGTCTGACAGCGGATGAGCTTAAGAGCATTTTCATGGGAATGCAGGCCGGACCGCTTGAGACATAAAGAATAATAAATATCTGAAAAGGAATCCCTGTTGTTTTCAGACAACCTGAAAGGAGGCTGACACTATGACCAGAAATCTTGGATATCTCGCGGCAGGTGTCGCGGTGGGGCTTGTGGTCACGGGACTGATCGTGAACAAGGAGATCCGTGATCAGAAGGAGAGAGAAGAAGTAATCGAGGACGGTCTTTTTGCGGAAGTGCAGGGAAATACTGTACGGCTCTACAAGGTGGAGGACGGCCGCTTCTGCGGATACCACATGACCCGGGAGTTCGAAAGCCAGGAGAAGGCTGTCGAGTGGGTCATGAAAGAGACGAATGCAAAGCTGCAGTTCATGCAGTGAGCGGAAACGGATAAGGGTTACATTGTTATTCCTGCGGGAAGCATTATCAGACGTCACATCAGTGACGTCTTTTTTATGCATAATACAGGCAAATAATGAATAAAAATCTGCCAAAACGCATAAAAAATGAAATACTTATAATATTATGGTAAAAATATACGTAAATCGGCAGACTGCACGGGCTGAATCAGTGCAGTTTAGCCAATTAATGTTTGACCGATACAACGTGTGTGAGTATAATGATTCTAATGTCATTATTCTTTTAAGGAGGGAGTTATGAAAAAGAAACTGATGAGCATCGTTCTCGGCGCAGTGATGGCTATTTCACTTGCGGCTTGCGGCGGCAGCACCGGCGCGACGATCGAGAGCACAGAGACAAAGGAAGAGAAGACAGAGGCTGAGGCTCCTGCAGAGACAGCTGACGCAGCCGGCGAGGATTTCCACATCGGTATCGTTACCGGTTCGGTTTCCCAGTCCGAAGACGACAGACGCGGAGCGGAAGCTTTCCAGGCGAAGTACGGCGAAGAGAACGTAATCCTTGCGATCTATCCCGACAACTTCACAGAGGAGCAGGAGACCACGATCCAGACTATCGTCAACCTTTCCGACGACCCGGCTATGAAGGCGATCATTGTTAACCAGGCAGTGCCCGGAACAACTGAAGCTTTCCGCCGCATCAAGGAGAAGAGACCTGACATCATCTGCATCGCAGGCGAGTCCCACGAGGACCTTCCCGAGATCGGTTCCGCAGCAGACCTTGTTGTCAACAACGATTTCGTAGCACGTGGATACCTGATGATCCGCACCGCTCACGAGCTCGGCTGCGATACATTCGTACACATTTCCTTCCCTCGTCACATGTCCTATGAGACCATGAGCCGCCGTGTCGCGATCATGAAAGAGGCTTGCAAAGAGTTCGGTATGAATTTCGAGATGGAGACCGCTCCCGATCCGACAACTGATGTCGGTGTTCCCGGAGCACAGGCTTACATCCTTGAGCACGTTCCGGAGTGGATCGAGAAGTACGGCACGAACTCCGCTTACTTCTGCACCAACGACGCTCACACAGAGCCACTGCTGAAGATGCTCCTTGAGCACGGCGGATATTTCATCGAAGCTGACCTTCCGTCTCCTCTGATGGGCTATCCCGGAGCTCTCGGAATCGACCTGACAGCTGAGGCAGGCGACTTCGAGAAGATCCTCGCAAAGGTTGAGGCAGCAGTCGTTGAGAAGGGCGGCGCAGGCAGATTCGGCACATGGGCATATTCCTATGGCTACACTGTTTCCGCAGGTCTTGCTGAGCACGCAAGAAACGTCATCCTTGGCACAAGCGAGCTCAATGACATCGATGCAATCTCCGCAGCTTACGGTGTATTCTCACCCGGCGCAGAGTGGAACGGCTCCAATTACACCAATGTAGACACCGGCGTTAAGTCTGACAACGTATTCCTGATCTATCAGGATACCTATATCATGGGCGATCCCGGACACTACATGGAGTCCACCAAGGTCGAAGTTCCCGAGAAGTACTTTACTGTTAAGTAATCAATATTCGGGGCCGCTTTCATTAACCGGCACTGAAAGGCGTCGGAACTGAATGAATCAGTCAGATGAGGAGGAGCCTTTGTTCCTCCTCATCTTGTTTGTTGTTCAGCGCAGTAAAATGCCTGCGCTGATCATGAACATGCAAAGGCAACTATAAACATGTATTCTAGGAAGGCATTGGAATGAACAATGAAAAAGCGCCGCTTCTTGAGATGCGGAATATCAAAAAAGACTTTTTTGGCAACCAGGTGCTGACAGACATCAATCTGAAACTGAACGAGGGCGATGTCCTCGGTCTGTGCGGCGAGAACGGAGCAGGAAAGTCGACGCTGATGAAGATCCTCTTCGGTGCCTCGGACATCACTTCAACCGGCGGATACGGCGGCGATATTCTGATCGACGGACAGAAAGTGTCTTTCAGCTCGCCATTTGAGGCTATCGCGGCGGGAATCGGCATGGTGCATCAGGAATTCTCCCTGATCCCCGGATTTGATGCGACCGAGAATATCCTGCTCAACCGCGAACCCAAGAAGGGCAATCTCGTCTCAGAAGTGTTCGGGGACAGACTCGACACCCTCGACCGCAAGGAGATGGACGAGAGAGCAAGGGCAGCGATCGAGATAATGGGCGTTTCGATCGATCAGCATATGATGATCAACAGCATGCCTGTCGGTCACAAACAGTTTACTGAGATCGCGAGAGAACTCTCCAAGGAGCAGCTTCGAATACTGATCCTTGACGAACCCACCGCAGTACTGACAGAGAAGGAAGCGGAGGCGCTCCTCGACTCGATCCGCGGAATGTCCGCCAGAGGGATCACAGTCATCTTCATCACACACCGCCTGCACGAGATCCTGTCTGTGTGCAATAAAGTCGCTGTAATGCGCGACGGCGTTCTGGTCCAGGAAGTTCCTGCCGGCGAAACCAGTGTGGAGCAGATCACCCATTGGATGGTCGGCCGCGATGTGAAGGGCGGCGGAGCGGGTATCAGCACACGGAATTTTGACGACGCGAAGACGATCCTCAAGATCGAAAAACTTTGGGTGGATATGCCCGGTGAGACCGTACGGAATGTAAACCTGGAAGTAAAAGAAGGTGAGATCCTCGGAATCGGAGGACTCGCCGGACAGGGTAAACTTGGCATTCCCAACGGCGTAATGGGGCTCTATGAAGCAGGCGGAAAGGTGACTTTCGAAGGCGGCGAGATTCCTCTGAACAGTCCCAGGAAGTGCCTGGATTCATCCTTTGCCTTTGTTTCCGAAGACAGAAGAGGCGTCGGACTTCTTCTCGATGAATCTCTGGAATGGAATGTAGCTTTCCCTGCTATGCAGATCCAGAATAAGTTCCTGAAATACTATCTGGGAGGCCTGGTCAAGTGGAGAGATGAGAAGGCGATCCGCGAGATTACCGAGAAATATATCGATGAACTCAAGATCAAGTGCACGAGTTCCAAACAGAACGCAAGAGAGCTTTCAGGCGGCAATCAGCAGAAGATCTGCCTTGCCAAGGCCTTCGCGCTGGAGCCCAAGGTGCTCTTTGTATCGGAACCTACCCGCGGAATTGATGTCGGCGCCAAGGAGCTGGTACTTGACGCACTCAAGAAATTCAACCGCGAGAACGGCGTAACTGTCATTATGATCTCTTCCGAGCTGGAAGAGCTTCGCCAGACCTGCGACCGAATTGCTATCGTCTCCGGCGGCAGGATCTCGGGAATCCTTCCCGCGTCCTCATCCGTGGAAGATCTCGGCGCGATGATGCTGAGCAATGTAATTTAAGAAAGGAGGAAGAGATGACTACTAAAAAGGTTAAAGCCGCGCTTAAAAATTTCGGCCTTCCGCGTCTGATCATCGCAGGATTCCTGCTCCTCCTGCTGATCATGGCTCCGTTTGTCGGCGCAGATCTGCCGACACAGATCTCCAATATCATCAACCGTTTCAGTTGGAACGGTATCCTGGTATTGGCTATGGTGCCTATGGTCCATTCGGGCTGCGGCCTGAATTTCGGCCTTCCGCTGGGAATCATTTCCGGCCTTTTGGGTGCCACGCTTTCCATTGAGTTTGGGTTTACAGGACCGCTTTCCTTCCTGGCTGCGATCCTGATCGCGACACCTTTCGCGCTGATCCTCGGCACACTGTACGGATGGCTCCTCAACAAGATCAAAGGCGGCGAGATGATGATCGCGACCTATGTCGGCTTCTCATCGGTATCCTTTATGTGCATGATGTGGCTGATCCTGCCTTACCACAGCCCGAACATGGTCTGGGGTCTGTCCGGCAAGGGACTTCGTACAACGATCTCGCTGGAGGGATATTATATCGGCGCGCTTGCCAATTTCCTGCAGATCAACATCGGATCGATCTCGATCCCGACCGGCACACTTCTGTTTTTTGCCCTGCTCGCATTTTGCATCTGGGCGTTCCTGCACACCAAGACAGGTACAGCTATGACGGCAGTCGGTTCCAACCCTGCCTTTGCAAAGGCGGCGGGCATCAACGTAGACAAGATCCGTATGCTGTCGGTCATCATGTCCACATGGCTTGCGGCAATCGGCATTCTGGTCTATGAACAGGGCTTTGGTTTCATCCAGCTGTATATGGCGCCTTTCTACATGGCGCTGCCCGCGGTCTCCGCGATACTGATTGGCGGAGCTTCGGTCAACAAGGCGACGATCATGAACGTCATTGTCGGTACGATCCTCTTCCAGGGTATCGTCACGATGACGCCTACCGTCATGAACAACATGATCCACATGGATATGTCGGAAGTTATCCGAATCATCGCTTCCATGGGCATGATCCTGTTCGCACTGACAAGAAAGACGGAGGGGTCCAAATGAAAAAGGGTAATAAAACAAATAATTCAACGGACGTCCGCTTACTTGTCCAAAAATTCTCTGTGCCGATCATGTTCATCATCATCTGCGCGATCTGTATCCCGCTTTCGGGTCTGTCCGCAAATATGCTGATCAACGAGATCGTCACGCGCATCGGGAGAAACGCGTTCCTGATCCTGAGCCTGCTCATCCCGATCATGGCCGGTATGGGACTCAATTTCGGCATGACACTCGGCGCCATGGCTGCGGAGATCGCACTGATCTTCGTTTCAGACTGGCAGATCGTAGGGATCCCCGGAATGGTTCTCGCCGCGATCGTTTCAGTCCCGATCTCTGTACTGCTCGGTATCTTCTGCGGCAAGATCCTCAATGAGGCCAAAGGCCGTGAGATGATCACCAGCTATATCATGAGCTTCTTTGTAAACGGTATTTACCAGCTCGTTGTTCTGTATCTGATGGGCAGCATTATCCCGATCAAGCACGGCGCGATCAAGCTCCCCAGAGGCTACGGCATCCGCAATACGGTATCCCTTCTGAGCATGCGCCAGAAGCTGGACAATCTGCTGGCCATCAATGTGGCAGGAGTTAAGATCCCCGTGCTCACATTTATCATCATCGCTCTTCTGTGCCTGTTCATTGTATGGTTCAGTAAGACCAAGCTTGGCCAGGATATGCGCGCAGTCGGACAGGATATGGGCGTCGCAAGGGACGCGGGTATCAACGTCGAGCGCACGAGGATCATCTCCATCGTCATGTCGACGGTCCTCGCCGGCTTCGGTATGATCATCTATCTGCAGAACATGGGCAATATCGCCACATACAGCGCGCACAGCCAGATCGGTATGTTCTGTATCGCGGCTCTTCTGGTCGGCGGAGCATCCGTTGACCGCGCTTCGATCGGAAACGTTTTCCTCGGTGTCATCCTTTTCCACACGATGTTCATCGTGGCACCTAAGGCAGGCGCGGCGATCACAGGCGACTCCATGATCGGCGAATATTTCCGTGTATTCGTATCCTACGCAGTCATCACAATTGCCCTTGTTATGTATGAGACTAACAAGCGCAGGGCTAAGAGCGCTGCAGGACAGCAGCTTCAGGCCGCACAGGATGCAGAAGAAGCAGCCGGAAAGGAGAAAGCATGAAAAACAAGAGACAGCTTTTATTCCGGATCGCAGCGATCGTGATCATTTTGGCCGTAGCAGCAGTGATGTTTGTGATCGGACGCGGACACACGATCTATTTTGACAACAAAGAGACTTCTTACAACGGACAGACAGTGGAGGCCTTTTACAAGGTCACAGTCACTACCGGAGAAGAGAAGCCTTCCAAGCTCTCCAAGGGAGACAGGGGTATGGCCTCGATCATGGGACAGACCCTCTCCATAACGCTGGAGATCACGGACGCGGAGGGCGAACAGCCTCACGCGCACAAGGTCAGCATGAAAGTTCCTTACGGAATGGATGGTATCACTATTAACATTCCAGCTCTGATGGCAGGACTTCCTCAGGACGCGTATCTGAGCGAGTTCGTCATCGAAGTTCCCGATACGGGCGCGACAGATGAAGAAATCGTGACAGACGAGTTCGACATGGGCGCGGATATGTAAGAAAAAAACCGGCTTCGCACTGAGTGCGGAGCCGGTTCTTTTTATCTGTTTTTTTTAGGCAATCTTTTTACATCTGCTCCAGAATGAATTCCTTCACTTCCTCAAGAGAGCTTTCTTTCCAGGCGCCCTCAGCAGCTTTTTCGGCGATCGGGCATATAATGTGAAAGTCCAGACCTTCTCCGATCACGCGGCCGCTGCGTTTGGGATTCATAAGATTCTCTTCCCAGTCCTTATCAGTAGCGTTTTTGTATTTATCCGGATAAAGGAAGACCTGCTGGCGCTTGGTAGCGGCGATGAACATTTTGCAGGCCAGAGGAATGAGTTTGTTGTACTCGTCCTCCTGAATGTCCACGAAGATCTTCGGAAGATCCGCACTCACGATATGCTCATTGGTGCGATCGATCTTAAGACCATGAGCTGTGAAGGAATAACTGTCTTTTGTAAAGTGCAGTTGCAGGACAATGCCCTTATCGGTGTTGAACTGCGCGCGCTGGTAAGGCGTATCAAAAATGAAATTGCCCAGAGAGTAGAAGATCGCCTTATCCCCGACGAGCTCATAGTTCATAGGAACATGCGGGTGGTGGGAGACGACGACGTCGGCGCCCATTTCGAGGTACTTAAGATAGCGGTCTCTGGTGTAAGGAGAGGGGATCGCCGTAAACTCTTCACCGCCGTGAGCGACTACGACGCACCAGCGGCATGTTTTTTTGATCCCGCTTATGACTTCCTCGATTGAGTCCATGTCGCTCCAGCTAAGGCAGCCGGCTTTATCGGGGCCCGCGGGCTTGCAGCCCCGCTGGTAGCCTACGCCGAAAAGACCGATACCGCCCGCTTCATCAAGGATAACAGGGCGCTTTGCCCTATCCAGATCCATCTCTGCGCCGATCGTCCTGATGCCGCGCTTTTTTGCTTCCTCCAGGGTCATCGCGAGTCCGTCCGGACCTACGTCCATGATGTGATTGTTGGCGAGGTTCCAGATATCGGCGTGAATCTTTTTAAGTACGACAGCGGCTCTGGGGTCGATCGTGTGCATCAGGCGCATCTCGGCGGCCTTGACGCGGACGGCGTCCTCACCTGCCAGAGGGCCTTCCACGTTCGCGATCACGTGATCGGAAGATGTCAAAATATCGAGCAGCGCTGGATCGATGAGATTCTCATCCTCCCACTTGTTCTGCATATAGTGGTCAAAACCTATGTCGCCAGTGAAGGCGAGGGTCGAGGCTTCTTTCATGGTGGTCCTTTCCGCCGGTCGGGCTTTTAGCGCCCGGATTCGTCCGGTCAGTCTTTGATCAGCTGCTGGAACACGTCGCCGCGCTCCTCAAAGTTTTTGAAGTAGCCGTAGGATGCGGCTGCAGGAGACAGGATACAAGCTTTACCGGAAGGCGTGATCTCTTTGGCCAGAGCGACAGCTCCCTGCAGATCCTCAGTGTAGCGGCAGCAGGGAAGCGTGCCGACTTCTTTATAGATGCGCTCCCCGGACTTGTACATGAGTATATAATTATACTCGCCGTGTTCCCGGATAAAATCGATCAGGATATCATAATCAATATTTCTGTCCATTCCTCCGAGAAGGATCGTGCCGGCATTGGGAATGCTCCTGACCGCCGCGATGGCCGCTTCCGGAATCGTGGAAATGGAGTCGTCGTAGTAGTCGACTCCGCCGTAATTGCCGGAGAACTGCATCCGATGCTTCAGACCGGTGAATTCTCTGAGGGATTCCCGGATTTTATCGGGATCGCAGCCAAAGAGCTGCGTGCTTATGGCGTAGACGAAGCGCGCGTTGAACTGATTGTGCTCGCCTTTAAGCTTCATGTCAAAATGCATCGGATCGTCGTAAGAGATCACGGTCTTAGCCGCTTTTGTGTCAAGCGCGGGCACGTTGTCTCCGACAAAGAGATAGTCGCCGGGCTTCTGGTTTAATGTGATATTGGCCTTGGCGCGGAAATACTTGTCCATTGTCTTGTAGTAATCCAGGTGTTCCTCATATAGATTGAGGAAAACAGCTATATGGGGCGAAATTCCCACATGGGCGAGCTGATGGCAGGACATCTCGAAGACAATGATGGTGTCATCTGTGATGGAGCCGTAATAGTCCAGCGCAGGCAAACCGATGTTGCCCACAAGAAGCGCAGGCCGGTCAGTGCATTTCGACAGCACTGTGTAGAGCAGGGACGAAGTAGTGCTCTTGCCCTTGGTGCCGGTGATCCCTATAACCTGTCCGGAGAATTCACTCAAAAAGAGGTCGGTCATGGAAGTAAACTTGTCGCTGAGATCCCAGGCAACGATGCCGGGACTCTTGATGATGTAGTCATAAGCGTCCTCGTCGATGTCTTCACGTTTGCCTTGAAAGACGGTAAGTTCGCTGACATCGCAGTATTTGTTAATGAATTTCTCGGTGGACTTGCCCTCGAGACCGTAGCCCCAGAGAAGGATTCGTTTGCTTTTTAATTTTTCTGTGATTTTCATATGAGGGATAGCCTCCTGCATGTGGTTGTTCAGGGTAAAAGCCGATCAATGTATTAATTCCAATAGAAAATTATAGCATGGATAGGGCCCCGGTGCCAAATGAGTGGAGAGAGATGATATTTTGACTGATATGCGGCGCTGTGTGATATTATTACTATATTGCAGTTCAAACAAATTAAACAGCTAAAGGGATATTATGGAAGATTTGATCGCTTTGGTCGATATAAATGACCGGATAACAGGATATGAAACAAAAGGGGAAGTCCACCGCAGAGGACTTTTACACAGGGCTTTCTCCGTATTTATCGTGCGGAACGGCAAGATGCTGATCCAGAGGAGAAATCCCGATAAGTATCATTCCGGAGGCCTCTGGAGCAATACCTGCTGTTCTCACCAGAGAAAAGGGGAAGAACTGCAGGAGTCGGTGCATCGCCGGATGATCGAGGAGATGGGGATCGACTGCGGACTCGAGGAACTGTTCAGCTTCGTCTACCGCACACAGTTCCGCCCGGACCTGATCGAGTACGAGTACGACCATGTCTTTGCGGGCACCTATGACGGCGAAGTAAGGGTGAACCCGGAGGAGGCTTCGGAGATCAAATGGATTCCGCTTGAGGAGCTGGGGGAAGCTCTGGTGAAAACGCCCGAGAAGTTCTCGAGCTGGTTTATCATCAGCGCGCCGGAAGTGATGAAGAAGCTGCGCGGGCGGGAGTCGGCAAAGAAGGATACTCTGGACTACTATAACCGCAATGCGGACATTTTTACCTCGACCACAGTCGATGTGGAGTTCACGGATATTCAGGACTGGTTTCTGAAGTTTCTGGAGCCCGGTGCGCTGATCCTGGACTTTGGCTGCGGATCGGGCAGGGACAGCAGGTATTTTTTGTCAAAGGGATTCAGGGTCGAAGCCTGCGACGGTTCGGAAGAGATGGTGCGCGCCGCTTCAAAGACAGCTGGGATCCCGGTGCGGAAAATGCTCTTTGAGGAGCTCGACGAGGAGGAGAGGTATGACGGGATCTTCGCCTGCGCCTCGATCCTGCATGTGCCGTTTGAAGAGCTGCCCGATATTCTGGCAAAGATGGAACGGGCTCTGAAAAAGGACGGCGCTGTATATGTCTCCTTTAAGTACGGGACCTTTGAGGGAGAGCGGAACGGACGCTATTTCACAGATATGACTATGGATCGGCTGCAGGAGCGCCTTGCGGCGGCTGCCGGAAAATACGGCGGCAAAGGGCTGCAGGTCGCCTCGAGCCGGATCACAGGCGATGTGAGGCCCGGACGGGAGAACGAAAAGTGGCTGAACGTGATCCTGCGCAAAATCGGTGTTTAAATATAGAAAGGGACCCTGAGCTTAAAACTCAAAGACCCTGAAGGGGTATTACTTGTTTTTCGCTTTGCGAACGTAGTGCGCTATGGCGAAACTGAGAGCGAAACCGACGCTCATGGAAACCAGCGTCAGCGCGCAGTCGAATCCGTTGGTCCTCACCATTTCGCTGTTTTTCTGGTTGATCCCGATCAGCGTGTAGAAGAAGAGATCGCCGGGGATCAGCGGAATGATCGCCGGGTAGGTGTAATAAGTGGATGGCTTTTTTTGCAGTTTGCCGAGCAATTCCGCGTAAATAGAGGCCACAAACGCCGCGACTGTAGCGTAAACAGGTCTTGCGCAGAGGGGCGTCAGGATCAGCAGGACGATCCTTGTGATCGCGCCGCCAAGGCCTGCCAGCCACAGGTCCCGGGGAAGGATCCTGAAGACCACGCCCAGAAAGAACGAGGTTCCAAAGGCCAGAAGGATCAGTATAAACGGATTGGTGATAGTTCCCCCGACCGGGTTATTGAGCAGATCCTCCGACGAGAACATCACCATTGACAGGAATATTCCTGTGGCCAGCGCCATCGTCTCCACAGTGACCCGCATTGTCTGCATTCCGCCGCTCAGCTCATTGCCGCTCAATATGCTGCGCACCGCGTTTGTGAGCGGAATTCCGGGGATCACGAGCATCAGGGCCGTGACGATGACCACCGGCTGTTTGTCGGTGATGCCCGCGGCAGCCAGCAGGAATACCACTGTCGTCGCGATCCACATTAAGAGGGCATTGGTCAGTATTTTGTCAACGCCGGGAATCGCGAGCAGGACCAGCAGGTAATGCGCCAAAACAGTGACAGCTGCCACACATATGATTTCCCGCAGGCCGCCGCCAAAGAGCAGGCTCAGGCAGGACATCGCGCAGATCTGGCCGAGCAGTACGACGAAATCGCTATAGTCCTTCGTATCGGACGCTTTTTCCAAAAGCGCTCCAAGTCTGTCAGGAGATGGATGCTGCTCTTTGACCGTGTAGCTTAGCCGGTTCAGCGACATGAGCCGGGTCAGATTGATGCCGCCCGCCGGGACCTCGGCCTGACGGACAGAGCTGTAACCGCTTTGGTCCTTTGCTGAGACAGAAACATAAGTGGGCAGAATAAAAATGCTGCTGTCATTAAGTTCGTAGGTGCTTAAGACGCGGTCGACCGCCAAATTGACGCGTTCGACGTTGGCTCCGCTCATGATCATGCGCCGGCTGAGCTCTACGCAGAAATCCAGTACCATCTCGAAGGGCCGGGACTGATACCGGGAAGGCTGGGGATTATTGATTATTATGAGTCATAGTCTTAAATGCCTCTCTGAAGTAACGTATGATTACGAGAATCTCTTCTCATCATATCATAAAAAGAAATATAAAAACCGAAGGAGGGTGAATCATGAACGCAAATATCACAAAGCGCAATGAACTTCTGGCACAGAAGGTGATCAAGGGACTGCAGTCCCGCAACATGGCCGGGTACTATGCGGCGGATAAAGAGGCGGCGTTAAAGCAGGCGCTCGCTCTGATCCCTGAGGGGAGCACGGTGACGATGGGCGGAGGAATGAGCGTCCATGAGATCGGTCTCGTGAAGGCCCTGACCGAGGGAAACTATAATTTTATCGACAGGGACGCCGTAGAGGACAAGAGGGCGGCAATGCTCGCGGCTTATGACGCCGACTTCTATCTGATGAGCGCGAACGCGATGACGGAAGACGGGATTCTGGTCAACATTGACGGCAATTCCAACAGAGTCTCCGCTCTGGCCCAGGGACCCCGCAAAGTGATTGTGATCGCGGGCATGAACAAAATCTGCGACGATGTGGACGGCGCTATGAAGAGGGCGAGAAATGTCGCCGCGCCGATCAACGCGCAGAGATTCGGGCTGAATACACCCTGCGCCAAGACAGGCGCCTGCATGAACTGCAAATCGCCTGATACGATCTGCTGCCAGTTCCTGATCACCCGCTTTTCAAGACATCCCGGTAGGATCCATGTGATCCTCGTGAACGACAATCTGGGGTTCTGAGCCGGCATTAACAAATGTCCGGATATCCAGTATAATTATTGGCAGAAGGACATTTTCACTGTTTTACGACCGATCCGGATATCGGAGAGAGGAGCGGCAAATGGGGTTATTTGATAAGAAATATTGCGACTTCTGCGGAGGCAAGATCGGCCTTTTGGGCAACAGGAAACTGGAAGACGGAAACATGTGCAAGGAGTGCGCATCCAAACTCTCGCCCTGGTTCAGCGAGAGACGGCACAGCACGAAGGCGGAGATCGCGGAGCAGCTCGCCTATCGCGAGGAGAATAAGAACGCGGTCAGGAACTTTACGACCACCCGGTCTATCGGCAATTATATGAAACTGCTTCTGGATGAGAACCATCAGAAGTTTATCGTGACCAGCGCGAGCAATCTTGAAAAGGCCAACCCGGATGTCCTGGATTTCTCTCAGGCCGCAGGATGTTCACTTGAGATCAAGGAGAGCCGCACCGAGCTTAAGACCAAGGACAAGGAAGGCCATTTCATCAGCTATAATCCGCCTCGCTATGAGTATTCCTACAATTTCTTCGCAAAGATCGATGTGAACAGTCCGTATTTTGACGATATCAATTATTCCATCAGCAACGGCTATATCAAGGTCGGCGAGCGGCCGATGACCGGTGTACAGAGCAATTGGCGGGTGACTTCGAGCTTTGTCGGAATTAATAATGAGAATAAGTATTACGAGAACCTGAATCTCGGAAATGAGATCAAGGAAGCTGTAGATTACATGCAGAGGACTGCGAGGGGTGAGGCGGCTGCAGGCGGAGCCGGAGCAGCATCTTCTCAGCCGGCACAGGAACAGCCGCAGAGAGGCCCTGTCACATGTCCTTACTGCGGCGCCGCGACAACGCCGGACGCAAACGGCTGTTGTGAGTACTGCGGAAGCAAACTCGTCTGAATCCGGGAGGGCGGCCGGTAAGGAGCCCGGGAGGAACTGCAATGCCTAGGAATATTCGCATTTGCGATATAGGAACAAAGATACTGGAGTTTTTTCTGGTCACCAGCACTGCGCTGGTGATCAGTGTTATTTGGTTCGGACCGATCAGTCACACCTGGAACTTCCTTGCAAATCCCGTCGCATGGCTTTCGGCAGGAATAGCGATCTTTCTGATCGAGTTTGTGCTGTTCTGGATCGGGATCATCCTGGTCTACACGTCTTCTGTACAGCTTGGCGTGAAGAAGCGGATCATAGGCGCGCTCTGCGGCTGGATCCCCTTTGTGAATCTTTTTATGCTGACCGGGATCATCAGGACCTGCAGGCAGGAAGTGGCTGTGGAGCGGAACCTCGCTAAGCGGGACAGGGAGAGAGCGG
>Ga0256405_10005909_pt1 | contig 20368 bp, 21 predicted proteins | sample RumenRJG_02DNA_FD_189096 | JGI IMG/M metagenome (GOLD analysis project Ga0256405, IMG submission 189096) | Bovine rumen microbial communities from Lethbridge, Alberta, Canada - RJG_02 | ecosystem: Host-associated > Mammals > Digestive system > Stomach > Rumen | place: Canada: Alberta... | reverse complement strand
GGCAAAAATGATACCTATCTCCCGGAAACGAGCACCCATTATGTTAAGGATAGATGAAAATTCAATAATAGACACATTAATTTTCAAATCACCCTTTAAAATCGGCAGATATTTATCCTTATATATGTGTTGCATGACACGAAAAATAAAAAATTTTGACAAGTAAAATGAAATAATTTAATAATTGTTAAATATGAATAGATAGCTAAACAATCTCCGAAAACAGCTTAACGGCACTGTATTCTGAGATTTAACTTTAGTGTGATAAAATTGACAAACAAAATAGAAAATAATAAAACAGTTGTTGAAAACCTTATTGAAATATGCAAGAATTATTCATTTTGCATTTCAAAAAGCTCTTCTATTCTACAGTTCAGAAAACTGCATATTTTGTAAATGTTCTCAAGCTTGATAAAATTTGCATTTTGATTGTACAGATCACATATTGTGGAAGGTCTGATGCCGGTAGCTCTTGCAAGCTCAGACTGCGTTATTCCTTTGATGTTTAATATTATTTTCAGACGCACATTTATCATAGAGATACCTCCGATATTATTTTGTTTAAATCGTAACGGATTTTGTTATTCACGGTTTAAAAAAAATAATTCGTTTATTGTATTTTAGACAAAACTATGCTATACTTATAATTACAGAATTAATTTGGAGGTCTGTATGCAAGATTTGTTCAAAAGTAAATTTACTATCAAAATTGATACATCACAATGTACTTCATTGATAACGCGTTATACAAGTCACGGATACTTCGATATTCAAAGATTTTTTCTGCGCTCCTGCCATATTCCGCTTCAAGCATTTTCTTCTGCTTTGTCCGCTCCCGCGCCGACAATTTGTCGGAATTAATATGCGCACCGGCAGTTCCGCAGGCAACCGCAATCCCTATATCGGCATAAAAATCGTTGCCAACCATTACGGTTTTAGCGGGGTCAAGCGAGTGCTTCTGCAGCAGCTTTTCAAAAAATGTCACTTCCGGCTTCTTCACCCCGATGTCCGAGGAGAGGAAGATGTCATCGAAATACTTTGCAAGGTCAAGCTGCTCGATCTCAGGAGTAGTAAAAACAGCCTGCGCGTTCGACAACATAAACACGCCCTTGCCGCTGTCACGCAGATGTTGCAGCAGCTCCGGGACCGCCGGGTACAGCTTCATTCTGTGCCGCGAAAGCACCCGGAAAGAGTTGGGTATGTAGTACGCGATCTCGTCGATATTCCTGCCGAGATCATGCGCGGTCTTGTGGGTATGTTTCGCTTCTGTCAGCAGTCGTTCAAACACTTTTTCAAGCTTTATCTCCGGTATCCGGCAGCCGGTCTCCGCGATCAGCTTGCGTTCTTCCTCTTTGCATAACCGCTTGTATTCCTTGCGCAATCCTGCAGCGGTGTAGTCAGCGCCATAGACGGCATACAACTCAGCCATTTTCGCCCAGAACGGGAGTTCTTCCTCGTCCGTATGCATTTCGATCAAGGTGCCGTAGAGATCAAAAACAAAGTTGTTGTATTCATTGATATTCATTCTCTTTTACCTAAAAAAGCTGCACAAATTACAGCAGCTTTTCCTTCCATTCATCTTCCTTGAAACCTGTCAGCACAAAGCTGCCGCCGACAACAAGCGGGCGCTTCACGAGCATACCGTCAGCTGCAAGCAAGGCGAACTGCTCGTCATCGCTCATGTCAGGCAGCTTTTTCGACAACTCCATTTCACGGTACTGAATACCGCTTGTGTTAAAGAAACGTTTCAGCGGCAGACCGCTCATGGCGTAGTATTTCCTGAGTGTTTTCTCGTCCGGGTGGTCGGATTTAATGTCGGCAAGCTCATAATCAATGCCGTTATCGTCCAGCCATTTCAGCGCCTTTTTGCAGGTGGTGCATTTGTTGTAGCAATATACTTTTAACATGGTTTTCCTCCGTTATTGTATTTCCCGTGTTTCGTCAAGCAACTCCGCATCGCAGTTTTCTTCCACGAATTGCGATATTTCGTCCATAAGGCTGTCCGCCATTGCATTGTGCGGAACTATTGCAGCCACGCCTATGACGATGATCTTATGTGTATCCTGCTCGTCGATCTCGGCAGCAGAAACATGAAATTTGTTTTGCAGCCTTGCAACAATGCTCTTGACGATCATTCTTTTCTCTTTCAGGCTGTGTACCCACGGAGCATGCAGTCTGAATGTCATTAAAGCTATTTTCATTTGCAGTATTTTTCTATATCATATTGTGTTATTGTCACGCCAATGTCCCATTTGAGCTGATATGCGCGAATGTCCGGCAACTGTTACACTTTCGTTTTTCTTAATATATTCTAAAATAGCGTTTTTATCGCCGATCTATCGCCGGCATCACTCTTATCGCCGACAGAAGCAATATCGGCGATAAAACCAATGTCAAGCGTCATTTCTACGCGGTCAGGCTCAAACTTTTCAGTAATTACCGGAACTTTTCCGACGTTTTTTGCGTCAGCAATATCAATGCGAAATCCGCCGGGATTTGATATTACAATATTATGCAAGGGCTTCCTGATAACGATAGGATATTTTTTGGCTGCTCTCTTGTATTCCTATAAAATAATTGCTTGTTTTTCCATTATAATTTAACCATTATTACGAAAATCGAAAATATGTTTTTCAGTACAATCATACACATGACACTATCTACAAAGCCAAATTGTTTGTTGATATATAGCTCATAAATCTATCTATAATATTTATGTTGCAAAAAATTAAAGGAACCGGTCTATCTTCTCAACAATATCCAGCAGATATTCTATATTCCGGAACACGTCGTCTGTTTCAATGGAATGGTTTGCATATTCGTATTCATACAGCGGAACGCCGTTCTCATATGCTAAACGCTCGATCTCGGATGTGACCGCCCACTGATCTGATGTACCGTGAAAGGCAATTGTATCAGCTGTATCGTGTTCAAATGTCATTTCAAGGGGAGTAAGCATTACTGCTTTCGCAGACACTCCGTACTTTTCTCTGAACGCCAGCGCTGCCTTTGTACCGATACTCTTGCCAATAAAGATGATCTCATCATATCCTGTAAAATCAACCTTTGCAAGTTGTTCCTCAGCCTGCGAAAAAGCATGACTTGCAGCCTCTCGCATCTTGTCTTCATTCCCCTTTGCGCCTTCGGGAAAATCCGAGAACTTTAAAGCCAGCAACTCATATCCTTTATTCTTCGCCAGCCGCGATGAATAGTAAAGCAGCGGCTTGTCACAGTGATAGCCTATCCCGGGAAACAGAACACATAATCTCATGTAGGTCACGCTCCTGAAAACAAACTTTATACTATTATAACATATATGGCATAAAATCTCAACAAAAATTTTGTGAAATTTGTAGATCATACCGGAATTTGGAACAGTTCTTCCAAAAGTGAACGCATCTTGTCAGGCGGGAATCATCACTGCCGCGTGATAATATAGATCACATTGCAATGTTACCTGATTCCCGCACGGTACCTGCCTGACAAAATACGGTGTCTATTATTAAAATTTGAACATCAGAAAGTTCGACTTTTAATAATAGTTTCGCTCTATAATACGAATTTTCTGATAGCGCTCGAACATAACAGGAAAATCCGAAAATTTGCATAAAAATTGATAGTCGGTCTATCACAAAGAATATTTCGGTCAAAAATCTCCGAGAATCGAGCCCCTCCCAGACCTCAAAAGCCAAAAATATTATTAAAATTTTCGCATGGGCGGCTTGATTAACAGTCAACCGCTCGAACTAAACAGGAATGTGCAGTTTGCACAGTTTTGGGCGGTGTTTGTTGTGATACTCCACAAAGGCCAGATAAGTACCAAAGCAAAGCAAAATCCCGCTAACCTTGATGGTTAGCGGGATTGATGGCTCCTGTTACTGGACTTGAATTTCAAAATCAGCTTTAAGCATTTTTGTTTAACATGATGCAATCTCGCTTATAATAAGGCATTGCGCGACAAATCTTAAAGTAATCAAAAGTCATTTTGGGCGGCTTTTTGTAAAAACAAGAGCCAAATAAGAGCCAATCCGCAGGGCTTATCTGTAGATAATTTAATCAACCTACGGAGGAAAACCACAATGAAATCTATTCTTGAAAAACTCTACTACGGCGAGATAAGCCCCTGCTCCCTTCCGACACCAACCACGGAGCGTTACTACAAAGCGAAAGAGGAAGTCGGGCATTACGAGGAAGAACTTCTCGCAAAATACCCAGACTGTAATGAACTCCTCGAAAACTACGCAGATGCGATACACATTACAGCAGCCTGCGAGGGATTACAGGATTTTGAAGAAGGCTTCAAGCTCGGCGCCGCCTTCATGATCGAGATACTTGATACAACAGACTAATACTTTCAGCTGCACATCGGAAACGGTGTGCAGCCGTTTCCTTTTCTCAATTGTTGCGACAATGTCGCAACTTTTTGTATTATAAGGTCATTAACCTGAAATACCCGTCCTATCTGCAAGACTTGGATCATAGGTCTCGTTGAAAACCATATTGAATATCCATTTTCTCAAAGACTCATTAGCCTGAACCTGTTTATAAAGTTCTATTCCGCTACTCATTGTTGATAGTATTGCCTGAAACGTAGCCTTGTCGCTCTCTTCCCTCGCGTTCTCCCTATCTGAATAACGCATTGCGTTCTGATAGGTTTCGTTTTGGCTTACGATTCCCGGCAGATCAGCTATCTGCTTTTTTACCTTATCCTCATCTGTCCAATCTATGCTGCCAAACACATCGTGAAACTCTTTGAGTATATTTGATAACGAATCCAGTTCCGGGACAGTAATCCCGACATCAGTACCTACGGGGACTGGATTGACTTCACCATTTTCATTATCAAGTTGTATCCGCATAGTTTCCTGTGCTTCAACCCTATATCTCTCAAGATCAACATCTTCCAACAACCCAGAAGTATAGTCATCGCCCTCGGGTGATGGCAGCTTTGGAACAAGCAAGTTCAAGAATATAGATAACTTTTCCCAATCAACGCTTCCGTAAGGAAGAATAGCCGCAAGAAAATTATACGTCCTGACATATGCCTTTGCGCTACTCTTAAACTCTATCTGTTCCTCAACAACAAGATCTTTATATACATCAACACACTTGTCAATTATAGGATCAATAGCTTCTCTGTCATTGCCGTTCAGGAACAATTCAACAGTCTCGTCAACGTCGCTTTGAGAGTAAACTTGTATAGACTCCATAGTATCAATAAGGTCATTGAGCTTATTGGGATCGGTTTCTCCGGAAAGAATAGTAGTTTTATAATATCGGTCAAAGGCTTCCTTAATAGTTCCGGCATCGTTGACAAAATCAAGAACAAATGTATCTTTCTTACCCGGGCAGCTTCTATTTAGCCGCGATAATGTCTGAACAGCCTTAATATCAGATAAGCCCTTATCAACATACATCGTATGCAGCAGAGGCTCATCAAATCCCGTCTGGAATTTATTGGCGACAATCAGGATCCTGTATGGATCATGTTTGAATGTCGTTTCGATTTTTGCACTCGGGAATCCGTTAATATCGGCTTCTGTAACCTGTTTGCCGTTGTAGTCGGCTGTTCCCGAAAAGGCAACAATGGCTCTGAACGGGCTTTTTCTCTCTTCCAGCAATCTGCTTATAGCCTTGTAGTATTCAACAGCACGCGGTATGCCATTGGCAACTACCATAGCTCTTGCCCTGCCGCCTACTTTACCCTTAGCAATGACTTCACTGTGAAAATGTTCAACCATTATGGCGGCTTTCTCACTTATTGCGTAACTGTTGGATTCAACAAAATAGCGGAGAATACTTTGTGCTCTTTTCTTATCGAACTTCGGATCATCTTCCACAGTTTTGGCAAGTTTATAGTAGCTTTTCACAGGCGTGTAATAACGCAGCACGTCCATGATAAACTCTTCTTCTATCGCCTGCTTCATGGTATAAACATAATGCGGGCGCGGCTCTGTGGTTCCGTCCGGATTGCGGTCTTTCTTTCCGAACATTTCAAGCGTTTTGTTCTTCGGTGTAGCCGTGAACGCAAAATAGCTCGCATTCTTCACCATTTTGCGACCCTCGATAAGATCGTTTATCTTATCTTCAAGATCATCGTCATCATCGGAAACATTACCGGAAAGAACAATGTTCATCTTGGCAGAAAGGCTTCCGTTCTGACTGGAATGTGCTTCGTCTATAAGGATAGCAAAGTTATTATTCTTATATACATCACTTATATCTTCAAGAATGAACTGGAACTTATGTACGATAGTAATGATTATCTTAACGCCGTTGTCAAGCAGTTCTTTCAGCTCACCTGCACTTTTCGCCCAACCTACAGTAGAAGACACCTGCGCAAACTGCTTTATGGTATTCTTTATCTGCCTATCGAGGTTGATTCTGTCGGTAACAACGATAACGGTATCAAATATCTCCTTACCGCTGTCATTCTTCAAACCTACAAGCTGATGTGCGAGCCATGCTATGGAGTTTGACTTGCCCGAACCCGCGCTGTGCTGTATAAGATAGCGTCCGCCCACGCCATCGCGCTTCGTATCGAATAGCAGCGATTTCACGAGCTGCAACTGGTGATACCTCGGAAATATCTGCTTTTCATCCGTTTCTCCGGTATCTTCATTCTTCTCGGAAGTGAGCTGGATATAATTCTCAATTATATTTGACAGCTCGTCCTTAGCGAGTATATCTTTCCATAGATAATCCGTCTTGATACCATCGGGATTTGGCGGATTACCGGCACCGTCCTTATATCCCTTATTGAACGGCAGAAACCATGAGCTTTTTCCTTTGAGCCATGTACACATTCTGACTTCATTATCATCGACAGCAAAATGCACTATACAACGCTTGGGACTGAACAACGGCTCTGCCGGACTGCGGTCTTTTTTATACTGTTCGACCGCATCATAGACGTTCTGCTTGGTGAACTGATTTTTCAGCTCCATAGTGATGATAGGCAGACCGTTCAGGAAAATGCAGAGATCGAGAGCGAGCCTTGTATCTGTACGGGAATATTGAAGCTGTCTTGTTACGCTGAAAATATTCTTTGCGTACAGTTCCGCCGCATCGGGATTATCGGCAGACGGGCGCACAAAAAACAAGTCAAGCGACTTATGCTTATATTTCATACCGCTCCGCAGCAATTTGATCACGCCATCGGTTTTCAGCTTTTTTGTTAGCTGCTGAAAGAACCGCTGCTTTTCAAGCGGGCTGTCAAGTATGTGCAGTTCCTCCATCTTATCTGCCTGAGTATCCTGCAAAAAGCGAAAAAGCCTTGTTTCGTCAACGGCAAACTCACGGTTATAGTCGGCGTTGTCTCCCTGCTCATAGCCGTTATGCTGTGTCAGCCAGTCAACGATCAGTGTCTCAAAGCCATTTTCCTTGATGTTTACGGACATTTTAATTCACCTCGTTTTCGGGTATCGCCTCATCACGAACATCTACCTGACCTGTTACCACATCGGAGATAAGTCGGGTGCGGTATTCTTGCAGGAGAGTGATTTGTTTTTGTATTAGTGGGATTGCACTGTCTATTCGTGAGATTTCTGATTGTATGTATTCAGAAATGCGCTTTTGTTCATCTAAGGGTATTACCGGTAGTGGGATCTTTGCAAAATTGGCATATCTTAAAGCCTGACCGTCACGAACGAGATCGGCAGTGCCTTGAAGCGCTTTGATATATGGTCTTGACTTTAATAACCACTTGAAATACTCATCATATACTTTTTCCTTGCGGGGTATAAGCATTACATAGGCAGAACTGATTTTCCCTTCAACGTAGCTGTATTCAAGACCACCTTGAAAGCTGCGCATACTTATAACAAAATCGCCTTTGCCAACGTGCTTTAATATATCCTCGCCTTTCATAACGACAGTTACTCGACGCTGTTCACGTTCCATAAATTCACGCTGAGTGATAACCCCATATTTCTGAGAGGCGGTTAGCTGTTCATCATCGGGAAATGCCTTATCTTTTCGCTCGGCAAATAGCTTTTTTGAAAACACCATTTCCCAGTGTTTGGGTATCTGTCGTATCCAATTTGTCCCGCTATCTTTTAATTCTGAACTATCAACGCCATGAATCACAGCTTCATCAATAACCGTCAGCTTCCTCTCCTCCAGCAGCTCTATCTGCCGTTTATAACCGCTGATGAGCTTATCTATCTTTGCGGTCTTATAGTCAAGATAGCGCACGATCTGATCTTGCTCGGCGCGCGGGGGGACGGGGAGAAAAACGTTGTTGAGACTTGCCATTGATATTCTCAGACGAATTGTATTTAGTTTACCTGTACTGGATTCGTGAATCAGAATACCTTTTCCCAGCGGCAAAAGTGATTTCTGAAATGTTTCTAACGAAAAAAGATAATTATAATAGAATTTGTTATAATTATCATTTCTTATCACAAGAGCATAATAAACTGGACTTATTAAACCTTTGTATGCAGATAATCCTACCGAACCAGAAATAACATTCATACAGTTTACTATCAAATCACCCGGATAAGCGATATGATATTTTGTAAGATCATCTTTCGCTTTATTACCGCCTTCATGGGTTTTGTCACTATAACGTTGAACTCCGCTTTTGGCTGATAAAGACAATATTTCTGTTTCTTGTAACAAATCGTTATTCTCTTTTCTTTCCCAGAAAACGGTTCGCAGATGATTAAATTGCCAATGAATTGGAATGTACTCAGTCCAAAACGATTGTACAGATTTTATTTCACCATACTTCTTCATATCTATTTCAATCCATTCTCAATTTCTTCAATGGTCGGGAGCGAACCCTTAAAATCATCGGGCAGCAGCTTCGACAGCTCATATTCCGATATGCCGAGCGGAAGATCAATACCGTTCACAGCGTACTTTGCGAGAACGTTGTCCTTTGTCTTGCATATCAGCAGACCGACGGTGCGGGTGTCATTCTCGCCGCATAATATTCCGTCAACAGCCGACACATAAGTCGAGAGCTGTCCGATGTCTGCGGGCTGAAACTCACGCACCTTAACTTCTATCACCACATAACAATGCAGCTTGATATTATAGAACAGCATATCTATGAACTGCTCGGTCTGACCCACCATAAGACGATATTCACGCCCGACAAAAGCAAAGCTCTTTCCAAGCTCCAGCATGAACCGTGTGATGTTATCCATTAGCGCATCTTTGAGCTCTTTCTCGTAGTACGGCGTACTCAGTGTCAGAAAGTCAAAACAGTACGGGTCTTTTGTCATCTCCTGAGCGAGCTCGCCCGAAGCAACCGGAAGTGTTTTGGCAAAATTTGTTATCGCCTTGCCCTGTCTCGAATACAGATCGCTGTCGATAAAATTAAGAAGTATCGCCCTTGACCAGTTGTTGGAAAGTGTCTCTCTTACATAAAAGCACGCTTTTTCGAGCGATTTTCCGCATCTGTCCATTATCAGCTTGTGATGTCCCCACGGTATCGAAAAGAGTTCACGCAGCGTGACACCGTATTCCTCGCGGTTTTCAATTTGTTCCCCAACTTGGGGAGCAAATTTATCCTCAAGCTGAGGAGTAATTCCGGAATTCGTATCCAACGGAGAATATAAGTTGTAAAATCCGGCAATATAAAACAAATTTGTTTTGGAAAAACCTTTTGCATCGGGCAGCAGTCTTTTCAGATCTTTGCTTACATTGTCAAGCAATTTGCTTCCCCATGTGCTGTTTTCCTGCATTTTTACAATATCTTTGCCGAGATTCCAATAAAATGCAAGAAGCTCAACATTCACCTTTATTGCGGCTTTTATCTGACTGCTGCGATATTCGAGAGTTATTTTCTCTATCCAGCGCTTATACTCTTCATCGGGAATTATCATGTCGTTCATATCGCACCTCCGAGTATTTCATCAAGCATGCCGTCCGTTTCACGCTCTATTGCACGGATATCAGCGGTGATCTCTTCCAACGAGCGAAGCTGAACAGGCTGATAGAAATATTTCGTAAACGAAAGCTCATATCCGACTTTTTCAGTTCCGGGCTTAATAAAGCACATCGGAGAATACGGCTTGACCTCATTTTCGATAAACGCTTCTATGCCGCCCTCATAGCTGAAAGGTACTTGTTCCTTATCGCTGTCAGGCTTTATCGGGTTACCCTTTTTGTCAACAACAGGCTTGCCGTCCTCTGTTCTCGGCGTATATACAGTCACTTCCCAATAGCCGAATTCGCTGTTGTCAAAAACCTTGCTGTAACGATTGTCGGCTTCATCAAAAGCCATATACAAGTCAAGGATCTGTTTTCTGATATCCGCTGTGACTTCACAGTTCTTTTCGCCGAGGTTCTTTCTTAGCGGAGATTTGAAAGATGTAGCATCTATAAGCTGTATCTTTCCCTTGCGACGTTTCTCTTTCTTGTTTGTAAGCACCCACAGATATGTACCGATACCGGTATTATAAAACATCTTTTCGGGAATGGCAACAATAGCTTCAAGCAGATCTTGCTCGATTATGAACTGGCGCAGATTTGAAGCTCCCTGCCCGGCATTGCCGGTAAAAAGCGAAGAACCATTATGAACCTCAACTATACGTGTTCCGAGTGGTGTATCGGTTTTCATTTTGCTGATATTATTCGCAAGGAAAAGCATCTGCGGATCCCCGATATCGGGAACAAGCGACAGCGTTTTGCCGTTATAATCAACGACGAACCTGCTATCTGTAATATCCTCCTTCTTTATATCTCCCCACGCTTTAAGATCGGTTTTCCACGGAGTACCGAAAGGTGGATTGGACAGGCAAAAGTCAAATGTCCTTCCCGAAAACCCGTCTTTTGAGATAGTTGAGCCAAAGAAAATATGGTCTGCTTGAAACCCTTCACCCTTGACAAGCATATCGGAGCGCGCGATAGCGTATGTCTCATCGGCGTTTTCCTGACCAAACAGATGTATGGATACCTTTTTGTTGTGCTTACCGGCGATCTCGGTAATTCGCTGTTCGGCAACAGTAAGCATACCTCCCGTGCCACATGCGCCGTCATATATGCTGTATGTCGTGCTTTTGATCTTGTCCTTTATGGGAACAAAAGCGAGGTCGGTTATAAGCTCTACAATATCCCGGGGCGTAAAATGCCGTCCGGCATCGGTAACATTGGTTTCTTCATTGAACTTTCGTATTACTTCCTCAAAAACCGTACCCATAGTATGATTATCAAGCGCAGGAAGCGTAACGCCGGCTGCATTTACAACAGGACGGCTTGAAAGATTGATTGAACGGTCTGTAAACTTAGATATAAGGAGACCAAGAATATCGTGTTCTGATAGTTTATCTATCTGATTTCGGAACTCAAACTTCTTTATGATATCCTGAACATTTTCGGAAAAGCCATCAAGATAGCGAATAAAATCTTGTTTTAATTGCTGCTGGTTAGTACGTGATCTTAAATCACTGAGGGTATAGGGCGAGCTGTTGCAGAACGCCTCGCCAGCAACATTGCATAATGCTGCGTCCTGATCTGTTATCCCGGATTCGTCAAGCTGTTCCTTCATTTTAAGAACCTTTTCCTTTGTGGGTTCCAGTACGGCATCAAATCTACGTATCACCATCATCGGCAGAATTATCTTGCGATAATCACCGACATCATAAATATCCACAAGACAATCATTAGCGATACCAAAGACAAATGACACAAGTTGTCCGAAATTTCCGTTATCCATGAAAGCACCCCTGTTTCACATACTTATACATATTATATTATAGCACAAAAGCCATGAAAATGGAAGCCCTAAGAAAAAATTTTTAAAAAAGCTTGACAAGGGTCAAAAAAAGTGTTATACTTATGTTAGATTTTAGCGAACAGCGAACGAAGAGGTTCCTATAATCTACAAAGGAGGGCATGAATATGGAAGGAGCATTCGGTAAATTTATTGAAGAAAGGCGGAAAAGTCTCGGCATAACTCTACGTGGTCTTGCATCGGCGATAGACATTGCACCGGCTTTTATGAGTGACATAGAAAAGGGGCATAGATACCCACCTTCAAAGGATAAGTTATATCTGATGGCAGATGTTCTGAAGCTCAGCGATGAAGATAGGAACAAAATGTTTGATCTTGCAGCCGGAGAACGTGAAAATGCAGTATCTTCGGATTTGTCGGAGTATATCATGGGTAATGATAAAGTGCGCGTCGCCCTGAGACTTGCACGAGATAGCGGCGCAGAAGAAAAAGAATGGCAGAAGATTATTGAAATGCTTGAGAAAGACAACAAAGGGGATAGCAACGATTGATTTACTATAATCTCTCGCATGAGCAGCTCGAAAAAAGAGCAACAGAACTATTGAAACAATTTGACAGCGAATTCTTGGTGAAACGAAAAGCTATTGACGTATATGCTGTTATAGAAAAGTGTCTTGATGTTCCTTATGACTGGAAGTATATAACACCGGATCAGTCAATTCTCGGGGCAACAGCTTTTGCTGACGGATATATGTATGTTTGGGATAAGCCGTATTATGAAACGGGTATGTTGCCAAGAAAGATTTTTCTTGAAAAAGGTACGATCCTTATTGACAGCACACTAACTGAGGGCGATGACCGTGGACGCGAAAACTTCACCGTCATGCATGAAGTGTTTCATCAGGTGCTTCACAAAAGATGTTTTGCACACTCCAAAGCAGATTACACCCATGCAACATATGCCAAAACGTTTAAAGACAGAAGGAAACCTAAGACCGCAATCGAAATAATCGAGTATCAGGCTAATACCGGGGCAGCATGCTTTCTCATGCCAAGGGACTCGGTTTTATCAGTCTATGACAAATTTGCTTCACGTTCTATTGCCTCTGATAGTAAACAATCGTGGGCAATCGCATACAAAATGGCTCCGGAGTTTAATGTGTCGGCAACCGCGATGCATTATCGTTTAGAGAATCTCGGAAAGTTCAAGTGATGAAGGGAATGTTAGTGCATTCCCTAAAAAAATAAGTGTGCGTCAGAATTTAGCGAACAGCGAACAAAGGGATGAGGTGTTTGATTTGGCAGAAATATATAGATGCCATGAACAATGTCCAATTCATAAGAAGTGCTTTGTGCTCAAAACGGAGACGAAGATTCCAATTAAAATCAAAGTGTTGCAAAAGTGTCCTGCGAAACATGGACAAGATATTGCTGTTACAATCGGAAAAGATGGTCCGCCATAATACCACATAATCATATTTACTTGCAAACAAACCGCATTGACGTGTTATATTGCAGATATCAGGATTTTATTCTCCTGATTTTGCATAACGTCATGCGGTTATTTTATTTCCAATCATTGATTTTTAACGAAAGGTGTGATATAATTATGAAAACACGCAAAGCCGTTATCGATGACGGTATGAATCCCGAGCTTGTAAGAGGCGCGGATTTTGACGGGTATTTCGGCATACCGATAATCAAAAAGCCGACAGAGATCATAATCCCCGAAAGAGCGGTTCCGCTTACAAAGATAGGGAAAGCAGAAAAATTCAAGGATGCGATAGCAACCTATGAAATGGATCAGAAGTTTGCAGAACTGCTGATACGTCCCGATGACTATATCGACATACTGCAAAACTACATCTTCATAAGTTTGGATTGTTCCCTGTATCGGAACGCACCTTTTTCAGCACAGGTGACAAATGTTTATCGAAGCCGCGCTATAGGAAGCTATTACCAGCGTCACGGAATCTATGTTATTCCCCATATTCGCTGGGGTAACAGTCTTACCTATACGACAGAAGTATTCCCGGAAGCGGTAGCATTTCTCGGAGTTGAGAAACACAGCATCGTGGCTATCAGTCCTTACGGATGTGCTAAAACGAGAGACGACAAGTATCACCTTAAAGCCGGGCTCGAAGCAATGCTTATGACCGTTGAACCTGAAGTTGTGCTTGTTCATGGAGCAATGCCTAAATCGGTCTTCGACGACTACCGCAACACAACAAAGTTTGTTCACTATCCCGATTGGACGACCTATGTTCACAAGGGAGGTGATCGCTGATGGGAAGCGGAAGCAGCGGACCTTATGGAAGCAGCGGTAACGGAAGTGGTTCTCAGCCCTATGCACCTACATATCATGTTGTTGCTGAAATGATGGACAGAGACAAAGCCGATCCAGAAATCTACAATCCGTCTACTGGATATCCTAAAAATCCTACAGCAAGAAACATTGCAGATTCTATTGTTCGTGAACATATCGAAATTGGAGACAAAACTCCCAACGGACCAGTTACTTATGTTCTGGATGAAAGCGGAAACATTATTATAGGTAAAAGAAACAACCCTGTTAATCCCGATAAACGTTCTCCACACCCTATGTTGATAGGTGGCAAGAATCCTCAAGTTCAATGTGCCGGTATGATTCATTTCAGCAAAGGTAAGATTCTTTCAGTTGATAATCAAAGCGGTCATTTCAGACCTAACAGTAAATCTATGGATGCGGTGTATAAAGCATTAAAAAAGCTATACGAAACTAATCCAAAGGTGTTTGCTCAAGGCTTTAAGTGGAGGTAAATATGAGTAATCAGAGTTTAAGAGAAGTGATTCATGATTTATTCAATCGCAGATGGGACGAAGATCTTTCTGATGAAAAAGAAGAAAGCCTTCAGGATATGTTTGATAATGCGGTAGAAAACTATGGCTGGGAACAAGTGTTTGAGACTATTGACCATTATATGCGAACTACCTGTCTCACGAGTGAAAGCATAGTCAACTTTGCCAACTTGTTTTGGGGATATACTTGTGCTAACCCCCGAAAGGTTTCTGAGCCGTATCGTTTTTTAGGCTATTTATACTACAGAGTTAATTCTAAGCCGTGGGATTATGATTGTGCAGAGGTATATGAGGGGTTAGTTTTCAATATGTTGTCTGGAGAAAATGACTATAATCACAATCCGTTCACCAATTATGATTATATACCTGAAAAAGATCCCGAAATAATGGCTGAGGTTGAGAAACTTAGGAAGGAGAATGCATAATGGACTACACCAAATTAAGCAAGGAAATATCCTACGCACTCCGTCATGCTCCGTGGGAGTATGAGTTGGAACTTGATAGTGAGGGATTTGTTCCTGTTGAACAGCTCATTAATGCTATCAATGAGAGCGGCAATTATGACCGTCCGATAACTATCAGCGACTTGGAGCATATTATTGAGATCTCTGATAAAAAGCGGCATGAGATTCAAGGCGATAAGATAAGGGCTTTGTACGGTCACTCTATACCGATGCACATTTCCAAAGATGTGACCATACCGCCTGATGTACTTTATCATGGAACAACACATAAAGCACTTGATTCTATTTTGAGTACAGGACTGAAGCCTATGGGCAGACAATATGTTCACCTGTCTGTTGATACTGACACTGCGATGCAGGTTGGCAGGCGAAGAGACCGGTCGCCGGTTCTTCTGAAGATCGATTCGGCTGCAGCGTATAAGGACGGTGTAGTTTTTTACGAAGGTAATGACAAGGTTGTTCTCGCAGACAGCGTTCCGAAGCAGTATATCATTGTAGGGAGAACTATTTAACAATATAAAACTTAACACATTACACCCCGACAGGCGGCAATCGACCGCTTGCCGGGGCTTTTCTTGTTTGTGGACAAAACGAACAATCTCAGGTTTACTTTTTTATGCAGACCAACGAATTTACGGAAAAACATGAAATTCCTTTGCGGAGACTACCGCAAAACCGGCAATAAAATCTCCAATATAGTGAGAGGACTTTTACACGCTCAGCAAAAATCTACGTCTAAATTCTGGAAACGCAAACTCGTTATGTGCAGGATAAACGAAGATGCGATAATAGCACCAATTCTTTTACGTTTACCCTTTAAAAATCGCAAAAAAATTTCCTTATGTATGAGAGGACATGATAGCGTCAGATAGGTTATTCGCAAAATGCACAATCGAGCCGCCGGTTTTTATGCAGATATACGAAATTTCAGATTTTTTTGCAAAAGCGGCGAAAACAGCTCATTTTACCCTTAACATTTCGAGGAAAAAGTTCCCTTATTATGAGGGGATAAATATTGCCTCAAAAAAATGCACAAGTGGGATTTTGCAAATCTATGCAACATTTACAAACTTTTGAAAAAGTTTTTCAAAAGTAGATAACCGGCGCTAAATCGCCCCCAAAATAAGGCGCCAATTTTCCCACCTTATGAGAGAAGCATTTTATGATATCATATCTGTCACCTGAAACGTACTGTCCTCCCAAAGTCAAACACCCCACGACAGGCATGAAATATAAACGAGATCATAACGCCGGCGGTCTGACATCTCCCGATCAGGTTTGCCGCAGCATTTGAAAGGAGATGATACCCATGACCACATAACCCGCGGCGTAGGAATTCGCACGTGACATATTCGTGTGCAAAGTATCTAAGTGCGTCGCCGTGGAGTAAGCGTATTTGTCAAAGACAGAACAAACAATGAAATTCAAGGAGGTCACACTATGACAGCAAGAGAAAAAGCAATGTTAATCACAAAGATCTCAGAATGGTTGGAGCAGGAGCTTCACACCGATGATGTCGCACCCGCTACCAGTGTTCGAGACATCGAACAGCCAACCGAGCTACTTACGCTCAAAGAATGTACGGAACTCGTCAAGGGTTTATCCGAGCATACCGTCCGACAGCTCGCAGTCCAAGGTATCATTCCCAGCATTCGCACGGGTACGGGTAGAAGCAGCAAGATTCTCATAAACAAGTCAGCCCTGCTTCAGTACATTTCCGGGAATGGACTCCAAAAGCCGCCGATCACATAACTGCATATCACCGGATAGCTCTCACATTTTCTTCGGCTAACTCTATTATATCGCAGCACGCCAGCGCCTGTCAAGGGTACTCCAAATTTTTTGCTTCAATTATCGGGGCGAAAAATTTTGGAGCCTCCCCCTTGAGCAGGCTTGCCGACTGCGATGTCTGGCGGTTAAGCCGAAGAAAGCATAAGAGCGTGCTTGCGGCGCAGGAACGCTTACCACACAACGAGATTTTTATGTGCTTACTGCATAAATCCCGCTACCCGTTGTTGGTCATAACAGAGATTTAGAATGAAAATTGTGTGAAACTACCGCAAATATCGTCATTTATTTTCCCTTATTATAGAGAGACATATAAAATCGGCAGCGAGGAACACACATAAGATTATGCCAGCACCTCTCATAAACATATTGCACAACCACAGACGAGATTTTGACCGCCCTCATAGTCACTCATACAAATTTGTTTAATAAGCGGAACAAAACCGCTGTTTAAAAGCCTAGATATATGAGAAGCAAAATATTGAAACCCAGCATCTGATGACTGCGAAGTCCAAATTATGAATCGCGGGAACGGGAAAAAAATGCACAAGCGAGCTCTTAACAGAAACGCTTAACCCGACATACTGCACGAACTTTCCGAAATCTCGAAATATCTTTACCCGTTACCCTTAATATTTCGCGGAAATTTATCCTTATTATTGAGAGATACTTTTTAGCGCACAGATCATCTGTACCGAAAACCCGTCGCCCACATCTGCATTATGTACAAGTCCGATACCTGATTCTTGGGTGATAACAGAGAAAATTCAGATTTTGCCGTAAAAGGTGTCCGATTTTCGGCGATTTATGTAGGTATATATGGAGGGACTTTTTTCAGAGACAAGGAGGTGAGCCCAATGACATGAAAAGCCCGCAGGGGCGAATAACACAAAACAGCCGGTAGCCGGATACCGGCTATAAAAAGTTACTTCTGCAAGCATAGAAAGTATCCGGATACTTTCTGAAATTTAATGGGGACCCCCATAAAATTTCTCGCAGCTCCGACGAACGGAACTGCTTGACCGCGCGGCAGCGTCAGGCGCTGCCTAAAACCGAAAAATGGAGAGGAGACAAGAAAATGAGAAAATACAAACAGATAAAACGCAAAGAGGTCATCTTCGACCCGAAAGAATGGGAGCTCATAGAAAAGTGGGCTGCACGGTTTAATATCACGACTTCCGAGTACATACGGCAAGCGACCCTCACGGATAAGATCACGATCGCAAGGGCACCGGAAGAATGGGCGCTGCTGATAAATACGCTGAAAAAGATCGGCACGAACATCAATCAGCTCTCGAAAAAGGCGAACGAGCTGCATTGCATCTATGCCGAAGACTACGAAAAAATGAAAGGAGAGTTCGAGCAGTTATGCCATACATTAAATGCAAAGCTATCCACACCAGAATGAAAGAGCGAATCGCGTATATCCTCAACCCTGAAAAAACAGAAGATATGTTCTGGTGCAATTCTTATAACTGCATGACCAACGCCGAGGACGCATATCTTAACATGAAATTCATATATGAAAACTTCACGCATCACAAGTTCAATGAGCCTGTTCCCGAAAACGGCAAGGCGCGCGTGAAGCTGCTTCACTATGTCCAGTCGTTTTCTCCGGACGATAACGTTGATCCGGCGCTTGCACACCGCATAGGTTTATCGCTTATGCGAAAAGCATTCGGAGATAACGTGCAGGCGGTAGTCGCAACTCATGTTGATAAGGCACATATCCACACCCACATAATAATCAACACCTATGGCATTGACGGTCACAAGTTCAACAGCAACAAAAAGACGCTTGCGGACATCCGCGAGATGTCCGATAGGGTATGCCTTGTTTTTGGTATTCAGCCGATCATGAACAACAAGCACCTCGGCATGACCTACAAGGAATGGGATGCCCGCCGCAAGGGTACATCTTGGAAAGAAAAGATCAAGAAGGAAATAGATACATTAGTGCTGTCCTGTAAGAATTATGACCACCTCGCTGCTACTCTTGAAGAACGGGGATATGTGTTCAAGTACGGGACGTACACAGCTATCAAAGCTCCGGGTCAGAAGAATTTCACGAGGCTGAAAACGCTCGGCGAGGATTATACTATCGAAAACATTTCATCAAGAATTAAATGGAAGGACGATCTGGGTAACGCCACTCGCGAGGACGCGTACAACAAGGGACAAGCACTGACTATCTGTTTCGCTGGCATTATCACCCAGCTTGCAAAGCGCATAGTTGACGGAACTAAGAAACCGAACAAGCGCGATGAAAGCTTGGAGTACCTGCCGCACAACGATCGTGATATATTTCAGTTGGGAGCGCAGCTCGCGTTAATCAACAGATTGCAGATTCACTCTATCAGCCAAGTCTCTGAAAAAATCGAAGAGGCACAGAAAGAACACGACAAGGCGGTCAAGGAGTTTAACTCGATCACGGCAGAACAGCACCGACTTGATGATCTGCTAAAACAGTATGATAGCTACTGTGAGTTGGGGGACAAGCCTGATAAAACATTGACGGAGAAGATGAAGCTTTCCCTTGCGCGGCAGTCGCTTTCCCGTCACGGTATCAAGTCACCGGAAGATGTGCGGCAGCTCGAAATTCAGAAACAGGATTACGATGACCGTATCGCAGAAATTCAACGTGCAATAGATGACAATGATTATCTTGTCAGGGCGCTCCGTGAAATATCTGACACTTACTATGATATATCGCAGGGCGACTACATCAGCAAACTGATCGTAGAGAAAAAAGAACAGCAGGAGATCCCGCCGGAAAATCCAGTGCAGGAGAAGGCGACATTGATGCCGACCCAGACTGTTTCTGCGCTGAAACATGAAGATCCGGAGCAAGACACACCTGAACAGAAACCAACGGAACAGAAAAAGCATCGCAGTCGCGGGCGTGGATAAAAGGAGGTGAGGACTGATGATCTATATTTACGGTGGTGTGCCGCCGTAGGCTTTGCTATGCCGTTTACGGCAATTAAGACTTACAGAAAAACAGATAAACAAAAATGACAATGAAATTTCAAGGAGGAAAAGGAATGAGAAGAATACTTACAATTAAAGAAGCGGCTAAACTTATCGAGGGTCTCACGGAATACCGTATCCGTCAAATGTGCAAAAGCGGTCAGCTTCCGTGCTTCATGGCGGGGAAGAAATATCTGATCGACGAGCAGGCTCTGTACAAGTCAGTGTTCGGTTATGTACCCGAAGATGTGAAGTCTGCATAAAGAAAAAACAAGCAATGAAATGATGAAAAGCCGCACCACTAAGCCATCTGTGCTTGTTATTAGTCACGAATTCCGGGATCCGGTAACAGAAATTTCCTCAACCCACTTGACAAGTCACGCTTTAATGTGTAAAATAATAAGTACAGATAAGTGCTGCGGTTTATTGAAGGAGGAATAAACCATGGCATCAATCAGCAAAAGAGGAAACTCTTATCGTATAAAGGTATCGTGCGGGTACGACGCACACGGCAGACAAGTCAGCCAGTACAAAACGTGGAAGCCCGAACCGGGCATGACGAAAAAACAGATCGAGAAAGAATTGCAGCGTCAGGCGTTTATCTTTGAAGAAGAGTGCA
>Ga0256405_10005908_pt1 | contig 20371 bp, 13 predicted proteins | sample RumenRJG_02DNA_FD_189096 | JGI IMG/M metagenome (GOLD analysis project Ga0256405, IMG submission 189096) | Bovine rumen microbial communities from Lethbridge, Alberta, Canada - RJG_02 | ecosystem: Host-associated > Mammals > Digestive system > Stomach > Rumen | place: Canada: Alberta... | reverse complement strand
TCGGAGAGATCAAGAAGAGTCATGTATGGGTTAAGACCAAGCGTAAGTCGCTCACGGTACCTGAGCAGAAAGCATTCATGAACTATCTTTATTCCAACCATCAGTACCAGGGATGGAAACCGGTCATAACAGTTTTGATCGGAAGCGGGATGAGAATTGGTGAGTGCCTTGGCCTCAGATGGGAGGACCTGGATTTCGAAAACAGGATCATCGATATCAATCACAGCCTTGTACACCGCAAGGTGGATGATTCGGGAACCAACTTCCACATCAACACTCCGAAGACGGAGGCAGGATGTCGCAGGATCCCGATGATCGGGGAAGTGTATGATGCATTCCTGGAGGAATATCAGATTCAGCAGATCACCGGCTTTTGCACGCAGGAGATCGATGGTTATTCAGGGTTCGTATTTGCAAGTTCCGGTGGAACGATAACGATACCTTCAGAAGTGAATCATGCGATCCACAACATCACGGCAGACTATAATAAAGAAGAGACTGCCAAAGCGAAGAGAGAAAAGAGAGAGCCTCTGCTCCTTCCGGACTTCTCCGCACACCACTTGAGACACACCTTCTGTACCAGACTTTGCGAGAATGAAAGCAACATCAAGGTGATACAGTCAGTCATGGGCCATAAGGATGTTCAGACTACTTTGGATATCTACGCTGACTGCACCGAGGACAAGAAGAAGGAAGTCATCAAGAACATGGAAGATAAGATTTTTGTATTGTAAAAGTGCCTGTGAAAACAGTGCATATTTTTCACACAAAATACCATACGTCTTAGTCCATAGAGCAACCGTCTTTTTGAGTTTGACGCACCCGGTACCACATGTTAAGACAACACCACGGAACGGGATGTAAAGAGTCGGGAAACGCTAGATGGATTAAGGCGGAATATAGAGGAGCAGGGTGGAACGGAGTGTATAAATACCCCAAATCCGTCCCGACAATGCGTCAGTTGTAGAGCCTGAAACCTTGTAGTAACCACTAATATTGTTTTAGCGCCCGGGGCAGCTATGAGATTTAATCTTGTAGCTGTCCTTTTGCTAGCATAAATGAGCCAATTCCATCAACAAAATCTCGCCAAAATCATCAAGAAATTACAGCCAAAATGCCGATAAATAATATGCCAATATGCCGAAAAATATCTGACCAATATGCCGAAAAACTTGACAAGATAGACCCAAGACCGCTATCAATAGAGCGGATCATTCTTAGCCATTGTAGTAGGAATCGGTGATAATGCATATAGACGTCAAGATGGTATATATATAATTCCAATCACATGCTTAAAAAATTGATACTACAAACGTAAAATCGGTCGCGGATCAGCCGAAGAGACCGGAGCCGGTCCTTGGATAAAAGAACTGACGATGATAACCGATGTATAGCACACACTCTCTCAGCCCTTCGGGGCTGAGGGATTTTTTTAATGGGAGAAAAAGCAGATTTAGTGAGGCATCCGAGTGAAGTAATCCGCATCTTGTGGATAAAGGCGGGGATAAAAACAAGATGTTGAGAAAGTTGGTTGGAAGTAAAATGATATTAGTTAGACTTTTGCTCTAACTGGAATTGGAGCGCTATTGTGATATACTCAAGTAAACAGCAGCCATGGCAAATTAAACAAGGGAGGCAATATGTCTGGTAAAAAAACTAAAACATATAGAATTAACGACTGTAAATATCAGTTTAATGTAGAAGTGTTTAACCATCTATTTGAATTGGTTAAAAAAAGAAGGAACATGAAGTGTAAAGAACTTGAGGAAGAAATCGGAGAGGCTTGTCATGTAGGTTCGGATGCAGTTCACAATTGGAGATTCGAACAGAATGCCCCGATAGATCTAGATGTACTAAGTTTATTAGCACGCTTTTTGGAGTTAGAAGATTATTCAAGTTTACTTATGGAAGAAAGAAAGGAACAGAAAATGCAGATAATTGATAGACAGAAAGATTCTCTTAAAAGATTATATATTGCAGTAATAGATTATTTGGAGATTTTCGATAAAACATTTGGATTTAATGATATGTGGCATACTTTAGTTGAAGAAGGGATTGATTCTGAAGACGTCGAAGAAAAACTGTATGAACTTGCTGAATCCGAGCAGGAAAAAGTGATCAAAGTTTTTAGAGAGGAATATCTGGATTTACATACGTTGGATATTTATGAGAGTTTGAAGGAACTAGTATATGACAAGATCACGGAATCTTATAATGGAAAACTGAGTTATGCATACAGATTTGAAGCACCCGTTGAATTAGTTGGCGGAGGGCATGCAGGAGTTACACTTGAAGAGGATATAAGTAAGATACATAGTTGGTTAAATAAGTTGATGGAGCCATATTTTAGTTAAATGGAAGAACATTCACAATGAACATAAAAATATATATCAAAAAGCATACGATATTTTGAAGAATGTTATTGACATGAAAAAAGCATTATGATACTATGAGAACATCAAAAGAAATAGGCACTGCTACCGTGCCTTTTCTTTTACAAATCAATTATGAACATTCAAAAACATATCATCGATATGGAGGATATAAAATGAACAAACAAGTAAAGTTAAGTGATATTAAGGGACTATCCTTTATCGGAGGTCAGATTATATCAAGAATAGAAGCAGATGAAAAGAGAAATGAAAGAGCAATTGGCACAGTAAAGGTTATTCCACCAAAAGCTATTAAGGCTGGGCAGATTGAGCATGAAGAGTTATACGATGTCGATTACAAAACAGAGTTTGATAATAAGAAACTCACAAAAGCAGGAGATATTGTAGTAAAACTTTCCTCTCCATATGATGCGGCATATATAAGTGAGGAAGATGAAGGGTTTTTAATTACTTCCTTCTGCATCATTATCCGTAACACCGGCAAGTCTGCATCTTCAGAGTATATAGCGGCATTTTGTAATTCAGGCGTTTACATGAGACAGGTAATGAATATGATGAGCGGGGCACAGGTCCCAATGCTAACCATAGGAAAGGTTAAGGAGACAAAGGTAAATCTTCTGCCGATGGAAGAACAGAAACAGGTGGCACGGTTTTACAGAAGCCTTTGTGAAAAGGAGGCTGTGATGGAGCAGATTATCTCTCTTGAAAAAGAAAAGCTAGACACCGTTTTAGGAGGTAATTACGATGGCTGATATTAAGAACGTTGAAAAATATATATGGGAAATAGCTAATGTTTGGCATATCGCCGGAATGGATGGAATGCAGTACGTTGGAAGTACCTTATACATTATGTGTTTGAAGAAAATGATAGAAGATAATGCTTGTACTAATCCCAACTACATGCCTTCTATAATAGAATTAACCAGAGTTCTTTATCGCCCGGTATCAATTGAAGACATTGATGTTATCAGAAGAGCATCTGATATTTTGGAAGAAACATATCAAGTTAAGAGGGGGTTACTTTCTGATGTACTATCTTCTTTCAGATCAGAAGAGGCGGCATGGAAGAAAGCATTTATCAGTGTAGTATCTGCAACCGCGGATATTGTAGTGGATGAAGAAGGATACTATCCATACGCAACACAGCTGATTAATATGGCATCCAAAGATTCAAGGAGAAATACTGCGGAAAAGGTTTCAAGTAATGCAGTGGCAGATTTACTTAGCGTGGCAGCGAATGTACAGGATGGAGAAAACGTGCTTGATGGAACGATTGGATACGGATATTCAGCCAGCAACGTTGTTAGAGGTAAAAAAGATATAACTCTTTACGGTATAGACATCAACACAGATTCCATTCAAGTGGCTACTTTATATATGATACTAAGCGGAATCCGATTCGATGTTACGCAGGGAGATTTTACTGCGATGGATACTGTGTATGCAGCAGACAAAGTTGTAATGGATATTCCGTTTGGTATGCGACCGATGAATGAACTGGCGGGATATCAGCTTCACAGAGTAAAGAAGTGGATGGATGCAGACTCTTGTAAAGAAATGGAATGTCTCTTTATGGCAAGTGCATTAGATGCCATGGAAGAAAACGGAAGAGTGGTTTTGATTGTTCCGCAGGGTATCCTGTTCAAACAGACGAAAGCATTAAGCGCATTTCGCAAGAATCTGGTCAAGGAAGGTTTGCTCAAAGCAGTAGTTTCGTTACCTCCGGTATATAACAGTACGATGATTAATACTGCAATGCTTATCCTTGAACATAACAATAAGGATGTACTGTTTGTAGATGGCACATCTTTGGTTCAAAGAGAACGCAGAAATGATGCTTATATCACAGATGAGAATAAAAAGAAACTCAGCGAGATTCTTGAAGGCAAAAAGGTGGTTGAAGGTATTTCCTTTACAGTACCTAACGCTGAAGTAATCGAGACAGGAGATTGGTCAATTTCAAAGTATATTGATATCGATGAAGTGATTGAATTAAGGCCGATTTCGGAAATAAATAAGGAATTGAAGCAGCTGTATAAGAGATTAGACGAATTAAATGCTGAAAGTTCTAATGAAAAACTATTTTCCTAGTCCATATTATGGGACAGCGTAAGAGTTAAAATTTTAAGTAATGTGGAAGAGGTATACCCAGTAAAGGAGATAATAAAATGATTGATACTAAGAAAGAACAGGAAAGAGACGAATTACATCGCGCGATTTGGGCGATTGCAGATGAATTAAGAGGAGCTGTAGACGGATGGGATTTCAAGAACTATGTCCTCGGCACAATGTTCTACAGATATGTTTCAGAAAACCTTACAAACTATGTAAACGAAGGCGAAGAGAAGGCCGGAAATACCGGATTTGATTACGCAAAAATGTCAGATGATGAGGCAGAGACTGCAAGAAAGGATCTTGTGCAGGAAAAAGGTTTCTTTATTCTTCCTAGTGAGCTGTTTTGTAATGTTGTAGATAACTGCGATAAGGATAACGCTACCTTTAAGAATAAAGATGGAAAAGTTGTAAGTACTAAGGATAATCTTAATGAGTTATTAGAACTAGTTTTCAATCACATTGAAGATTCAGCAAAAGGGAGCGAATCACAGAGCGATTTCGAAGGCTTATTTGATGACTTTGATGTAAACAGTAATAAGCTTGGAGCAACTGTGGCGAAGAGAAATGAGAAGCTTGCAAAGCTGCTTAAGGGCGTAGCGGAAATGAAGCTTGGTGATGTAAAGAACCATGACATTGATGCTTTCGGTGATGCTTATGAGTATCTTATGACCATGTATGCGTCTAACGCAGGTAAGAGTGGTGGGGAGTTCTTTACTCCAGCAGATGTATCTGAACTACTTACCCGACTTGGAACTGTTGATAAAACAGAGGTTAATAAGGTTTATGATCCTGCGTGTGGATCTGGATCTTTGCTTTTAAAGGCGGAGAAGGTGCTTGGAAAAGACAAGGTGCGTAATGGATTCTTTGGACAGGAAATTAACATTACGACATATAACCTTTGTAGAATTAACATGTTCCTTCATGACGTAGGTTTTGATAAGTTTAATATTGCATGTGAAGACACACTTACGGCACCACAGCATTGGGATGATGAGCCGTTTGAACTTATCGTGTCAAATCCTCCGTATTCAATTAAATGGGAAGGTGACGAGAATCCATTACTAATTAATGATCCTCGTTTTTCACCGGCAGGAGTATTGGCACCTAAGAGCAAGGCAGATATGGCATTTATCATGCATGCACTTAGCTGGCTTGCAAATGATGGAACAGCTGCTATTGTATGTTTTCCAGGTATTATGTATCGCGGAGGTGCGGAGCAGAAGATACGAAAGTACCTAGTGGATAATAATTATGTTGATGCAATTATTCAGCTACCTGCAAATTTGTTTTTTGGAACGCCTATCTCAACGTGTATTATGGTGCTTAAGAAGAATAAGGGGAATAATGATACTTTGTTTATAGATGCTACGGAGGAATGCATTAAGGTAACTAATAACAACAAGCTTACAGATGAAAACATCGAGCATATTATGCAGTTGTATGTAGATAGAAAGACTGATGAAGCAACGTATCTTGCTACATATGATGAAGTAAAGGAAAAGAATTACAACTTGGCAGTGTCTGCATATGTAGAGATAAGTTCGGAAGCAGAGGATATAGATATAGAAGAATTGAATTTTGAGTTGGAAAAAACAGTTAGTATAGAAGATCAGCTACGCACGAAAATCGACAAGATTATAGCTGAGATTGGAGCGTAAAATGAGTGGATTTGAAGTGATATCAGAAGCAATGAAAAATAATGAAATAAAGTATTATGAACTCGGTGAACTGGGCACATTTTATGGAGGAATCACTGGGAAAAAGAAAGAGGATTTTAATAATGGAAATGCTAAGTTTATTACATACAAAAATGTATACGTAAATCCTGCGTTAGATGTTGAGTGTGAGGATACCGTTTTTATTGGTGATAATGAGAATCAAAAGGTTCTTGAGTATGGAGATATTATCTTTACTGGTTCCTCTGAGACAGCTGATGAATGTGGTATATCATCTGTCGTGACAGTAGAGCCTAAAGAAAAACTATATTTAAATAGTTTTTGCTTCTTTTTTAGATTTAATGATCCTAGTATTATGCTACCAGGATTTGCTAAACATTTATTCAGGTCAAAGAGCATTAGGTATCAAATAATAAAGACAGCGAATGGTGTAACTCGTTACAATGTTTCCAAGAAGTTAATGGAAAAGGTAGTAATTCCAATTCCGCCCTTGTCTGTTCAGGAGGAATTGGTGAAGATTTTAGATGAATTGGCAGAAAGTACAAATAGTCTAATTGACGAGTTAAATCTGGAAATATCCTTGAGGAAGAAACAATATGATTACTATAAAAATACGCTGCTGAAGGAAAATGCGAGATACAGAAAAGTTAAATTAAAAGATATAGTGTCAATTTGTATGTGTAGGAGAATAAAAAAAGCTGAAACATTGACTAAAGGAGAAATCCCATTTTACCAAAATGGCACACTTGGAGGAGAGGCAAAACTGTTTCTCGATAGAACAGTTTATGAAGCGTACCGTAAAAAATCAAAGATGCCTTCAATCGGAGAAGTAATGCTTTCCACAGCTGGAACAATAGGAAAAGCAGTAGTATTCGATGGAGAAGAGGCATATTATCAGGATAGCAATATTGTATGGCTACATAATGATGAAAAAGAAGTATCAAATCAATATTTGTATTGGTTTTGTAAATCAATGCCGTGGGTTCTGCCGGATAGAGCAACATTGAAGCACCTTCATAATTACATGATAGAAGATACAGATATCTCTATTCCGCCTAAGGAAGAGCAAGATACAATAATTCGTCTTTTTCAAGAGTTGTATTCAGCAAGTACTGAAATTGAACAGAAAATAGAATACGAGGTTTCATTGAGAAAACATCAGTATGAGTATTATAGTGATATGTTGCTGACATTTAAAGAAGCTGTATAAAGGAGGTGTTAGCTGTGCCATTTTTTAATATTATTGCACAGACAAATGAGAATACAGTAGTTACTGAGTATGAGCCATCAAAGACTCGTTCTGAAAACTACCAGTCCGAGCCAGAACTCGAAGCGGAGTTTATAAAACTACTGTCCGGGGAAAATGGTCAAGGTGGTTTGGGGTACGAGTATCTTAAGATTCATCAGGAAGCTGATTTGATTGCAAACTTGCGTAAGCGCCTTGAAATACTCAATGATTATCAGTTCTCTGATAGTGAGTGGGAAAGATTCTTCAGTGAATCTTTGGCAAATCAGAATGATGGTATCGTTGAGAAGACGAGAAAAATTCAGGAAGATAATGTTCAGGTCCTTAAGTGTGATGATGGCAGTACTAAGAATATTACTATTATCGACAAGAAAAACATTCATAACAATTTCCTTCAGGTAATCAATCAGTATGTTATCGGAAAAGATGAGGGGGCTACGTATGATAACCGCTATGATGTGACGATTCTTGTAAATGGATTGCCTTTGGTTCATGTCGAACTTAAAAGACGTGGCGTTGCTATTAGAGAAGCATTTAATCAGATCAACAGATACCAGAGAGACAGCTTTTGGGCTGGATCTGGACTTTTTGAGTATGTTCAGTTATTTGTAATCTCTAACGGTACAAATACAAAGTATTACTCAAACAGCACGAGATTTAATGCTATCAAGGATGCGAATGCATCAAAGACCAAGAAGGGTAAGACAAGCAATAGCTTTGAGTTTACATCTTACTGGGCTGATTCAAAGAACAGAGTAATTGCGGATCTTGTTGATTTTACGAAGACGTTCTTTGCAAGACATACAATCCTCAATATTCTTACGAAGTATTGTATCTTTACTTCAGAGAATATGCTTATGGTTATGCGTCCTTATCAGATTACTGCGACAGAGCGTATTCTTAATCGTATTGAGATTGCAAATAACTATAAGAAGTACGGAGATATTTCTGGAGGTGGATATATTTGGCATACCACAGGTTCCGGAAAGACTCTCACTTCATTTAAGACTGCGAGACTGGCATCTAACTTACCGTACATTGATAAGGTACTTTTTGTTGTAGACCGTAAGGATCTGGATTATCAGACCATGAAGGAGTATGACAGATTCGAAAAGGGTGCTGCCAATAGCAATACCAAGACATCTATCTTACAGAGACAGCTGGAGGATAAGGATAAGAATGGAGTACATCACGAGTATAAGATTATCATTACTACCATTCAGAAGCTTGCTACATTCATTAAGAAGAATAAAGAGCATGAGATTTATAACAAGCATGTAGTTATTATTTTTGATGAATGTCACCGCAGTCAGTTCGGCGATATGCACGCTGCAATTGTAAAGCACTTTAAGAAGTATCATTTATTCGGCTTTACAGGTACGCCTATTTTCCCGACTAATATTGGAAGTACAAGAAAGACTACTTTCTTTACAACAGAGCAAACTTTTGGAGATCAGCTTCATTCATATACCATTGTTGATGCTATCAATGATAAGAACGTTCTTCCGTTCCGCGTTGATTACATAAAGACAATGGATATTGATGACAATATTGAAGATGAAGAGGTGTGGGATATTGCCAGAGAGAAGGCAATGATGGCACCGCAAAGAATCTCCATGGTTACAAAGTATATCCTTGATAACTTTGATAGAAAGACCTATAGGGGCGATAAGTCATACGTTTATAATTCTTTGATTAACATTGAAGAGGTTGCATCTGCAAAGCAAGGAACCGTAGAAGAGATTAAACAGCAGCAAAGACTTAGCGGCTTTAACTCTATTTTTGCGGTTGCTTCCGTTCCGATGGCAAAGCTTTACTACGAAGAATTTAAGAAGCAGATGCAGGCGGATCCATCTAAGAAGCTGCGTGTTGCTACAATCTTTAGTTTTGCTGCAAACGAAGAGGAAGAGGAAGAAGATAATGGTTTATTAGGTGAGGAAAATTCTGAGGATACATCAGCACTCGACCAGTCAAGCAGAGACTTTTTGGAAGCAGCTATTTACGACTACAATAAGATGTTCAATACAAATTATGATACTTCCAGCGATAAGTTCCAGAATTACTACAAGGACGTATCTCTTAGAATGAAGAATAAGGAGATTGATCTTCTTATTGTAGTAAATATGTTCCTTACAGGCTTTGATGCAACAACGCTGAATACTCTTTGGGTTGATAAGAACTTGAAGATGCACGGACTGATCCAGGCCTTTTCAAGAACGAATAGAATCCTCAATTCTATTAAGACTTTCGGTAACATTGTATGCTTCCGTAATCTTCAGAAGAGAGTGGATTCAGCTATCTCCTTATTTGGAGATAAGGATGCAGGCGGCATCGTTTTGATGCAGAGCTTTAAGGACTACTATTACGGTTATACCGGAGTAGATGATACACAGCATCCGGGCTATGTTGATATGATTGAAGAACTTACAACAAAGTTCCCTGTGGAAGAGGCTCGTATTGAAGGTGAAACCAATCAGAAGGCATTTATCTCATTGTTTGGTGCAATCCTTAGAATGAGAAACCTGCTTAGCTCTTTTGATGAGTTTGCAGGAAAAGAGATTCTTTCTGACCGTGATATGCAAGACTATCTTGGAAAGTATCAGGATCTTCGCGATGAGTGGAAGCGTAAGAGAGAAGAACATACAGCAGTAAATATTGATGATGATATTGTATTTGAAATCGAGCTTATCAAGCAGATTGAAATCAACATCGATTACATTCTCATGCTGGTGAAGAAGTATCATGACAGCCACTGCGAGGATAAAGAGGTTCTTGTTACCATCAAGAAAGCGATTGCAGCAAGTCCTGAACTTAGAAGTAAGAAAGCTCTTATCGAAAACTTCATTGCCGGAATCAATGATGTAGATGACATTATGACAGAATGGAACAACTATGTTGCAGCTCAGCGTGATCAGCAGCTTACTGTTATCATTGAAGAAGAAAGGCTTCAAGAAGATGCTACCAGAAGACTTTTGGAATACGCATTTCGGTTGGGAGAAATAAAAACAACTGGAACGGACATTGATAAAATATTGCCTCCAGTTTCCAGATTTGGCGGTGGAAATCGTTCTGAAATTAAGGAACGTGTAATTTCAAGATTGATGGCTTATTTTGAGAAGTTCCATAATGTTGGTGAATCCTATAAGGCTGATTATATTGTGAGTGAGACACCAGATATCAATACAGGGGGTATAGATACAGATGAAGAATAGGATTGAACAGCCTAAGGTCTTTATTTCGTATGCGTGGGGAACACAGGAACATGATGAGAAGGTTATTGCTTTAGCCACAAATCTTAAGGGTGACGGAGTAGATGTTGTTTTTGATAAATGGCAGCTAAAAGAAGGCAATGATACTTTCAAATTTATGGAAAAAAGCGTTTTAGATGAGAGCATCACAAATGTCTTGATTCTAATGGATCCTGTATACGCTAGGAAAGCAAATGAAAGGGCTGGTGGTGTAGGTACAGAAACACAGATTATTTCATCTGAGGTATACAATAAGGTTGAACAGAGAAAGTTTATACCTGTTGTATTTGAGAGAGATGATGACGGCAATGTTTGTAAACCTCAGTACTTAAAGGGACTTTTGCATTTTGATTTGTCACTGCCAGATACATATGATACTGAGTATCAGAGAATGGTTCGCGCATTATATGGAATCGATACATATAAGGAACCTGAATTGGGAAAGCCTCCGGCTTGGTTGGAGGAGACCCCTAAGGTATCTTATAAATCAAGAGTTACTAGTGATTTTTTTCGAGGAACTGCAAGTGATACCATAAAGAAGCAAAAATTTGGTGAGAACCTTGAAGAATTAAAGAAACAGATTTTGGCATTTGAGTACACGAAAAATGAAACGATAGATTGCTACTTGGAACTAATGCCTTTTAGAGATGAATTCCTTCTTTTAGTTAAAAGCACAGAATATGTACAAGAAGGTTATAAGCAAATAGCAAGGTTTATGGAAGAATTAATGTATGAAATACGAAGGCAAAAAAACTTTTATACCAATCTAAAAGCGACATTTATGCACGAGTGTTTCATATATGTGGTGGCGTATTATTTCAAAAGATCCATGTTTGAGGCTTTGAAATATGTATTAAACAGGACTTATTTCACGGGGGCTTCAAATTTTAATGAGGATGCGGATAGCTATAATTGTTTTTATTATAATAACGATACCTTAGATAGTGCCATGTGTAAACGGGACAATAAAAACTATTGTTGTGGGACTGCGGCCCTTTGGATTGAAAACCTTAATGTGGAAGTATGCAATAGAGATGAGTTTGTTACAGGGGATTTGTTTTGTCATAGTGCGTCATTCATTATTTCCAATTATGAGAAACGCTGGGCATGGTTCCCAGTGACTTATGTGTACAATAGCGATGAATATAGTGGGGCGTTTGCAACTTGCTCAAAAAGGTTGATATCAAAGGAACATCTGGAAAAAGTGATGTATGTTCTTAATTTTGAATCAATTGAAGAGTTTAAAACACAGTACAAGAACGTGGAATTAAAATTCAAAAAAGGAGAACTAAAAGAATATCGTTATAATATGTGCTTTGAAACGGCAAAGAATTTCTGGGATTATACGGAAACAGTAGAATTGGGAACTAGAAATTAAGATAAGTAAATGTAATATTCACGACGAAACCTTATATTATTTCAAATTGTTAGTTAATTTTTCTTAGTACAAAACAATTGTGATATAATATACAGGGCTAGACTTGAATCGGAAGACAAGAAATGACTTTGACAGAATACATCTTGATTTCTTCTGATAGAGTTTATCTAATCAATTCATCAAGAGGTTCAATATGGAATTCCCACTTAATTTATTATCGGATAATGATCTAAAAATTGTTGTTAAGAATTCAGATTACAATTCGTTTCTTGCTCCATTTAAACAGAATTCTAAAGGCTATATGCAATACAATGCTATGTTAGGGAAAAAAACCAAGGATTCTGCTTTGGTTCAAAAGAATCTACCAGGTATATGTGTAGCGTTATATAGAAAACATGATATTCAGATAACAAAAATTATGGAATCATGTGCAGATGGGTTAGCTAATGTTTTGTTAAAGATAGTCAATTCATTGGTAACTGAAGAAATATCTAAAAGGGATTTGATGGAGTATAACAATGACCAAATAGCCGATTTGATTCAACTTTACGTTGAAAGTAAGGGAAAAGATAAAAATAATAATGACTTTGATTTTGAACTCTTTTGTGTTCAGCTAAAATTAATAGGTTGTTTGGATATTGATGAAAGGAAAGATGAAATAGCCAGACTCTGTAATTTTGATACGGATGAAAACGAAGAATTAGTATCTGACAAGGACGAGATAGAATTACCTCTACACGAAGAAAAAAGCGTAGCTATACGTGAAAGAAGCGTCCAACCTCCAAAACCTAAACAGAGGAAATTGACTGCGCAGGAGAAGGCCGCAAAGAATAAAGCTGCACTAGAAGCAAAAGAAAAAGCGTTAGCAGACAATACCGTTGAGGAAACAATTATCGAGCCGGTCGTTTCCGAGGATGTTGAGGATAGTGAACTGGCAGATGATGCTTTGAAAACAGAAGAACAGATAGAGCATACGTATGACAATCAGGAGGATGGTAAAGTGAGTACTTATATCGGTGTAATTAATACCAAATTGAATTACTATAATTTCACTCCGGTAGGAATACTTGAAAATGAGCAAGTATATTCTCTTTCAGAGGCAGATATAGATAACGATTTTCCTCAAACGCAGAAGCATAATATCAATTTTTATTATAACCTCTGGGATGAAAAGCATAAGCAATTCATGGAAGAGCATTTTTACGAAGACCAGCCTGTATATCTAAATTGTATTACCGATGATTTGGAAGAAAACAGGATGGCGGATGGAACACTTAATCCAACAGGTTATAAGGTGCCTGCGTTAGATGGCTATGATAGGGGGATAATTGGTCCTTTATCTAAACTAGGATTATATAGACTTATACAAAAAGACGCTCTTATAGATGATATAGAAAAAAGAAAGATTATTAGAATTAGTGGAGAGGATATATTCGAAGGCGATATAGTTCTCGTTAATCTAAAAGATGGCTTTTATGCGGGTCCTTATACAGTAAAGTATTCTCCTACAAGTTATTCGAACTACATTGTGATGCAGGCTGAGGAAGGGAAACATTATATTTCCGGATATCAGTCTTCAGATTGCGAGAAAATAGATATTGAAACTTCTCGCGATGTAGAAGAATGGATTGGATATAAACACTGGATATACTATTCAGTTAAAGAAAACGCAAAACCTGTAGTTAAAGATATTATTTCAGATGATGAATTGCTTGAATCCTTAAAAGATGCCATCGAGAAAAATACTGAGATTGATTATGCAAATTTAAATGTATCCCAGATAGTAGATCAACTTGGAACTTCACAGATTATCGGTGAGTCACTTCCTGAGGAGATAAAAAAACAGAGAATTAGCAGGATTATACAGATTATGTCTGATGAAGAAAAACTTCGTCAGGTTGTGGCAGATGCCTCTGATTTAATATTTGGATTAATAATCAATAATCAAGATGATAGTCAGGTCAATCAATTAATATCAGACATGTTTGAAAAGAAACCTGAGCTGCTTGAAAGAGTTCAGAGTATTCATGCTGTCCAGATGAAAATTGAAAACGCGAAGGTTGAACTGGAACAGTTAAAGGCTCAAAAAGAAGAAAAGGCGGAAGAGATAAAGAACATGCAGGCTGATAATGCTTCAAAGGTATTATCGGAAAACATGCTTGATTCTATGTCAGCGGAGGTAAAGAGCAAGCAAGTTGAATTATCAAATCTTCTTGAAAGAATAAATGTTGCCAACGAGGCTGTTGAGTTACAAGACAAAGTTGAAAAATTAAAAGAGGATGCCAAGTATTATGAGAGCCATAAGGCACACTTGCAGAATGATGCAAAAAACCTAGAAAGTAATTTTGTGGAGCTTGTAAATGGGTATTCAGAAAGAATGGCTGATATTACTTTTGATGGTTTTATGTCAAGTAAAATGTTACAAGCAGCTGCCGTCTGGGAAGAGAACACGAATAAAGATCAATTAAGCGAGGCTATAGTATCAATAAATGGAATTGAACCGGAAATAACGGATCCTGTAAAAGCTGTAGAATATATTGTTAATACTGTACAGATGGTTAGACCAAATTATACAAGAAACGACATATTGAATATTATGATATGTTCAGTACAGGGATTTTTGACAGTATTTTCTGGAGCACCAGGATGTGGTAAGACATCAATTTGTAATATTTTAGCAAAGACTCTTGGTTTGAATAACACCGATATTTTTTCAAATGGTGATCTTGAACTGAGAAGGTATATTCCTGTTTCGGTAGAAAGAGGTTGGACATCGAAACGTGATTTTATCGGCTATTACAACCCGTTGACCAAGGCATTTGAAGAAAGTAATAGAGATGTGTTTGACGGATTAAGGTTACTCGATGCAGAAAAATCATTGAATTATTCTAAATGGCCATTTTATATACTACTTGATGAGGCAAATCTTAGCCCAATGGAATACTACTGGGCTGATTTTATGAATGTGTGTGATGATTTGAGTGATAACAGCACAATCAATCTAGGTAATAATAACGTGTTTAGTATTCCAGAAACATTGCATTTCTGGGCAACTATCAATAATGATCATACCACAGAAATTCTTTCTCCACGTCTAATTGACAGGGCATGGGTTATCACACTACCTAAGAACTGGAATGTATCAGAAAAGAGAAGTATAGATAACAGTAGCATAAAAAGCATTTCTTGGAATATATTGAAACAGTCTTTTTCAGGTAATGAGAAGAGTATAGCTTTTGATAGGGAATCTAAAGTTATTTATGAGGGGCTCAAGGAGAAACTTGGAAAGCAAGGAATATATATCAGTCCCAGAGTTGACTTGGCAATTCTGAATTATTGGGCCGCTGGATCTCAGTTGATGGAGGAAGATGAGTATGGAAATTCTCCACAGTTAATTGCTCTTGATTTCGCAGTGGCGCAGAAAATCCTTCCTAAATTTGCCGGTTCAGGAGATGAATATGAAAGCTGGCTTGAAGAAATAAGGGATTACTGCGAAGCTAAGAATTTAAATTTTTCCGCATCCTTAGTGGCATCCATTATAGAACGTGGAAATAGGAAAATGAAGTATTATCAATTCTTTGATTGATGAAAAGGGCAATATGATAAATCAATTATTGTTGATTTCTCCTAACAAGGAGAGTGTTTCAATAGAATTGAATAGCGAAAAAAAACCTTATGCAGTGGAAGATATATTGAGTATTCATTGTAAGGTTTTTGATGATGTGCAGTATGAATTGCAGTTCTCTTCGGATGCAGAAGTAGGTAATATTACTGTTTATATTAATGGTGAACTGGTAGATACCTCCGTTAACAACGACAAGATTATTTTCTTAGGGGAAAATCGCTGCGCTTTTTCAGGCATAATTGGATTTGCACAATTAGCTTTACGAGTAGACTACTCGGATGGAAAAGATGAATGGTTTTATTCGGAATACCTTTCGGTGCTAATAAAACAATCAGATAGAAATGTTGTTATCGATTCAATTATTAAGTATGTATACAAGAATCAAGCCGATATTTTGAGAAACGATAGCAAAGTTACAAATCTGAGTAAAAGTCTCGATAATCAATATGATGATTTTTGGTCACAGATTGTATTGATTGAAGAAATAGCTACAGTTTATGAGAATAGTTTTGGCTATTTTAAAGCTAACTGTAGGTATAAACTTGATCAGGTAGAGACTCTTGATAGGATTGAAAAACTTCAACATGTTGATTCTAGTACCATACAATATATAGTTCAACATCCGGAGTATTTTAAAAGAGAAGTTACCGGTATTAAACATGGGATGGAGTATTTTCTCCCATCAAAGACCCTGATGAAACAAAATAGGATTACTCATGATATTTATGAGAATCGAGTGGTATTAAGCTTTTTGCGATTGGTTTCTGATTATTTGTTTAAGTTAAAAAACCAGGTTTCAGATTATTTGAAGCAAATAGATATTGATCCTGAAGCAGAAGACGGTTACATTGTATCATCATATCTATTATATGTAGATGCAAAAGAAGTGCTAACTGATTTTTATGAGAGATTGCGAGAGCTGGAAAACAAGTATCATAATTTGGTAACGTCTTACAGAGATGTATTAAGGATTACCGAGATACCTATGTATAAACAACCAGAACCGACGGCTATATTTCTCAATATTCCGCAGTATAACCGTATATATGTGTGTATTAAACGGTGGTACGATAGAAGTGGATATGATCTTATTAACGAGAGAATTATGCTCAATTTCTCAGACGTTCCAGCGATCTATGAAGCATATGTATTAATAAAGCTGATTAACCAAATAAAGGATAGCGGATACACATTAAAGAGCAGTTCGTGTGTGACTTATCCTAAGCAAGCGAGATGGAAATATCAAAATAGGAATTACAATAATACATTTGTATTTTCAGATGAGACATCTGAGTTGGTATTGTATTATGAGCCAATTATATATGATAAAGATAAAACCTATGTTAATGGTATTGGTATCTATAGGAACAATAGTGTATCAATTAATAAAGATTCGGAGGAAGAAATCCGAGGACACTATTATGTACCAGATTACGTCCTGAAGTATTCCGAAAACGGCAAGGAGAGATATATTATAGGAGACGCTAAGTTTGCTAGATATAGGAAGGTAAAGTACACTTTTACTCCAGAGTTGTCGTACAAGTACTTGACGTCTATTAGCCCTGTGTCCGAAGACTCTGATATAAGGGGATTATACGTATTTTATGCGTTAAATGATGGTAATAACATGAGCCGCTCATTCTATGATAAACAGATTAGTAGGGCGAAATGTATCGAACCGGTCATTGAGTTAGTTCCATTATCAGAGAATATATCATATACGGATCAAGGTGAGAATGCTAATCATATGTTGAAGGGCTTTATAGGCTTATAGGAGGAAATGAAAGATGAGAATTAAAGAATCCAAAAGAAAAGAACTACTTGAGGATCCGAGATCTATACGTTCTATTTTACACACATTTGTAATGTATCCTGTAATGATATTTGTTGCAGCTATTTTATTTGTATTAGCTATCTATTCAGATATTAAAGGCAGTAACAACTTTTTATTTTGTTGTCAAGCTTTATTAATAGGAATAATCATAGGGTTAATTATCGCCATTTTACAAGCAATAGAAAGACCTGGAATATATATTGTAAAAGTGCTGTTGATATGGTTTTTGTGGAGCATGTCCTGTTTTGTGATGGTTGATTTAAAAAGTATAAGTGCGAATCGTGAGATCGTGATTCAATTTATAACATCAAGTGAGTTTATTTTTTTAGCATGTCTTCTACCTGATTTTATGGTTGAAATAAACAAGATACGTATTCAGAATAAGAAGAAGGATGCGGATGCTATAGAAGAAGTAGATAAACAATTAGATTAGGTTTTATTAATAATGAAGGTGCTTCACTATAGTGGGGCACCTTTTTTGTACTATTATCCTGTGATATAATATATTTACTCGTAAATCTGAACCCTTTCTTCATGTAAGAAAGTTGACTAATTAATCTTCTGTAATGCTATTAAGAGGATTGCCCTTTGAGGCTCATAGCAATAGGTCACCCTATGGTTAGTCACATGCTTTTACGAGACTAATCAAAGGAGGTTTGTAAGCATCTTTCCGCGAAAGGAATTATGCAGAAAACAAAGGCTATGGACTTAAACAGGGAAACGGCTATGCGTCTGTGGACTAAGTCTTTTGGCAAAGAAAACAAGGTAAAAGATTATACCGGTAGAACAATTGCCAAGGGCGCCTACAATGATCGCAATAGCGAATTTGGATGGAATCTGGATCACATCCTTCCGCAAAGTAGAGGCGGTAAAACAGCAGATTATAATCTTATCTGTTGTCATATTCTAACTAATGATGAGAAAGCAGATAAATTCCCGAGCTTTAAAGCAAACGGGATTACTTTCGAAATCGTCAAGGTAGAGAATCACTACGAGATTCAACAAGTTAGTGCTAACAAGAAAAAGAAAACTAAGGAAGAGGATTCATCAAAGGTTAATTTTATGGATTCTGCTTCCGGTGTTAGATTCTTTAAGAATTTAAAAGGAATACAGAATAAGCCTAGGTTTGTCGGAACAGTTTTTATCAGACTTAAAAACATTCAGACGACGGCACTAATTGATTTCATTGAGAAACTGTATAGAAGTGATAACATTGCATACTCAATGAAAGAAGACTATTATAATTCTGAGACTCAAATAACAATTAAGAATTATGATATGCCGCTCAAATCTGATAATCAGGATATGCTTGATAAGTGTATCGTGCTAAATACATATCTCAAGTATTATTTTAAAGAATCTGACTATGTTGCTGGATATGATATTTACTATCGCGTAGATCATTATCGTGAAAAATGGGATATGTATCTGCAGGCCCAGGACATACGATTGACGAATCGGTATGTGGGAATATACAGAAGTTTTTCAACTGCTTTTACGGATAAGCTATACATCAGTGATCTTGTAATTTGTAATACGGATGCAGAGGATGATGTTGAAGTAGACCAGAGTTATGAATTTAAAGAGTATGATTATACATACACCAAGTTAAAAAAGAATCTTGAAAAGGAGGTAAGCGGAAAGTAAGACGCTTTCACAAACCTCCTAGATAATAAGTCTGCAGGTGACGGCAGACTTATTTTTTTTCTATTCATATAATTTATCCAATGGATTATAATTGGTATTAGAAAGCAGAGTGTCGCTTCGAGAGAGGATTCGCAATGTGCTGCAGGTATTATGTTGAAAGTTCAGAGAGGACGCAGGAGCTTGTAGAGCAGATGCTGCTGTCGCTGAAGAGCCGCTGGGAGCGTACTGATGCTGTGAAAACCTCCGGTGGATAAAGCAAGGAGAAAAGCTATCCAGGCTTGTAATGACTTTATTCAGAATAATCCCGATTATGATATCAAGATCGTCTTTGCAGTACTGGATGACAAAATCCTTGCGACCGGTGAGGAAACACTTAAGGAAATCGTGGGAGACGAAAAGATAGAAGATAAACAAGCAAAGCAACGCAAGAAGTCCAGTGGTGAAGATGATTGTTATTGGTATTAGTTTTAGAAAAAATATAGAAATGTAGATGGAGAAACAAAATGAAAGCAGAAGATAAGTCATTCTTTTTTATGGCCACACCAAGTTATTATGATATACCTTTTTTTCAAAGAGCGTATGTATGGGGACAAGACAACTGGAGCGAGTTACTATCGAATCTAACTAGTAGAACACAGAATCACTTTTTAGGATCTATTATCCTGAAGAACGAACTTGTATCTGCGGGCAGTATATCACGATATTCTGTTATAGATGGACAGCAAAGACTAACAACCCTAAGCATCTTGCTTAGGGCATGTTATGATCATATAGCACAGAATTCAATAAGCTATGGCTATGATGAAGATATTCTAAAGAACTGCCAGATAACAATGGAGAACCTGCTATTTGTTTCTGAGGGTGGAATAAAAAAGACATTACATTTGAAAATAAATCATTCGCATTTAGATAAACCGTCTTTCGAAAAAGTACTTACCGGAGAGTATTCTGAGGATGGAAAATGGGAGAAGTATGTCGATACTTCGACTTCAGAAAAAGTAAGTGGAATCGTAAGAGCGTATGCATTTTTTAGAGAGGAATTACAGGATCTTTCACAGGATACAATTGATTACTTGTGGGAGTGTGAACGTCAATGAATTTTTTTACCACTCGCTGACGAATTAGTTTACCACCCCGCCAGCGAAATAGTTTACCACTTTCATTGTTTCGCTGATGAATAAGTTTACCAGAAGCGCTGGCGAAAAAGTT
>Ga0256405_10005907_pt1 | contig 20377 bp, 18 predicted proteins | sample RumenRJG_02DNA_FD_189096 | JGI IMG/M metagenome (GOLD analysis project Ga0256405, IMG submission 189096) | Bovine rumen microbial communities from Lethbridge, Alberta, Canada - RJG_02 | ecosystem: Host-associated > Mammals > Digestive system > Stomach > Rumen | place: Canada: Alberta... | reverse complement strand
CGCAGCAGAGTTCCTGGGTCTCGCCATAAGCCCGAATCCTGAATACAACGAGTTCGTGGACACTGTCCTGGAGACGATAAACATTGCCAACAGAAAGGACAAGACGCCGGAGACCATGTTCAATACAGAATTCGTCCCGGGCGAGAATCTCTCTGGCAAGAACTACAACTGGGACAGGAGAGACGGCTTCTATGTGTCTCCGAAGCACAACATGTACAGTTCCTACTTCTACAACCCAGAGGATGATTCCCTGTCGATGATAGATAAGTTCAAGCTTCACGGCAATGAATATGTAAAGCATCTTGACGGCGGTTCTGCCCTGCACATGAACATTGCTGAGCATCTTTCTAAAGATCAGTATCGTCAGCTGCTGAAGGTCGCTGCCCACTATGGCACGAATTACTTCACGTTCAATTGCCGCAATACTGTCTGCAACGACTGCGGTTATATCAGCAAGGATACTCTCGAAGTGTGCCCTAAGTGCGGGAGCCATAATCTGGATTACCTGACTCGTGTCATTGGTTATCTGAAGCGGGTGTCCTCTTTCAGCGAGATGCGCCAGGTCGAGGCAGATCACCGCTTCTACGTGGGCGGGAGCGCTTCCGACAGGTCCTCTGAACATTCCGGAGTGGCCGTCCCCGTTCATGCGGATAAGTCCCGGATATGATAAAATATGTTCCAGAGATGACCTCCGTGGTCATCGAGGAGATACCCGATAAAGTTACCTTGGCAGTTGACATAAGCAATTGCCAAGGTAATTGCGAAGGGTGCCATTCTCCTTTCCTGCGGATGGATGTCGGTGAAGAATTGACGAGCGAGGCAATCGACTCTCTCGTCGAGGATAATTACGGAGTGAACTGCTTTCTGTTCCTGGGCGAGGGCAATGATTTGAAGGCGCTTCTTGGGCTTGCCGGGCACGTTCGCTCCATTGGTCTGAAAGTAGCGCTTTATTCCGGTCGCCAAGAAGTTGAGAACGAAATCTACCGCGCATTCGACTATGTCAAGGTTGGTCCTTACATGGCGAAGTTCGGCCCTCTTAATGAGAGCACTACGAATCAGCGTCTGTACAGGATCTCTCACGAGGGCGAGTCTTTCACTAAGACAGACATCACTTCCCGTTTCTGGCATCGCGGCATAGACCCGAACGCTAGTCATTAGCCTCGGCTCCGCAGTGGGATTCTGGGTTTATGACACTAGCGAAATTCCTTTTGAGAAAACAATAATTCCATATATTAATATAATATATTCATATAGAATGGTTTGCCATTGCCGATGGAAGAGATTTCCTTCGGCAATTAATTTTGCATCAGGAGGTGAAAAAAGTATCTTTGCAAGGAGAAAATTTGAATGTCATGAAAAGTTTCGTCAAAGTATTCATTGTCGTCGCTGCCGTCTGCGCGGCGGTCTCTTGTAATAATTCAGGCAAGTCGCTGCTGCCGAACGTTGCGGGAAAAGCAGGAGAGGTGCTGGTGGTGCTTGAAAAGGGCTATTGGGACACTGGCCTGGGAAACGATGTCAGGGATGTGCTGGCGAGGCCTTGCGAGTATCTGCCTCAAAGGGAGCCTCTGTACTCGCTGGTTGATATCTCTCCAGGCACTTTCACAGACATGTTCAAATACCATAGGAACATATTGATATTCAATATAGACCCTTCGGTGCAGAAACAGGGTATCGTTTACCGCAACGATGTCTGGGCTCATCCGCAGTGCGTCATCCAGGTGAACGCTTCAAATGCCGATTCAGCCGCTGTCGTGTTCTCGGAAAACGGAGAAATCATAACCAGCACGCTGGAGCAGGCAGAGCGTAATAGAATCATCGCCAATAACATACAGTACGAAGAAAAAGAGCTCTGCCCAGAGGTTGAACAGGTGGTCGGTGGAAAGCTGCATTTCCCTTATGGCTATGAGCTCAAGAAGAAAACGAGCAATTTCCTCTGGTTCGAAGATGAGAGGCAGTATACCCTGCAAGGCATATTCGTTTATAAATATCCCGTGGATCCGAAAGATACCACTGTCTTCAACGTGAAGAACATAGTGGCTAAGAGGAACGAATTTCTCAGAGAAAACGTGCCTGGAATGTTTGATAACACGTACATGACTACCAGCGAATACATCACCCCTGGCGTCAGGTACCTGAAATATCACGGGATGGAGTTCGTGGAGACTAGGGGACTCTGGGAAGTTTTCAATGATTATATGGGCGGGCCTTTCGTCTCGCATTCTTTCTACAGCCAGGATGGGAAAGAAATCATAGTCTTGGAGGCTTGGGTCTATGCTGCTAAGTACGATAAGCGACAATACCTTCGTCAGACAGAGTCAATATTGTATTCTTTTTCATGGGATAAAGTTGCCGAAAAATAATTTTGCAGCGTCAAAAATAATCCATATATTTGCAACCCAATTGTGTCAGCCACAGTTTCGGGATTTTGGTGGGTTCGTATAACGGTTAGTACTCGGGATTTTCATTCCCGCAATAGGAGTTCGATTCTCCTACCCACTACTAAAAATATTAAAAAATTTTGAAATGGCTAATCACGCATCAGCAAAGAAAGCCGATCGTCAGAACGAGAGGCGAAACTTGCATAATAAGTATTATGCAAAGACAACGAGAAACGCCATCCGCGACATCAGGAAAATGACTGATAAGAAAGCTGCGGAAGAGGGCGCGCCAAAGGTTTACGCAATGATAGACAAACTCGCGAAGATTGGGGTGATTCACAAGAACAAGGCTTCAAACCTCAAGAGTGGGATTGCCGTCTATATCAATAAACTCAGCTAAAAAATTTAAGGCAGCCTTCCCGAAGACTGCCTTTTTGATCAGCATCGGGATGTAGCGCAGTTGGCTAGCGCACTACGTTCGGGACGTAGGGGTCGTCCGTTCGAGTCGGATCATCCCGACAGAGGCCTGGGAATCAGATCGGTTCCCAGGCCTTCGCCTTTGTTGCGGCTTGCGTCTATTCGACGAATCGGCTGAAGAAGCTGATTATTATTTCCCCGGTGTCCACGTCTTTGTCGTGCCACGAGTGTTTGCCTCCTTCCACTTCATACAACACGACATCTTTGCCAGATTGGCTCCCGCCATAAGTGGTGATATCGATTGACCGGTCCGGGTCGGCTTTTGACGGCATCGAAGAAGCACTCATGGTAGTGCAGCGGTTGTTAGCTGCTATGGCCGCTACGGCTAGAGGGACTGGAATATATGGCCCCCAGCCGCCCGTGTTCCCATGGTCTCCCATCCACATGGAAGTATGGTCGTCGTTGCCGTGGATTTCGAGCAGGCTCACAGGTTTCGTCAGTTTATTCTTGTAGGCATATTCGAATGTGAGTCCTGCGACTGAGGCGTAAGCCTTGAAGAGGTCAGGCTTCGTGTAAATGATCTGGTAGCAGAGGTCGCCGCCGTTTGACATGCCGGTGAGGAATACGTTTTCCCTGCTGAGGTTGAAGCGCTTGCACACTTCTTTCAATAGCGCTGCCAAGAACTTCTCTTCGTGTCGGTCCATGTTGGACTGGGAGGGATAGCCTACGAACCAGCCAGGTTTCCCCTTGGTGTCCGGAGAGCCTTTGGGATAGCAGACTGCGAAGCCGTGCCTTTCAGCTGCTTCATTCAGATCTTCGCGCCATAAATTGCTGGAACCATATCCATGAGCGTAGACTACAAGGGGAGCTCCGGCTTTTAACGATTCTGGGATGTACATGCAATATGTCCTCACGGAGCCTTTGTATTTCATCTCGTATGTCTCCTGGGCAGATGCCATCGAGCATGCCGCCACCAGAAGCAATAATGTTGTTATTATGATGTGTTTCATGCTTAAAGTTAGCAATATTTTGAAGATATCTCTGAAGAGATAGGGTAAATGTATTTTTTTGCTTATTTTTGGGTTGATGAACGATGACTTAATTCAAATACTAGTGACGGTCGGAATCTTGCTGCTTGGAATTCTGCAGCCCCTGATTTCGAAGCTGGTGAAGAAGGCTGGCCTGAATGTGCCGGATGACATGCCGGAAATTCCTGATGAGGAATTCATGAGCGAGGAGGAGAATGACGGTGAGGAAAATCCAGTGCCGGCTGTAAATGCGCCAATGCTTGCAATGGATGTGCCTGGGGTGCCTGAACAAGCAAAAGCGGAATCTGGAGCTCGGCAGTCGGCGAAGGAATCATCATCGAATGAGGCTCGGAAGAGGCGGGAGCAGTTGGACAAGCGGAAGCTGATAATATATTCAGAAATCATGAAGCCGAAGTTCGATGAGTTTTAGGCTGGTAAGGATTTTGAATTAATTTTTACTATATTTGCTAAACACAACAAACAGGGTTCCATCAACTGATGGGGCTCCGTTTTAATTTTCACATAAAGACTAAAATTGAAAGTTATGGCGGATATTCATTACATGACCCAGGAAGGCCTGGATAACCTGAAGAAAGAACTGGCTGATGCTCTGGCTCAGCGTCCAGTCATCTCTGCTGCAATAGCGGAGGCTAGAGAGAAAGGCGACCTCTCAGAGAACGCCGAATATGACGCTGCCCGTGATGCTCAAGGACTGCTTGAGGTCAAAATCGCCAGGCTAAAGGACCTGGTAGCAAACGCAAAGGTCATAGACGAGTCCAAGGTGGGCACTGATAAGGTTCAGCTGATGAACAAAGTCAAGGTCATGAACATGGCCTTGAACAAAGAGATGACATTCACGATAGTTGGAGAGACCGAAGCTGACTTCTCCCAAGGGAAGCTGGCAGCGACGACACCTATCGCGAAGGCCCTTCTGGGGCACTCGAAAGGGGACATCGTTGAGGCTCAGGTTCCTTCCGGGGTGATGAAATTCAAGATATTGGACATTTCACTCTAAAGAATATGGCAACTATTTTCACTAAAATCGCGAAAGGAGAAATTCCTTCTTACAAGGTTGCGGAAAATGAAGATTTCTACGCCTTCCTGGACATCGCCCCTCTCGCAAAAGGGCATACTCTCGTCATCCCGAAACATGTTGAGGATGACTACATCTTCCATCTTGACGACAAGACTTACGAGGGGCTCTGGAAATTTGCCAAGAAGGTAGCTACTGCCATCAAAGCTGCTATTCCTTGCAAGAGGGTCGGCGTGGCAGTGCTAGGAATGGAAGTGCCGCACACTCATGTTCACTTGGTTCCGCTTCAGACCGAGGGAGACCTTAATTTCAAGAAGGAGAAGCTGAAACTCTCCGAGGAGGAATTCAAGGAAATAGCGAATTCTATATTCAATGAATATGAAAAATTGTAGTTTCCTCCTGATGGCGGGAGCCATCGCCATGCTTTCGTCTTGCTCCCAGAAGTCCAGCATCAATGGCACCCTGACAGGTGCGAAGGATGCCGAGGTCGTGGTCAAGGAACTGAATGGAGCTTCGACGACAGTGCTGGACACAGTGAAAACGAATGCCAATGGGGCATATTCATATAAAATGAATATTCTGAAGGGGCAGCCAGAATTCATCTACCTTTATAAGGGAAACACGAAAATAGCGTCCCTATTGCTCTCGAACGGAGATAAGGTGAGGGTTGTCTCGGACACTCTTGGCAACTATTCGGTTGAAGGTTCGCAGGAAAGCGTCAAATTGCAGCAGGTAGAGAAGGATTTTGCTTCTTTCATGAAAAGCTTCTCGGAAGCTGCTGAACGGGGGGATAACAAGGCTTTGTCTCAGCAATATGTTGACTATTACCGCTCAAGGGTGAAATATATTATGGGAAACCCTAAGTCGCTGACTAGCATTCCGGTGCTTTACCAGAAAATCAACGATAATTTCCCTGTTTTCAGCCAGCAGACGGATGCAATTCATTTCAGGAATGTATATGACTCTCTAAAGACCGTGTATCCGAAATCAAAGTATGTCGCTGCGCTAGGGGAGGAAGCGAAGCGTAGGGAGAATCTGCTCAGCCTGGGGGTCAGAATGGAGAATGTGAAGGAGATGGCTTTCCCGGATCTGGACTTGCCTTCGATCGATGGAACGAAGAAAAAGCTTAGCGAAGTCCAGGGCAAAATCATAATGGTGTATTTCTGGCAAGCTGCTGATGCCGCTCAGAAGATGTTCAATAAGGACGTGCTTATTCCTGTTTACAAAGAATATCATCCTAAAGGCTTGGAAATATATTCAGTTTCTCTGGATACCGACAAAGGCGCTTGGGCCAGCGTCGTGAAATCTCAGGAATTGCCTTGGATAAATGTATGCGATGGCTTGGGCGCTGGCTCTCAAGGTGCAGTGCTTTACAATGTTGGCAGGCAGCTTCCGGTAGCATATTTAATCATAGATGGAGAACTCAGCGATGAGGTCGTTCGGGGAAAGGATGACTTACAGCGCATGCTGAACGCTAATTTAAGATAGCAGGATGGAAAGAAGAACGAGGGTAAGGTTCGCCCCATCGCCAACTGGGCCGCTTCACATGGGCGGAGTCCGCACGGCGCTTTATAATTACCTTTACGCAAAGCGTAATGGCGGGGACTTCATATTAAGAATAGAAGACACTGACTCCCACAGATTCGTGGCAGGTGCGGAGAAATACATAATCGACTCTCTAAAGTGGTGTGGCATCTTTCCGGACGAAGGCGTGGATGAGAATGGAAACGTGGTTGAGGTGCCCTCTGCGAAGCATCCCCATGCCCCGTATCGACAGAGCCAGAGAAAAGGAATATACCGGAAATATGCTGAAGAGCTGGTCGAGAAAGGTTATGCCTACTATGCTTTCGATTCTTCTGAATCTTTGGAGAAGGCTCGCTCAGATGCCGAGGCGAAAGGGCAGACGTTCATTTACAATCAGGTTACGAGGATGCAGATGCGCAATTCCCTCACTCTGCCGGAAGATGAAGTCCGCAAATTGCTCGAGGAGACAACCGATTGGACTGTACGCTTCAAGATGCCTTCAGACACCATCGTAAAGATGGATGACCTGATTCGTGGGCATATAGAGGTTAATACTGACACTCTTGACGATAAAGTTCTTTGGAAAAGAGCCGATGAACTGCCGACATACCATTTGGCCAATATCGTGGATGATCATTTGATGGAGATCACCGAAGTCATTCGCGGTGAGGAATGGCTCCCATCCTTGCCTTTGCATTACATGCTTTACAAGGCGTTCGGCTGGGAAGAAGCTATGCCGAGGTTCGCGCATCTGTCATTGCTGCTCAAGCCTGATGGAAAGGGCAAGCTGAGCAAGAGGGATGGGGACAAAATGGGTTTCCCCGTATTTCCGCTGAAATGGGTGAATTCCGAGGGCGAAGAGTACAGAGGTTACCGCGAGGACGGCTATTTCCCAGAGGCTTTCGTGAACATGCTGGCTTTTCTCGGCTGGAACCCAGGAACAGATCAGGAAATATTCAGCCTGGATGAGCTAGTGCAGGCTTTCTCCCTTGACAGGATAGTAAAATCCGGGGCGAGGTTCAATCCAGAGAAGGCTCACTGGTACAACAGGGAATATCTCAGGATGAAGTCCGATGAAGCTCTCACCAATCTGCTGACTCCTATTCTGGAAGAGCATGATGTCAATATAGTGGATTGCCCTAAGTGCGCCCTAACTGCGGGTGCGGAATTTAATTCTTTCGGTGGTGACTTAGAAAAGCACATATTCACGAAAGAATATGTCAAGAGCGTCATCTCTTTTACGAAGGAGAGGGCTACGTTCGTGAAAGATTTCTGGACTGTGGCCTCTTACCTTTTCGTGGCTCCGGAAGATTTCGCCACATTCGGAGTCAAGGCTGGAGCGGCTATCGCTCAGGGACCGGCAGATCCCCGAGCCAAAGTTTATGACGATGCCGCCACGGCTCCATTCCTTGCAAAGGACGTGGATAAATTCTGGAAGCCAGAGGTTGCGGAACAAGTGAGCAAGGTCGCCGATTTCGTAAAGGAATATGCTGGCGATTGGACCGTCGAAGCTTTCGAGGCGGCTCTGGAGGCCTTCATCAAGGGCAACGAGTGGCCTATGGGCAAAGTGATGAATGCAACCAGGCTTGCTCTTGCTGGCTCGGCCAGCGGCCTGGGAATAGCTGATATCATTGTCCGCATCGGGCGCAAAGATACTCTCAGGCGCATCGCCTACTCTAGACAGCGTCTAGGGTAGGGGATTATTCATCTTCTTGTCCTTTCTTGACTTGACGCTTGATGGCTGGAATGTTTTCCAGTTCGCCGAGGCTCTCGCCAGGTTCTTTTATCAGAACCGGCTTCTTGTCTTTGTCGAAGTGGTATCTCTTGACGTTGCCATCCGAGTTATAGCCAATAACGTTCACAGATGAATTCCATCCGGAATAATTATTATCATCTACGTTTCTGCAGAAAGATTTCTCGTATTTGAAATTCTTGTCAATCTGAATCAGGTTGCCAAGGTTTCTGTTGTTGATTCGCTTCAAGTCATTAGTCCTGAAGCCTGTCGCGATGGCCGTGATTTTAATTTTATCGCCGATTTCAGGGTCATCTATCCAGACAAGCCCGGTCTTGAAAATATTCGCATTTCCAGTGAATTCTGCGATCTTGGCATTTATCTCGGCCAGGTCGTCCATCTTCAGGCCATGCTCGTTTCGTCCGCTTGTGATGTTCACCAGTAAGTTCTGAGCTGTCTTCAAGTCAAAATCGTTCAGCAGCGGGGACTGAAGAGCGCCTTTAACGGCATCTTCGATCCTGTTGTCGCCAGAGCCTTCACCGCAACCCATCAGTGCCATGCCGCTGTCTCTCATCATGGTCTTGATGTCCTCGAAATCGACGTTTATGTAGCCTGGCTGGCTGATGATTTCCGTGATGCCTCGAACAGCCGTGGCCAGCACCTCGTCGGCCTTAGGGAATGCCTCGTGAATCAGATGATCCCCGAAGAAGTCGTACAGCTTCTCGTTATTTATGATCAGCAGGCTGTCCACGTTCTTTGCCAGCTCGTTTATGCCGTCTATTGCTCTGGAAAGCGCCTTCGGGCCCTCGTTCTCGAAAGGAATCGTGACTACCGCCACTGTCAGTATGCCTTTGTCCTTTGCCATCTTAGCCATGATTGGAGAGGCTCCTGTCCCGGTGCCTCCCCCCATCCCGGCAGTAATGAAGAGCATCTGTGTCTCAGAGCCAAGGACGATTCTCTCTATTTCGTCGGAGGCTTCGATTGCAGCATCCCTGCCCTTAGCCGGATCCGTGCCGGCTCCAAGCGAATCCCTCCCGATGTGAATTTTAACCGGCACCGGACTTTCTTTAAGGGACACGCTGTCGGTATTGCAGACTATGAAGCTGCAGCCTTGTACGTTCTCCCTGTACATGTAATTTACGGCATTGCAACCGCCACCGCCAACCCCTATTACCTTTATCATGGACTCTGCAGGCGTCCAATTATCTGGCCGAATGTCCAGATTATCTATAATGTCTCCCATATTCGTTAAACTTCTTCTTCATTAATGTCGTCATAAATAGAGCCAGCCACATCCCCAACTTTCTGAGTCAGCTTTTTGAACCACTGGAAATGCATCTTCTTTTCTTTTCTCTGAGCCACCTCCCGCGCTCTTTCAAGTTTCTTCTTCTCCTCATAGGCATCCCTTTCTTCTTTGGAAGGCTTAGAGAATACTGTGGTATCCTCTTCTACTGCATACTCCTGGCCAGAGACGACTGTTTCTTCGATAGTTGGCTCGACCACTTGTGGGGCTGCAACAGCTTCTGTTGTTTCATGCGCCTCTGAAGGCACTTCTGCCTGGCTGGGAGCAGTCTTCTCTGTTTTTTCCTGCGCCAGGACTTTCTCCCACCAGTTTGGCTCAGGTGGTTCCTTTATGCAGTTAAGCATGTAATCGTTCTTGGCGGCCAGTATCATTCCGATGGATGCCGAAGCGCTTGTGTCTAGAACCTCAGGGCAACCCTCATATGAGAAGTATGGCCTTGGAGGCCCGATTTTGACTGAATATCCCGACATCTCTTTGATGAGGTTGGCGCAGTTCACGAGGTTTGCCCCTCCTCCTGTGACTACGACTCCGGCTTTCAGTTTTTCCTCGCTTGAGAAGCCGCTCTCCTGAATCTCGTACAGCAGGGCCTCTATTATTTCTTTCATTCTGGCCGTAATGACCTCGGAAATATATTTCACGGGCACTTCTATGGCAGCCTCATCGTTTTCGTCCAGGATCTGAATCACTTTATCTCCCAAGGTCGAGAGCTTGCTAGGCATGCAGGCTCCATAAGCTTTCTTTATGTTCTCTGCCAAATCGAAGGATATATTGCATTCGGACTTGATGTCGTTCGTCACCGAATTGCCTCCGAAAGGAATAGCTGCGTAGAAGCGCATTATGTTTCCTTTGAATATGGTGACGGAGCTCACGCCAGCGCCGATGTCTATCAAAGCCACGCCGTTATCCATCTGATCCTTTTTCAGGACGGCTCTGGCGGTGATGCCTGGAATGAAATATTTCTTAGCGATAGCTATCCCAAGGTTATTGAAGACATTGTCTATGTTGATTGAATATCTCCTGTTCCCGATAAATACTTTGAAATTCCCTTCCAGATGCGCCCCTGTCATGCCTATGACGTCACTTTCCAGCTCGTTGATGTTCTCTTCGGTAGAAAAAGACTGAGCCACCGCTCCGTAGATTACCTCTTTTTTCGAGTCGCTGAGCGGGTAAGATTCCAGCGCCATTGACTTAATGGCATTCACCTCGGATTCGCTGATCTGCGAGTCCTCCTCAGTGCGATCCGTTCTGGCCGATGCTGTCTCCTGCCGCACGAAATAGCGCGGAAGTCCCACGACAGCTTGCAGTATTTTGATGCCAAGCTCGTCCTGGGCATCATCTATTGCCATTTTTAGGCACTTCTCCACCTTGCCTGGATTCAGCACGTAAGAGTTCCTCATGCCTTCCGACGTGGTTTCCTTGTAGTAAACGACTTGGACATCTTCTCCGCTGATTTTAGCTATCGTCAGCGCGATTTTCGAAGTTCCCAGATCGACCGATGCAATGTACCTATCTTCCATATTCATTTAATATTTTCTCTGCAAATTATTTGCTTTCTGAATTTTACGTTAACTGTCTTGTAATGCCCCCTGGCTGGGACTATGGCTGTGTAGTACTTCCGTATCCTGCTGAATTTAAGATTTATGTCATCTGGCTTTCCGAATATGAATTTCTCGCTCCCTTGGCTAGGCGTCATTACCAGATCTCCTTCTCCATCCACAGTTACCTTCGAGAATGCATATTTCCAGTCAGGACTGCTCTGGATGTATTCTGCCAAGTCTATCACCTTTGTCAGCCACGCTTTCTCCTTATCTGTTTTCGGCTCGCCTTTATAGCCAGACGTGAATTCCAGAGGGATGTTCCCGCTGATGGTCGGCACGTCTAGGGCGTAATTGCTCTGAAGAGGGAAAAGGAAACCCATCTCGTCTGAGTAGAATCCTAAATCGCCTTTCTGGAACCTTACCACAGGATTCCTCTGCCAAACTTTCACGTTCAGCATGCCGTCTGGCGTGGTGTAAGCATCGGTTTTCGATATGGCGCTTTTCTGATTCAGAACATTCTCTATTCTATCAAGATCCAGGCTGTCCAGACGCTTTCCAAGATAAGTGCCATAGTCTTTCTGCAAGTAGGATTCTATGTCTTCCTTGGTCACGAAGCGATAGTCGCCAACGAACTCCACGTTCACCCCGATGCAGGCAAGCTGCAAGCGTTTGTTCTCATTGTGCTTGAATATCACAACGATCAGCAATGCCAGCAGCGCCACTGTGGCAAGCGACAGCGTTATCTTGAGTCCTTTTTTCATCTCTTCAGTCTGTCTTCCAGCATTTGGGTTATCGGCTCGATGAACCTGTCAATGTTGCCAGCTCCGAATGTGGCTAGCACGTCAATTGGCTCGTTAGCAAGGTAATCCATAAGCTCTTCTTTGGTGATGAGTACTTTCTGAGGAGCTGTCACCTTGTCGTAAATCAGCTTGGAGGTCACGCCAGGGATAGGTTCCTCTCTTGCAGGATAAATGTCCAGAAGTATTAGCTTGTCAACTGCGCTAAGCGCTTGGGCGAAATCGTCTGCGAAATCCCTGGTTCTGGTGTAAAGGTGAGGCTGGAATATGGCTGTCAGTTTCCTGCCGGGGAATATTCCCCTTATGGAAGAAATCGCTGAAGCCAATTCTTTCGGGTGATGGGCATAGTCATCAATATATGCAATCTCTGATGAGTTAATATGTTCATCCAGCCTTCTGCGGACACCCTGGAATGAGCCTATCGCTTTCCTGATTGCATTAGGATTAACCCCGTGAGTCAGGCAGGCCGCTGCTGCGGCCACGCTGTTTTCTACGTTTATCCAGCCTGGAACGCCAACCCTGATGCCAGTCAGCACTCCTTTAGGGTAAACTAAGTCGAAGACATAGTGTCCGAAAGCATCAGGACTGATGTTTTTAGCGTAAAAGTCCGAGGCGGCATCGTCGTAGCTGTAGCGCAAGATTTTCGCCTTTGTGTCTGCGGAGGTGACGTCCAGTCCCTGTTTCACGATTACAGAGCGTCTTACTTGCGAGGCAAAAGCCTTGAAAGCCTTGATGTATTCGGCAAGAGTGCCGTAAATGTCCAGATGATCTGCGTCCATTGCCGTAATCACTGCTATTGCAGGGTGCAGCTGCAAGAAAGAGCGATCGAACTCGTCGGCCTCTGCCACGAATGTTGGAGTGTGGCTCGTTAGCAAGTTCGTGCCGTAATTCTTGGATATTCCGCCAAGGAAGGCCGAGCAGCCCTCGCCACTTTCTTGAAGAATGTGCGCAATGAGCGTGCTGGTGGTGGTTTTCCCGTGAGTGCCTGCAACCGCCAGGCATGTCTGCCCTTCTGAGAGCTCACCCAGCATCCTTGAACGCTTGATTAGCGTGTAGCCGTGTTCTTTCACGAACTGGAACTCTTTCAGCGTCTGGGGAATTGCTGGCGTGTAAACCACTAGCGTGGAAGCCATGTCCTTAGGAATATAATCTGGGTCATCGGCGTAATGAATCTCTATGCCCTCTTTCTCCAGCTCGTGAGTCAGTTCCGAGGGTGTCTTATCATAACCTGCCACAGGATATCCCTTGAATTTATAATATCTTGCAATGGCGCTCATGCCAATGCCGCCAATGCCAAGGAAATATATTTTTGAATACTTCATATTATTGAATAAATCTCATCTGCTATTTTCTGCGCTGCGTCTGGAAGCGCCATCTTTCCCGCATTTTCCTCCAATTCGTGAATCTTCGCCGGCTCTTTCAGCAGGTTGAGGGCGGCATGAATCATCTTCTCCGGTGCATCGGAGTCCTTTACGATGAGCGCAGCGTTTTTATTCACGAGCGCCATGGCGTTATGCGTCTGGTGGTCTTCAGCTACGTTAGGAGAAGGCACGAATATCACGGCTTTGTGAGCTGCGCAAAGCTCCGAAACCGAGCTGGCCCCTGAACGAGAAATCACGATGTCTGCCGCAGCGTAGGCCAGATCCATCCTTCCAATGAAGTCGGAATAATGAATGTTCCTTAGGCTCTCTCCGCCAAGGCCTTTCTCTTTCGCATCCTTCATGAACTCATCTATTCCGGTCTTGTAGTATTTCCCGCACTGCCAGAGAATGTCCACGTTCTCCAGCCCTTTGCATCCTTCCTCGATGAATTCCCTCATGCAGTGGTTGAACCTGGCGCTGCCCAGGCTGCCGCCAACTATGAATATGTGCTTGTGAGCTGGGTCCAAGCCATATTCTTTAATCCCCTCTGCTTTCATTTCAGGCGTGCAAGGCACGAAAACGCTCCTGATAGGGTTGCCAGTCTTCACGATTTTCCCGGCAGGGAAGAACCTCTCCATTCCGTCGTAGGCCACGCAAATCTTTTGAACTTTCGGGCCAAGCTTCTTGTTCGTTAGCCCAGCGAAACCGTTCTGTTCTTGAATGAGCGAAGGAATCCCGAGTTTCGTGGCTGCCCAGAGCAGGGGAGCGCTGGCATAACCACCCACTCCCACGGCCACGTCCGGCTTGAACTCCCGGATTATCTTCTTCGCTTTATTATTGCTCGCAAGCACCTTGAACGGTACTTGGAGGTCATTTATCATATTCCTGAAATTCAGTTTCCTCTGCAGGCCGACGATTGGCAGCCCGACAATCTTGTAACCAGCCGCCGGCACCTTCTCCATCTCCATTTTCCCTTTTGCGCCAACGAAAAGAATTTCCGTCGCTGGATTCAATTCCTTAAGTTTGTTTGCGATGGACACGGCCGGGAAAATGTGCCCCCCTGTGCCTCCTCCGCTTATTATTACCCTCAACGCTTTGTATTCCATGACAGCCTCCTAGTTTTGAATATCATCGAAATTTGAAAGTTCATCTGCTTCTTCCTGTATGTCATTGTCCAGAGACTCGCACTCCGAGACGCTATCTCTCACGTTATCGTGTTCCACGAGAGGAGCAGCCTTAGCCGACTCCTTGTCGATTTTCCTCTTAGCCATCCGGCTTATGGACAAAATTATTCCGAACGCTATGCTGAACATCAGGAATGACGAGTTGCCGTGGCTTATCATGGGCAGAGTCTGGCCGGTGTGCGGCCCAAGGTCGCAGTTCACCATAATGTGCAGCATTGCCTGAACCGAGATTAGGAACACCAGTCCTGCCACGCAAGTTTTGGCGAACTGATTGTCGCAGTTCTTCACTATGATCGAACCTCTTGCCATCAGGCTGACGTACAGAATTATTACGAATATTCCGCCCAGCAAGCCATATTCTTCAACGATGAAACTGAACATGTAGTCCTCGAACATGATGGGCGTGACGTACCTCTGTGTGCTTCGTCCTGGTCCTTTGCCTATCAGCCCGCCCTGATGAATCGCTAATTTGGCGCTCACTGGCTGCATGCTTTCGTCCAGGGCTTCCTGGAATTTCTCGCTTCCGCGAGGTTCGGTCCTCAGAATCTCGAAAGTGTCCTCTCTGTCATTTCCTTTAATTCTGTTCAGGGCAGTTTCAAGGTGAGGGAATGGTTTCTTGTCGGCGGGTTTATCGGAAATCTGGTTTATGCCTATGCATCCGAATAGTATTCCTATTGCGATGATGGCAGGGAGGATGAGTTCCCTGATGCTGATGCCTCCGATGAGGATGGTGAAGAACATCAGAAGGCCGATCAGGAGCGTGCTGGAAAGGCTTCCGACCATGATCAGGACGCAGACGATGAACATAGGGATGTAGATATATCCGAGTTTTTTCGCGATAGGCTTTCCCAGGATGGGGTATTTCTTTGCCAGGATGTTTGCAATCATGAACTTATCCTTGACATAGGCGTTCACTGCCCATGACAAGTACATCACCATCCCTATTTTAGTCACCTCGAACACATGTATCTGGATGCCGCCGACTTTCACGATTCGCCAGGCATTGTTGATGAATTCCGGCTTGAAAGGCCCCACTTTCTTCTTGAAAGCCAGGATCAGCAACAGGAACAGGCAGAACATGAAGCCTAGCTGCGATATTACCCTGTAAAAGCCAATGGACTTGATGTTATAGCAGATTATTATGAGAACCAGGCCGGCCAGGGTGATGGCCATCTGCTCCCCGACGATTGCCATCCTGGTCGTCCCTTGCTGCAGCGCTAGTTGCGTAGTGGACGAGAATATTGCCACGATGGAAATCATCATCAGCAGCAGGACAATCATCCATACTACCTTATCACCTTCGAAGTTCTCTGCGAAGGTCCAAAGACTACTCTTTTTCTTCGTTTTCTCTGCCATGAATGAATATGTTATATTCCTAGAGCCTCCTTACCGCTTCTTTGAATTTCTCGCCCCTCTCTTCCATGTTGTGGAAAAGGTCGAAGCTGGCGCAGCAAGGGCTTAGCAGCACTACGTCCCCAGCCTTGGCGAATTTAGAAGCCTCTTTAACTGCATCTTCGGCGCTGCGAGTCTCCACCATGTTTTCCTTACCCACGATGTCTTCGAACGCCTCGTGGAATTTGTGGTTGTCTATTCCAAGGCAGACAATTGCCTTAACCTTTTCTTTCACGAGTGGTTTCAGAACCTCATAGTCGTTGCCTTTGTCCTTGCCCCCGCAAATCCACACGACCGGTCTGGTCTGGCACTCCAAGGCATACCATGCAGCATCCACGTTCGTCGCCTTGGAGTCATTGATGTAGAGTACGTCTTTAATCGTCTGCACAGGTTCCAGTCGATGCTCGATCGGCTTGAAAGTAGCGAATGCCTCGCGGATTACCCTGTTGTCTATTCCAGAAACTTTTGCAGCCAAGGCTGCGGCCATGGAATTGTAAATGTTATGTTTGCCGCTCAGGGACAGTTCTTTGAGGTAGATGTCGCACTCTTCTTCCTCATACCTGGCGACTATCTTGTCTCCTTTCAGGAATGCTCCCTGAGGCACTTCCTTCTTTTGCGTGAACGGCAGCATCTTGGCCGTGATGATGATCTTGTTCAGGTGCCCGACTGTAATTTCATCATCGGAATCGAAGATGAAGCAGTCCTTCGGGCTAAGGTTCCTCGTGATGCGGAATTTGGCCTTCACGTAGTTCTCCAAATCGTAGTCGTAGCGGTCCAGATGATCTGGCGTTATGTTTGTTATTATTGCGATGTCGGGATGGAAATCGTAGCAGTTGTCCAGCTGGAAGCTGCTTATTTCCAACACATAATAGTCAAAGTGTTCGGTCGCTACCTGGTACGCATAGCTCTTGCCGATGTTGCCGCCCAGGCCGACGTTAAGCCCGGCATTCTTCAGCAGGTAATATATTAATGAAGTCGTGGTAGTCTTGCCGTTGCTTCCAGTCACGCAGATCTTTTTCGCAGTGTCGTAACGGCCTGCGAACTCAATTTCAGAGATTATATGGATGCCCTTTTGCTCGATCTTCTTCACCATCGGGGCATCGTTCGGGATGCCAGGACTCTTCACCACTTCGTCGGCATTCAAGATTTTATCCTCGCTATGGCCTCCCTGCTCGAAAGGAATGTCCCATTTCTTCAAGTCATCGGCGTAATGGTCGGCTATCTTGCCATTGTCGGAAAGGAAAACGTCGAATCCTTTCACCTTTGCAAGCACGGCGGAACCGACTCCGCTCTCTCCGCCACCTAAAACGACTATTCTAGACATATTCTATTAATATTTTATGTTCATTTTCGTTCTCATTGCCAGATCCTGAATCAAGTTCGGGATGACAGCATTATTTTCTGTTATCATCTTATTTTCAGCAATGCCAGCGTGGCGGCGGCTAGGATGATGCCTATCATCCAGAACCGCGTCACTATTTTAGCCTCCGGAACGGCATGCGCAGGCTTGCTGATGAGCGCAGGCACCCCCTCCTTCTGATAGTGATGGTGCAGCGGCGTCATTTTGAACACCCTCCGCCCCTCGCCGTATTTCTTTTTCGTGTATTTGAAGTAATATCTCTGAATGATTACTGACAGTGCTTCTACCAGGAATATTCCGCATAGCAGGGGCAGCAGCAGTTCCTTGCGAATCAGCACGGCACTTACCCCCACAATGCCACCTATGGTCAGGCTTCCCGTGTCACCCATGAACACTTGGGCAGGATAAGAATTGTACCACAAGAATCCAAGCAGGGCGCCTACGAATGCAGACATGAACACGGCAATTTCTCCGGCTCCTGGGATATACATTATATTCAAGTAATTGGAATTTAGCAAATTACCGCTAAGCCAAGCCAGAATGCCGATTACCACGCCTACGATAGCGGTAGTCCCCGCCGCAAGGCCATCCAGGCCATCCGTGAGGTTCGTGCCATTAGACAGTGCCGTGATTACTATCACTATCATGAACACGTAGATTGCCCATTTGCAATACCAGCCCCAGCGACCCTTGAACGGTGACAGCCATTTGTAATCGAACTCGTGATCCTTCACGAACGGAATCGTCGTCTTCGTGCTTTTTACGACGTTCTCCATCTTCCACCCCACGTCTTGGGCCACGAGAGTTTCTGAATCCACGTTCAGCGAATGAGTGTTTCCTTGCTCCACGATATTCTGCTCTCCTACCTTCACGGGTACTTTCTCGCGGACCACGATGTCGTTGCTGAAGCACACCGCAAGGCCTACGATGAAGCCAAGGACAATCTGCCCCGCTAGCTTCACTTTCGGGTGCAGGCCTTCTTTGTCGTGCTTGTAAACCTTGATGTAATCGTCTGCATAGCCCAAGGCTCCGCACCATAATGTGGTGATGACAAGCAATATGACGTAGATATTCGTAAGGTCGCAGAACAGCAAGACGGGAACTAGCACGGAAATTATGATTATTATTCCGCCCATTGTAGGCGTGCCCTTTTTCTGCATCTGCCCTTCCAGGCCGAGATTCCTTATAGTTTCCCCAATCTGCTTCTTCTGAAGCCATTTTATGATCGACTTCCCAAGGAAGAAAGCTAGCAGCATTGCCGTTACGCTGGACAGAATCCCTCGGAAGGACAGATAGGTGAACAGCCCCTGTCCGGGAATGTCATAATCTTTAAGCGCTTGGAATAAATGGTATATCATATTACTTGTTTTCTGTGTTAACCTGCGAGAATACCTCGTCCAGCACCTCTCTTTCATCGAAATGACGATGCTCGGAGCCGATTATCTGGTAGGTCTCATGCCCTTTGCCTGCCAGCAGTATGACCGCACCCTTAGGAGCCGTCATCACCGCCGTGCGAATGGCTTCTTTTCTGTCTGCTATGAATATGGCCTTGGCTAGTCCCTTAGGGGAGAAACCGGCTTTTATGTCATTCATTATATCCTCTGTCTTCTCGGTGCGGCTGTTGTCTGACGTGACAATAATCCTGTCGGCATATTCTTCGGCGATTTTCGCCATCTCTGGCCTCTTGGTCTTGTCCCTGTCTCCTCCGCAGCCGAACAAGCATATCAGCGTCCTACCCTTATCGATGTCCTTCAGGGTTTTCAGTACGTTCTCAAGTGCATCCGGAGTGTGGGCATAATCTATCACGGCTGTTATGTCATTAGGCCCTTTCCTGTTCTCCAGCCTGCCAGTCGCAGGACCAAGGCCGCTGATTTTCACAAGGGTCTCGTCAGGATTTGCCCCCACGGCAAGAGCGGCGCAATATATTGCCAATATGTTATAGGCATTGTGCTGGCCGATGAGCTTCGTCCAGGCTTCTCTGCCATCGATTCTCAGCAACATGCCCTCCATGCTCTCTTCCATTATCCTGCAAGTGTGATCTGCCATGCCTTTGCAAGAATATGTCACCACTCTCGCCTTCGTATTCTGCACCATAACCATCCCGTTTTTGTCATCCACGTTTGTGATTGCGACGGCATTCGCCCCCAAGTTGTCGAAGAACAATTTCTTGCATCTTAGGTATTCAGCGAATGTCTTATGATAATCCAGATGGTCGTGAGTGAGGTTAGAGAATATGGCAACTTTGAATTCCAGCCCCGAGACTCGTTCTTGCTCCAGGCCTATGGAACTGACTTCCATGAAGCAGTATTCGCAGCCCTCATTCACCATCTCGTTCATTAAGTAGTTTATAGTGATTGGGTCGGCAGTCGTGTTTTCCGTCTCGGAGCGATGCTTCCCTACGAAATTCGCAATCGTAGACAGCAATCCGCAATTGTAGCCAAGCGACATGAACAGATTGTAAAGCAGGGTTACGGTAGTCGTTTTCCCATTCGTCCCGGTTATGCCTATAAGAGTGAGCTTGCAAGACGGGTTATCGTGGAAATTCGCTGCCATGATGGCAACGGCATGCCTGGAATTTTCAACTTTCACCAAGGCTATCCCTGCTCCGCCACCTGCCTTGGCAATCTGCTCAGCCAGGATGTCTTCATCTTCGTAGGCTACTGCTACCGCGCCCGCCTTGATGGCGGAAGCGATGTAGGTCTGTCCATCGGCATCGTGACCCTTGACGGCTATGAATAAAGAGCCCGGGGCCGCTTTCCTGGAATCGTTGCAGATGTCCGAGATCTCGATGTACCTGTCGCCGGTCACCGAGATTACCCCGCTATCTGCTATGATGTCATTTAATATCATATATTCATTTATTATTTTTCCCATTCCGCTTCTCTATGGCCATATTCTTGCCGGCCTTTTCATCGGCTTTCTTGTCGCTGGCCTTTTTGAATTCCGGCATCTTGCCTGTCTCGTGCAGCACTTCTCCCAAATCGGGATCCATGGTGTAGATTTGATCCACGATTTCTCTTAATGCCGCCGCTGGTAGCACTCCTCCGTACACGCTTCCCCGGATCAAGTAAGATTTCAGGCAGATGATTGCGCTGTATTTAGGCTCATCGGCAGGGAAGAACCCTACGAAGGTCGCCAGGTTTGTATAACTGCCGTCTTTAGTCACGTAAGGGTTCTGCATTCCATATTTCTTTATCTGCTCCCCGGTAAGTGTCTGCCTGGAAGTCCCTGTTTTTCCTGCCACTTGCAGCTTCGCTCCTCTCAGTTTCCTTGAGGCGGTCGCTCCCATTTCGCTAGTCACGGCCTTCATTGCCCTAAGCATGGTGTCTG
>Ga0256405_10005906_pt1 | contig 20379 bp, 14 predicted proteins | sample RumenRJG_02DNA_FD_189096 | JGI IMG/M metagenome (GOLD analysis project Ga0256405, IMG submission 189096) | Bovine rumen microbial communities from Lethbridge, Alberta, Canada - RJG_02 | ecosystem: Host-associated > Mammals > Digestive system > Stomach > Rumen | place: Canada: Alberta... | reverse complement strand
AGAGCCCTAAGCCCTCGGAGAGCTTATCGGGATCAATATCTACATTTCCAAGGTTCATTAGAGCCTTTTTTCTTTGGCTCAGTTTTTCATAGCGTACTTTACACTATCGTTATAATAATCAGTCCATTTAATCTTTAATTTATTGGCTGACACCACCATTGATCACCTATGTATCGCCTCATAATTCCGGAATTGGTTATGATTTTTTGCGTAAAAAGGGACGGGGAGGGTCTATCATCTCCCCGTCCATTCATAGGAGTAAACTAAAAAAATTTATTATGCGTAATGGATTAACCCTGCATTGCAAATCTTACCTGGTCCTCAGCATCCTTGATAGTTGCATCAGCCTCAGCACCACTAATGATGTTCTGGATTGCTGCAGCAACCTGTGTACGTGTTGGATAGTGATAGTCACTCTGCTCAATTACAGGAACATTTGCACCCATTTCTACGATCTGTGCATAGATTGGTGTGTTGTTAAAGTACTCAACGCCCTGATTGTAAACATCTGACTTACCAGCTGATACTGAACATGTGATAACACCGCCGTTCTTGAGAGCTGCATCATAAGTCTCTGTTGATCCTGCACCAAAGGTCTTGCCAAGGAAGTCCTGAGCAAGCTCAAGCTTCTTGCAGTTTGATGTGATGTAAAGTGATGAACCACCGTTTGATGCAAAGCCCTCTTTGCCATTACCCTCAAGTGTTGGCATGCTTGTGATCTCCCACTTACCACTGTTGTCTGCTACCTGCTGTATTGTAGGGATGATCCAGTTACCGTTCATAACACCTGCTACCATATCTCCTACGATTGTCTGATCTGTATAATCTGACCAGTCATTGGCAAGATAGATAACATTGTCCTTTGCACCTCTTACGATTACATCCACAATCTTTTTAAATGTCTCATTTTCTGAAAGATTTACATCTCCGTCCTTGAACTGAGATACACCCTCTGCCTGGAGCATCATGTATGGAAGATCGTTTCCATCTCCATCCATGGAAAGGAGATACTTGCCTGTTGTGTCATATACCTTTTTACCAATCTCAAGCCACTCGTCCCATGAGATACCCTTCATGTCATCAATGGTGTAACCAGCCTGCTCAAGAATATCCGTTCTGTACGCAAAAATAACTGTACCATTATCTACAGGCATACCATAATGCACGCCGTCAATTGTTGAGTAAGAAAGCTTCTCAGCTCCAAAATCATCCCAGTTAACATCAGCTCCCTCAAAACTTGCCCATGCATCAGGGAAATCTGTAACGTATTTCTGGAAGTAGTGATCCTGGAAAAGCACGATATCAGGAAGTGTGCTGTAATCTCCTGCTGAACCTGCAAGTGTAACTGCATTTTCAACATCTGATGACTGTGACTGCTCTACGATATTAAGTTTGAAATCAGGATTAACATTTTTCTGATAATCAGCCTCAGCCGCCTGAAGTGCAGGAATGTTAAAGTTTTTATCCCATGCATAAACTGTAAGTGTGTTCTCATCCTCAGATGCTGCTGGAGCAGCTGCCTCTGTTTCAGCTCCTGCGGCCGCCTCTGTCTCGGCTGCCTTTGTCTCGGCCGGAGCTCCTGCTGTCTCGGCTGGTGCCTCAGGTGATGGGCTGCACGCTGCAAGTGAAGCCACCATTGTTCCGGCCATAACGGCTGCTACAAGTCTTTTCTTCATAACTATTTCCTCCATTTTTTGGACATCAGCCCTTTGGAATTATCGATAGACGATAAGGCTGGTGCTGCACGAAAAGTTCCAATGGAACTAATGCAAGTAACTGAATAATTGTGCAATCCTTATTATTTTTTATCTCTGATTGCTTTTTCTATGTGTATTTTAACAAGTGAATGTGCAGAAATGTTCACATTTTTATCTATATTATGAGCATTTTCAACCATTTGCCTGCAATTTGACTAAATTTTTAAGATTTTGTTCAATAATTTGAGCAATGTGTGACATTTTTTAACGCAAAAAAAGCTGCCCGTTAAACGAGCAGCTTTAGTTTGGCTATTTTTGCATATTATATGGTCAATTATGCCTATTAATTTGTTTTATGATGAACAGTTGACTGTGCAGCAATCTCATGCTTTTTAATGATAGGAAGGATGATTCCAAGGGCTGTAAGTACACATGGTGTTACGATGTTTAAGCACATTGTAAATGCATCTGTATCATAAACACCAAGTAAGCAGCAGGCAGCTGTTACAAAAAAGCACCATCCACCTGCAATAAGTGCAAGTGTGTTGTTCTTTACAAAACGATACTCAGGTGCAAACTTCTCTCCTGCCTTACGGAGTGCAATATATGCAGCAAATACCCAAAGGTAACGCATAGGCATACATACTGAGTTAAGCTTTGTAAGCTGCTTTAAAACTGCAGCAGCACCAGGTACAAATGACTGGATAAGGATGATAGCTCCAGAAAGAACAGCAACCATCTTAATACCATTTACATATGCGCCGACATCATTTTTCTTGAGAAGCGCTGATGGAATAAACTCCTGTGCATCCTCGTTGTCAAGAAGCATACGTAAAGGTGCATCGATACTGATTACAAGTGTTGAAAGCTGACCAATAGCATTGCAAAGCGCATAGATAATAAGAAGTGTATCACCAATGCCCCAGTAATTACCAAGCTTCTGGAAAGCCCAGTATGAACCATTGGAAACGTATGAGCTGAAACTCTCATCTGATGCATTGATAACTGTTGGATCAAACATCATACCCATAGCGATAGTACCAAGGATAGCACAAACTACTACCATGATAGCAAGAGTGATCATAGCTCTTGGGAATCCCTTACTAGGATTCTCAACCTTGTTAACGTATGGTGATATCTTTTCGCATCCACCTACTGCAAATACGAGGATAGAAAGTGAAGTAAAGTACTTTACATCAAACTGAGGTATAAGGCTCTTCATGCTTAAATCCATTGATACATAATCAGCACCTGGATTGATAGCACGTGCTCCAAAAATCATAATGATGTAGAGGATAGACATTACGAACATACTTGAACCTGCAATGGCTGCAAGCTTTTTAAGTGGGTTAAGTCCACGGCTTGCTACCCAGCAGAAAACAAGAAGCACTGCGAATGTAATAAGCTGTACACCGATGGTTGGGAATGTATCATATGTCTCAGCATTACGGAATACTGCCCAGCTGAGAGCCTTGAGTCCGCCTGATGACTTGCTGGCGATATATGTAATGTGGCAAGCCCAGTATGTCCAACCTGCATAATATGCAAGCTTAGGACCAGTTGTCTTTAAAATCCATGAGCTGACACCACCACCTGACTCCTTAAATGCAGAACCAAGCTCTCCAACCATAAGTGCATATGGTATGAAGTAAAGTGCGAACATTAAGATCCAGCTGAAAATAACCTGGATACCGTTGAAGTAGACGAAACCGTTAAGAACATTTCCAAATCCCCATACTGTTGAAAATGCCATAAACGCGAGAGTCGTCCATGTGATACGTTTTGAATCCATAACAAAAAACTCTCCTTTAGATTACTCACAGGGCCGATCAAACCCTGCATATAGTTTGAGACTATTGAGCGGGTCTCTGCCGCATTGTGCTTAGCCTTTTGAGTGAATCAAAAAGCCAAAATTACTTATAAAATGATGCCATCTTCCTATCACTTACGTCAGTCCCTTGAGTCTGTCTAAAATCCGGCTCATTTTAAAAACCAAGTTTCATTTATTAAAACTTGAGTTTGTAATTTCCATTTCCTGTGCCCTCTACTGATGATGAGAACAATACTCTTGCTGCCTCAACAAGATATGCAGTATCTCTGGCACCTGCAGTCTCATATGGTGAATGCATAGCAAGCTGTGGGAGTCCGATATCCACAGTGTTTAAAGCAACCTGACTCTGAGAAATATTACCAAGAGTTGAGCCGCCAAGCATATCGGAACGATTGGTAAATGTCTGATATGGCACAGAAGCCTCCTTGCATATAGCACGCATGATGGCGCCTGATATAGCATCCGTTGTATATTTCTGATTGGCACTGTACTTGATAACAATACCCTTATTAAGGTATGTACGATTTGTTGGATCAGTCTTGTCAGGGTGGTTAGGGTGTACTGCATGAGCGTTGTCAGCTGATACAAGGAAGCTGGATGCAATGCTCATAAGATACTCATCCTCTGTCTTGCCCATGGCAGTGTTTATACGATGAAGTGTGTCCTTTAAGAATGTGCTGGCAGCACCCTGCTTTGTGCCAGAACCAACCTCCTCATTGTCAAATACGCAGTGAACAGCCACTGAGTCCTGAGGCTCTGCCTGAAGGAAGCCCTGAAGAGATGCAAAGGCACACTGGAGATCATCCAGACGTCCGCTCGCTATAAACTCCTCATTGAGTCCCAGCATTGTGGCAGGCATACGATTGTATAAGAAAAGGTCAGTATCAAGTATGTCAGAAACCTGAGCATCAACCTCATCTGCAATAAGTTTTAAAAATGCATCCTGCTCCTCTCCCTTCTCGCAGAAAAGAGGAAGCATATCAACCTGAGCGTTAAATGCGTAACCATCATTGACCTGGCGGTTCATATGGATTGCAAGGTTAGGAATGATCATGAGATCTCTGTCGACATTTACAAGTCTTGTCTCGATACCCTCCTCTGTACGAAGTATCACACGTCCTGCAACAGAAAGTGGTCTGTCCAGCCATGGAGCACACAGCATACCGCCGTACTTTTCTACGTTGAGCTTGACATACTGATTATCTATTGTGATCTCAGCATTGGTCTTGATCTTGAATACAGGTGAGTCACAATGGCTGACCATCATCTGGAAACCTGTATAATCCTTTTTAGGTATGCGAAAAGCTATAACTGCTGAATCATTTCTTGTGACGAAATAACCCTTGCCTGCCTCAAGATCCCATGGCATACCCTCATATAAGCGAGTCATACCTGCCTCACACAGGATCTTACACATATTGTCAACAGCATAAAATGCATTAGGACTGCTGTCCAAAAATGCAATCAGCTCTTTATTGATATTTCCAAAATCCATATCTATCCTTTCCCGGCAATGTCAGTCACTACCCATAAATTATTTTTATAAACTTAATTTATTATTCTTTGCGTCAATATTTAACATGCCCGGTGATTATACCACTTTATTAAAAGGGACTCAATCGATTGATATCTTTAAGTTTTCTTTATCATATAACTAGATTTTATATATGGCATGATTGTTATTTATGTCTTTAATATATTCCTGGCATACAGTTGTGCGTATTAAAAATACATCAAGTATTTACCGCGTTAAATTGATGAACGCGCTGATTACTTCAATTTTTTTATTTAAAGATGTGAAAATAATCTGCCACTTTTAAGCTTTAAATCGTGTCTGTAAAGTCCTTTGAAAAGCACTTAAAAAGAGTCACATTGTCTTTTGGATACAATAAGCCAATTTTCAAAAGCGAACCCGCTTAATTTTTAGGTGCATATATGTATATCATTTGATGAATTAGATAGGAAAATGCAGGGGATGGATGCCAGGGCTTGCTGCCTCAAAGAACAGCCGGCAGCCGCTCCTCATTTTCCTAAACAAAAAAACGTGTACCACCATTTAGTGATACACGCCTTATAATTTAAATTATATAATTTTACTTCTTGAGCATTTTAGCGACAGTATACAACGCCATTTCCTTTTCCGGATATATGATCTCATCCGCGCCAACCTTTTTGAGTATCTTACCCATACGTTCTGATGCAGCTTTGGCGATGACTTTATGTACGCCTTGTTCCTTGGCTATCATGGTACACATGATACTTGAATCCATATTGGAGCCCATTGATACCAGAACTATGTTCATATTACCTAGGCCAAGAGACTCTACTGCCTCCGGATCTGATAAATCACAGGTCACTGCTATATCCGCTATGTCAGACATCTGGTTGATTGTTTCTGCATTTTTATCTGCTATGAGTAAATCCACACCTTGCTCAAACAGCTCTTTGGCTGCATAAATACCAAATCTGCCCAGTCCGAGTACTGCCACTGATAATGTTTTATTTTCTGCCATTTCTACTCCTTATTATCCAATATAAAATTTGCCTTCTGCACACGTGATCAAATCTCCTCTGTCTTTATTACCCTTAAAGAACATAACAAGTGATATAGGGCCGATCCTACCGAGATACATGGCAATGATTATAACCATCCTGCCTGCATCGTTGAGAGATGCTGTAAGATTTCTGGACAAACCAACAGTCGCTGTAGCACTAAAGGTTTCGTAGAGTGCATCCATAAGCGCTATCTGTGGATTCGTAAACATTAGCATGATACTAAGGATCAATGTAACCAGAAAGCTTATGATTATGATTGCAACCGCCCTGTGTATAGTCTCAAAGGAGAAAGAACGGTTAAATACCACCGGTTTGTGATGATGGTTCAATGAGCTGAAAGCATACAATAATAAGGCAAAGAATGTTACCGTCTTTACACCACCGGCTGTACCCATAGGTGAGCCTCCGATAAACATGTACCATAGTCCTGTGAATGCTGTCACCTGCCGCATTTTGTCCTGAGGTATAGTCATAAAACCTGCAGTTCTGTAGGTGACAGACTGAAACATACAGTTCCATATTTTACCTGTCAGGCTCATATTACCTATTGTTTCCGGATTATTGTACTCACCAATAAATGTAATAAAAGCCCCTGAAAGTATAAGCACAAGTGTCAGCGTAATGACCAGGTGTGTCTGCTCCTTGAGTCTTACCCTTTTCACTTCTTTTCCTTGTTTTATAAGGCATTTCACTGATCCAAGCACATCAAACCATACAACAAATCCAAGTCCTCCAAGAACTATAAGCGTCATAGTCACGCAAAGAAGCAGATAATTACTATTGTACCTGCACAAACTGTCACTTCCTATTACATCTATACCAGCATTACAGAATGCTGATATAGAGTGAAAAACCGATGTGTACAAGCCCTTGGAAGCACCGAACTCCGGCACAAATACCAGTGCCGAGAGAACTGCTCCAATAAACTCCACTATAAAAATACCTTTTATTACATTCTGGCAAAATCTAACAACTCCCTTTATGGAGTCAAGATTAAAAGAGTCCATCATAAGTACTCTCGTTTTGAGAGACAGTCCTCTCCTCATAAGCAGTAACAAAATGGCTGATAAGCAAACCACTCCGATACCTCCGACCTGGATAAGCATGAGGATGACTATCTGACCGAACAGTGTCCAATGTGCGAATGTATCTACCACTACAAGTCCGGTTATGCAGACAGATGTGGTGGCGGTAAACAATGCAGTAATAAAGGTTGTTTTCTCTCCGGGAACAGTTGCCCACGGGAGCATAAGAAGCATTGTCCCCACTATGATAGCCGATAAAAAGCTGAGGGCAATAATCTGTGTCGTACCGAGCTGTGGTTTCCTGCCCTTCTGTCCTTTTCTCTTTTTCTTTTTTCCCATATTGATCTACTCATTTCATTTTATTCACACCCTTTATAATACTCCAAATATTAACAGGATGTAAAAAAAATGAGATATGTGTTTCCTTTTCATATTTCTGCAGGTTACATCTACATTTTCATTTAACAGTTTCTTCAGTATGTATATTTGAGGTGATTATGATCTTCTCATTTCCATACTACTAATCCTTTCACATACTAAAAGAGCCGGATAAGAATATCCGGTATCTCAACCAGACATCTTATCCAGCTCGTTATTTACACATGAATAACTCACCCTCCGATCACTCCCACATACCAGGCTCAGTTAATATTTATTTCAAACATGGATTAATGAAATATTTGTAAAATATTCCGACTTAATCAACGGGAGCATCTCGAATAATCATCACATTTAAATAGCTGTTTTATTTTTTAATCTTTTCTTCTCATCTTTAAAAACATCGACCATGGTCCATATAGTACATGCTGCAAACAATGCATATACAATCTTGTCTATCACATATAGCATTTTCTGCCAGTCAGGTATAATCTTCTGAACCTTAGAATTATGATCCAAACCATTCATAGCATTTGACCATGCAGTCTGATAACATACTCTTTTAGCTGCTTTTCTCATATTCCAGGCCATCTTACTATAGTTTTTCCTATATTTGTCGAAATGCCCATCAGCCAAAGGTTGGGATCCATCTGGAATATCGCTTCCACCATTGTATATGCCATAAACCATTTCATAATAAGGGTCTATGTTCTGGCTGCCATTCATATCTCCATATGCATCTGTTACGATGATACCTCTCATGCCGCATTCACCACGTAGGAAATCCTCGGCCAAAGCAGAACATGCAGCACCTGCCTGAGTTCCAAATCTTGAAAATGATGCCATAGTGTTAAATGCCCCACCATAAACTATAGGTAGCTCAAAGCCTCTAAGGTATATCTCTCTTATAGCCTGCTCATTTACCCAAGTGCATACACCATGTCTTGTTGACTCCTGATCATTAAGAGCGCAATGCTTGTTATATACATGTACTCCCTTTGACTCTACACCCTTTGTCTCTGCAGCACCAATCAGACCAGTCAACATACCACATTCGCTATAATACTCACATGTTCTTCCCTGATAAGGTGAACGATGAATATTCATTCCAAGACCATAAAGACCACTACATCCAGACCAAAGTCCATCCTCTCCAATGATGGTTCCTGCTTTTTCTGCAAGTTCTTTATTAAATGTTGCAGCAACAACACCATTTGCAGGGAAACCTGTCATTGATAAGTATCCCTCAGGATCTGCATCCGAAGTATATGTTCCATCTGCATTAACATGACCTGCCAGCTTTTCTTTTCTATAGGCAAGTCCATTACCTGTGTAGTATCCGTTTTTGAATGCCCAACCACCAAAACCATTTGGTCCATTCTCATCTTTTGTAGCTGGCTTGGCAATACTGTCGGCAGCTTCAGTAACATGGAATCCATTACCTATCAAACTTACTGTTTCATCCCAGGATAGCTGATCCATAAATGTATCCCACTTAGGATCAAAGAAGCTAATTTCATTTCCGTTATCGTCATATCGCATATCCACAAGATTAATTGAAGAATCAACATCATATGCAGGATATTCACCTTCATCCTCTGGAATTGGCTGTCTGTATTTTTCCGGAACACCAGCTGTATTATTATACTGACCTGTCATATCAGGAACCTGAGCATATATGTCTTTTGCCATTTGTTCAGTCATATTTATTACTGCATGACCCTTTTCCATATCTAAAGAAACTGCATTCCAGTTATCTCTGTCATAGTATTCTACAGCATTATCGCCTCGACCTTCATACTTATTGATATCAGCAAAATCAAATAGGTTAGTAACCCTTTCATTGCTCTTGCCATCAAGCATAGAAACAGAATCAGAGTATGCATACTTATCTTTATCAAATCCAAGAGTGAATTTTACTACCTGAGTATCATTTCCTGTTCCTACCATCTTGGTATCATCAATCTCTATACCATTTTTATTTTTTGCTGTCAGAACATTGTTTACTGCTTCATGCGCATTACCGCCAACTGCTACGTAATAATCTCCATCCATGAGCACATAGCCTTTGGCTTCATTTGAATCATAAGATGCAAAATACTTTTCATCCAATGTTACCTTTAAGGTTTCCGTTTTGCCAGGTTGTAAAACATCGGTTTTTGCAAAATTTATAAGTTCAACAGAAGGAACCTGCACCTTATTCTTTCTCGCATAATCACCATAAGGTTTAGAAATATAGATAGGAACTGAGCATTTTCCTGAATACTTGTCTGATACATTGGTAACATCTACAGATACAGTATACTCTCTGTCACCAGTCTTTTGCACATCAACATTATCAAGACTAAAATCCGCATAAGACATTCCATATCCAAAAGGAAATGCTACCACTTTATCATATGAAAAATCACCTACATTAGGAGTCTTTAACACAGAATCCTCATATCTGGTCTCTGTATATCTATATCCGAGGTACATGCCTTCCTGATATACTACATAAGAGGCAAGTGTAACTTCTGGATATTTACCACTTCCATTTTCAGATGGAACATCCAATTCCTTGGCATTATCATACACAAATGCTCCATAATTGACATTTACAGGATTTAACGCATTATCCATCCACATAGTATCTGGAAGTCTTCCGGATGGTGAAGCATCACCAGTAAGTAACTGGCCTATAGCCTCTCCTCCTACACCAAGAGCACCAACCCACAAAGCAGCATCGATTGAATCATCTTTTAGAAAATCTCCTTCAATCATACCTGCATAATTAATGAGAACGATTATCTTAGAAATTTCACCAGAAGCTTTCTTTTTCTTTAATCCTTCCAGAACAGATAATTCATTTTCATTAAGACCCAAATAATCATGACCAAGTCCATCCCCGTTGTCGATTCCATCTCCAACACCGCGGTTCAGATCATAACCTTCTCCTCCTACACGACCTACAGAAAAAATAGCAGCATCTCCATATTGAGTAAAGCTATCACCTGCTGCATTTGCTACCACATCCCATGGAGCCTCATTAATCATAAGAGTTGTAGTACCAAATTCACCCTCCATTCCACGCTTGTACTGTGCCCAGTCTTCAGACTCATAACAGTCTATAAGAGTAGGATTAAGTTCAAGACCGGCGTCTTCCATTGATTGTACGAAACTTACAGCATCATCAACTTTTATAGTTCCGCTTCCAGTACCACCATAAACAGGATCATAGGAATTAACACCTACAAGACTTATTTTGTTTCCCTTTTTTAATGGTAATGCATTATTGTTATTCTTTAAAAGAACAGCCCCCTCTAAAAGGACGTCTGTCGCTGTCTTACGTCCATCTGCCCTAAGGTCTTTGAGGGTAGAATAATTTGACTTATAATACTCCGTATCATCACTAATATTTTCATTTACAACCTCGTAGGTTTTAGCTCCAAAAACACTGGAAATGTTATTAGCATTTGCCTCCGTAATAACTGTTGCGGTAAAAAGTGATCCGGCTAACAGTAAACTAATAACAGTACAGGCTTTTCTAACCACTTTCTTTTTCATCCTAATCCTCCCCTTAACCCTTTTCTATCGGCATAAATACACATATAATGCTTGACAATAATGTAATTCCAAAAAAGACAAAATTTACGAAGAAGCTTATCGGGAAACCAGAAAACTGGATTCCTGTCACTACAGACGAAATAAAAAAGTAAATATAATAGATGTGAAATAAAAGAGCCGAAAAATCTGCAAGCAGCATAATAGTTGGTGCGAATCTTTCCAGTTTCAAATAAATCAATACCGCTGTCAGTACCAGGCCAAAAACTAATATTCTAACAGCCTCCCAGGATATATATTTCGTGCTTTTATAAATAGTCACATAAACCACTAATGTAATAAATGACAATAACATAGTTAAAAGTAACTGCTTATAACCTGTTTCCTTTCCTTCAAACAATGTTTTCATATTTCCCTCCTTTGATAAATTATTTATACACTTCCATAGCTTTCTGTAACGTCATACCATTTGATATAGCTTTTTTACGTTCCTGATTAACCTTCTGAATCTCTCGCATTTTATCCCCAGTCAAAATGTATCCCTTCATTGCCAGTAATGAGATACTCCATGCCAACATTGGAATAATGCAAAAAAGTATAATAACAACTACATTCATACCATCCATATAAGGCGTTTCTGCAGTCGGAAGTGTTTCAATTCCTATCAAACTAACCGCTATACCTACAATTGTTGCAGACAAGGATGAAACCAGCTTATCTACTAATGAGAAAAGTGTACCCATAATTCCAGGTATGTATTTACCAGATCTGTATGTCTCATAATCAGAACAGTCAGCCACCATCGGAATAGGCATATCTGCGGTGGAATAATATGCTCCATAACCTATACCAAAAAACAAAATGAACAAAACAGTATATAGGTTTGTTGATAATATCCCATTGTTAAATAACATCAGATTTCTGTCAGAGTAACCTGACTTCCACATAATAAGAGTAGCCAACACTCCCACATAACATACCAGTGCTACAGTCACATATTTTATAAAAGAATCTCTCTGCCCTTTCTTTTGACTGGTTCTTACAGTAAGGATGAAAAAAGGAACAGAAAAAACGTAACCCATAATCATCATAGGCAAATACAAAGAATCATAGTTGCCCATCATGCACCCATATAACATGCAAAGTACAGTTGTATTTGTAGCTATGGATAAGGCCAGTTTACATCCAGCACCCGCAACCATAAGTCTCTGCATTGGGCCATTATTTTTTATTATTTCTAAATATTCAGATATTTTTACTTTTTCCTGCTTATTGCCACTTAAGCCGAAAAATTCCGGTCTATCCTTTTCCCATATCCCTATCACTGCCAATACTGTAAGAAATATAGAAACTATAATCCCTAATGGTGTCAATATCTTGTAAAACTCAGCGCTCGAATAATCAGCAAAATTTGCCCTGATAAATGGTGCCAGAAACTGCATTACACCCATACCGGCTATTGAACCGACTGTGTTAAAAATAGTAAAAAGCGGTCTTTGATTTGGATCAGATGTCAGAACAGTTTGTCCTGCTCTGGTGCATGAAGTCTGAAATGTATAACCGATTACCCATATTGCATAAAGAAGAATGAAAGCAATATATCGCATTGCCATCATGTTTTCCGGTATCAATGGCGTAATAATATACATTACTGCAACAGAACATGCCATAACCAAATTGCCGATAACCATAAACGGTCTGAATTTTCCAAATCTACCATTTGTTCTATCGATCAATGCTCCTATTACAGGATCTGTAACAGCATCAAAAATCCTCATTCCTGTAACCATGATAGATGCAAATAAAATACCAAGTTTTAATACATTAGATCCAAAAGTCGCTATGTACGATAAAACCAAAACATAATAAACATTTGTGGCACCATTATTTAGAGGAAAAAGTATCAACTGATAAAGCTTAGCTCTATTTATCTCCTTATCAGCGCCGTTATTTTCTTTACTACCCATAACTCTTCTCCAATAAATATAAGTTGAATCTAAAAATACTCTTTAATAGAACGTCAGCCTGCATTTGTCCAATTCGCCCCTTTATCCCCATTATCGTTTAACTTGTATTCCGGATTATCATATTGAACTCGTCTAAAGGTTGCCGTATCACAACACTCTCCGCTTATAACCTTATATTCATGACTCCTGCCGTAACTTCTATCCAAAGGAACATTAAAGACAATTACATGCTTACCCTTCTTTACATCAACTTTTGTTCCATCCATGTACAACTCAACTTCTGTTTGATTTGTGTACACTTTAATCTTTATCTCATTACTGGTTCTATCTCTAAATCGTTTGGACGTAATATGCACGAAAGGTTCATCACTCCAATAAGCTTTATACAGGTAGAAACTGTCTTTCCTGATTTTTCTGTCAAATGTCACAAGGCCTTTATGATTCATGCCGGGATCTCCACCCTGATTTCTCGCATCGGCGGCAAAATCGAACATATTCCATACATGAGTTGCCCATAAGAAAGGATTACGTTCAAAACATTCAAGCATATATTCATGGTATATAGCCTGATACTCCTCTGTGTGATCACCTCGTCTGGGCCTGTCCGAATGTAGATTCGGCATACCTTCACATCCATATTCTGAATACCCAAGGCAACGTTTCGGATATACTGCATGGAAAAATCGTATCCATAAATCGTTTAGCCACAGTCCCGGCACATACCATCCCAAATACAGATTCCAACTTACTGTATCAGTAATATGTGCTACTCTGTTAAACGGCCCGCACATCGCATAACACGCCAAAGTTGTAAATCTTGTCTTGTCCATCATATGACATAAATCATTTAGGATTTTATGATTATCCAGCATATCCGCAGGTTCCCTGGTTGATATGGTTATCTCATTTGATATTCCCCAACACACTATAGACGGATGATTATAATTCTGTACTATCAGCTCTTTCATCTGGTTTATAGTATTGGATTTTCCCAACGGCATATGCTCTGAAATATAAGGTATCTCAGCCCATACGATCATACCTTTTTCATCGCATAGATCATAAAAACACTGACTATGTTGATAATGAGCAAGTCGTATAGTGTTTGCGCCTATCTCACATATCAGATTGATATCCTCTTTATGCATTTCAGGTGTTAATGCATTTCCTATGCCCTTCCTATCCTGATGCCTTGATACTCCATGTAACGGGTAGCTATGTCCATTTAAAAAGAAACCTCTCTTTGGATCACACTTAAAATCTCTTACTCCCACTCTGGTTACAATCTCGTCTTGTATATCTCCTTCTGATATTAGCCTTACGACAACTGAGTACAGATAAGGATCTTTTATCCCCTGCCACAAATGAACATCTTTTATAAATAACCTAACTGATGTCTCGAAACTCTTATAATGATCATCACACGGAACACTTGCTCCTGGATTTTTATTTATTAACGAATCATCATAGCCATCACCTGTGCCTTGGGCTCCTTTGGATGTTTCTGTTGTTATAATTACCCCCTCTTGGTCACGCACCTCAACTTCCACAACTGCATCCTTGCAATTCGCCCATGTTCTGACTAAAAAGTCAGCATTTTTATAGGAATCAACAGGTTTTGCTGTTATTTGAACACCTCGTCCACCATAATAATCCATATCAAAATGACGGTTTTTAACAATTATCAAAGATACATCTCTATAAATGCCACCATAAAAGGTGAAATCTGCTTTTTGTGGATAAACAGTTTTATTTGGTCTGTTATCTACTTTGACAATAATCTCGTTTTGTTCACCATAGGTTTTTAAAACTTCAGTTATATCTTTTCTGAATGTTGAATATCCACCATCATGTCTGATTATTTCAACTCCATTGATATAAACTTCGCTCTCAGAATTTACTCCATCAAACTGTATGTAAACTCTTTCCCCATGATGATCAAATTGTGGTGTATCAAACTTCTTATCATATATGCCCAGTGCTCTCAGATAATCATTCCCACCATCCTGGCCATCTATGGCATTCCACGTATGAGGAATATCTATCATTTCATCGTATTTATCCTTTATACAAAAATGCCAATTTTTATTTAAGTTTATTATCTTTCTCATCAACTTTTCCTTTATGCACCTAACTTATCTCTGTGCCGCTGTGGTATATATTACAAAATCACCAAATGCATTTTCAATCAGCATGGAATAATCGACACTTTCCACAGCATAATTTACATTAATATGAATCATGAAATGAGTATTTTTAAACAAAAAACAGGCATCACACATGATTTTTTCATGTATGATGCCTGTTTTTATAGTGGAATTATAATATTTAAATGAAAAACATCTTCTTCACTATAGGCCTTCATGACCCCTTCAAACTTATCAACTATCATTTTAATACTTTTAAGTCCAAATCCATGACCTTCAACATTATCCTGTCTTACCGGCATTTCATTTTCATAATCTATAACTCCATCATAATAATTCCAAATATGTATTATTACTGAATTACCAAATTGTTTCAAACTTACATCCACAATCCTTTTATCTTTATCAGAAACCGTCATAGCTCCAGCTCTGGCATTATCTATTGCATTTGCGAACAAAAAATAAAGTGACATACTATCTAGTGCGCCCAGTCTATTGGTATAACTCACACAATTAAAACGAACATCATTCTGTCTGCAAATTCTTTCCATATTTCTAAGCAGTACATCTAAAACATCGTTGCCTGTCTTAACCAATGGTGAAAAATTATTAATTGAGTCTCTAATAGATGAAAGATCAGGTATCTTTACTTCATCTTTGTCTGCAATCATCTCTATCCTATCAAGCATATGCTTTAAATCATGTGTCTTAATATTAGTAAACTCCACCATTGCTTTCCATTGCTCATACTGTTTTTCCGAAGCAGACAAAAGCCTATTGATAACAAGTTTTTCAGTTTTTTCCTGCTGCCACTTATACAGATAAAACTGTATGGTCAATGCAAAAAAACAGCTGATGATCGCATACAGACAAACGGCTATCCCATAATTAATGCTCATATTATCCTGATCTTCTACCAATCTGTTAATACCTATACAGGTAATAACTATCACCAAAGATAAAAGATTAATTTGGATACTGCTTTTTCCAGGAACATGCTGCCTTGCAAAAATCATATACACTAAAAAGTAAACGATCGCCGAAACAACAACTTCTGTTATTACTCTGTTTAAAGGTGACACAGTGTAAATTTTATAGAATTCAGGTTTCAATACTATAAGTTTTATCAGTTTATAGGCTATATGCTGTGTTGCCAAACCTGCAACACAAGTAGAAACAATTGAAAAACTATCACCCTGGTAACAAAAAAGTACCAGTAATACACTCAAAGCTATCACTATAAAAAACCAGGCAAATACACTTATTGGCATCATCATTTCAGGCAAGTTAACATGAGTTAATATAAAAATAATTGTGAGAACACCACTGATTATTCTTCCCCAAAAATATTTTTTTCTCTTATACGCGTGCAAAAACAAAAGCTCTGCCAAAAAAATCTCTATAAAATATCCAACTGAATCAAACTGCAATATGTAATTGTAATTCATAACCTATCATCCTAAATACGCATTTAATTTCTCCATAAAGGATTTTTTCTTTGACCTGCCGATTTTAAGCATGTTGCCATCAACTAATATTTCATCTCCATATAGACCTTTAACATATGCAAGATTTACCAATATAGAAGCACTGCATCTGGCAAAATTCACATCAGCTAATTCTATTTCTCTATCACTTAAACCACCATACGAAGCTATAACTTCATCAGCAGTATGAAACATAAGATCATGTCCCATAACCTCTATATACATAATTTCGCTGGACGAAAGAATACGAATACAGTTTTCCTTTTTCTCTTTAACTTTTACCGGGACTCCATCTCTTCCATTTAAAATCTTAAAGGCCTTATCCAGCTTAACGCTTAAATTATTATAATTTATAGGCTTTAGACAGTAATCCAAAGCATCTACACTATATCCTTCTGGTGCGAACTGTGGCATGTTGGTTACAAATATAAGCAGTACTGTAGAATCAAGGCATCTCAACTTTTTGGCTGCCTCCATTCCATTTAAAAAACTTTTACCCAGATCCACATCCATAAATACTATGTCACAGGACGTCTTATATTCATCTAAAAATATTTCCGCTTTATCATATCTTTTTACAATAATTGAATAGCTTTTTTCAGCACAATATTTCTGTAAACAATCTTCCAAATACCTAGAGTAATTATCATCATCTTCTACTATAGTTACCCTGATTTGTTTCATACCAAATCCCTCTCATTGATTTTCTTGATCTGTTTTTATCAATCACAGTAAATATATATGAATTGATTTATATATCATCAGACCTCCATAAAAACTTCAGCTTAGGTATTATAGCATATGGTTCTTTAATTTTCGGCATTCAGATTGCTTTAGTCCTGCACCAATCCTTGTCAAAGATTTAATCCTCCACTAGTATGTTCTTATTTCAGCCATTAGCTATAAAATGTCCACTGTCATTAATGTTCTTCTCAAATCTAAAGAACAGGTCCTTACCATCGTCACCCTCTGGAGCATTAGGATCCGGATGTTTAGGATTAAAAAATTCAACTGCGGAAAACCCACAGCGATTAATATAAAAATGAAGATTCCTTGTATCAAAGTAAGGCGTGAATGTCTCCCAATGCGTAACATCCCTATGTAAGTTCTCTACGCTTGACCAAATTTTCTGTCCAATACCCTTACTTTGAATACCTTGCTTTACATACAGAAAATCCAAATGAGCCTTGCTTCCATCAATAACCACAATGGCTCCACCGACCATTTCACCATCAACAACTGCTTTATAGGCAATGGATCCTTTGGCATTCAAAGAACTGTCTATATGTTCCTCTGGCAGTATCTCCTCGTCTACATCATCCCCCCAGGTGGAAGCAGACATTTGAAAAGCTTCCTGCATGTCATGTTTGTACTTAACTAAGTCATTATCTTCTATTTCCAATAATTCAAAATCCATTATGTCACCTCGCTTATGATTGTGAATCCATTTTTCTTTTAATATACATGAAACATCCAAGGCACATCATTATCTGAAGTATAGTGGAACATGGTGTCGCCAGACCAATGTGGAACAATGATACAGGCTCCCACTTACTCATGATAAAAGATACAGGTACGCGCACTGCAAAAGCTCCGATAATTCCCTGTACCATTACAAATTTTGTATATGTCATACCATTAAAGAATCCAACAAAACAGAACAAGAAACAAGTGAGCAGACAGTCTATGGCATAAGCCTTTAGATAATCAGCGGCCGCAAGTATCACAACTTCCTCATGTGAGAAAATACCTGCAAGCATATCTCCATGAAAAAATGCAGTATAAAACATGGTAAAGCCAAAAGCGAATGAAATCAAAACTGCGCTCTTTAAACCTTTAATCGCCCTGTCTACTCGTCCGGCACCTCTGTTCTGAGCGACAAATGCTGACATAGATTGCATAAACGAAGTAGGAACAAGCATGATAAATGCACATACTTTCTCAGCCACACCAACACCTGCGGAAGCTGTCAGTCCCAAAGTGTTTACTATAGCAAGAATCACTAAAAATGATATACCAACAAGTAAATCCTGTATGGCAATAGGAGTTCCCAACATTAATATCTTTCCGATTATCTTCCCATTCCACTTAAGCATTTTAAAATTGAATGCAAATGGAAGCTTCTTTTTACTTATTAGCGCCAGTGAAACAAGTACACTTACAAATTGCGCTCCTACAGTTGCAATAGCTGCTCCCATAGTACCAAGTTTAAATACCGCAACAAGTACCAAATCTCCGATTATATTAAAGATACAAGCTATAAGCACTGTCACAAGAGGTGTGTTGGAATCTCCAAGGCCTCTAAAAATACCGCCAATCAGGTTGTAGGCAATAATTACTATAATACCTGCACCACATATCCTTATGTAAGTTGTTGTGAGATCAAAGGCCTCAGCCGGAGCATACATAACCATAGCAAGTTTGTGTGCAAATATTGGGATCAGTATAGTCAATATTAGTCCTACTGACATAAACATCATAAGACCACTGCCTATTATCCTGCCGCCTTCATCAGCCTTTTTCTCACCGATTTTCTGTCCCAGAAAGATAGTCATTCCCATACAGAGACTGGCAATAAGGTTGGTAATAGTCATCATTATCTGCGAGCCCGTTGATACTGCCGATACATCTGCAGCCTCACCAAATTGTCCAACGATCAACAGATCCACAGCGCCATACAGAGATTGCAGGAATAGTGCAATAAGTACAGGTATAGCAAATCTCAAAAGTGGAGTTACAATCTTTCCCGTAGTAAAATCAATTCTTTTTTCCATATTACTAATCCTTTCACATAATAAAAAAGAGCCGGATAAAAATATCCGGTATCTCAACCAGACATCTTATCCAGCTTGTTATTTACACATGAATAACTCACCCTCCGATGACTCCATCATGCTAACATCATTTGGTGGTTCTGTCAAACATGGATTTTTCCGTTAATTATGATTGCCACGCCTTCTCTCCTTCTCGGCCTAGATCTCGTAGATCAATCTCATCTTGCAATCCTCGATGATTCCCTGGAAGGAAGAGTAATTGGAATAGATCAGCTCGGTCCTCTCCCTCGCTGACTTGTCACCGTAGTTATCATAAAAATTAACCTTAGTGGCCATATACACCTCCTATATTCAGTTGTGTTTATGTCACTAAGCTGCGCGCTGCTTCGTAACTTCTTTACATGTTTAATTTTAATTGGAATGCGCCTATGAATCGTTAGCGCGAATATGGACATAAAGTACACATAATGTGAACTCTAAAAAACATCTCCAGTAGAATCCCAATCTCTAATCGACGTTTTTGCGGATTCCGCATTTTTGTTCAATACAGATTAAATTGTGCCGACAGTGTTGGCACAATCTTTGGAAAAGTTTTTCACTCTATTCCTCAAGGATCTGAATCTGTCTTAGCATTTCAAGCTTGATTTCATCTATATTCTCAGCGATATTAGAATCCTTGGTCCATTTTTCAACATTTGCTTCGATGTTGTCCTGGCTTTGTAGAAGATAATTCAGGAACAAACTATTCATTGTTTTCTTTACCATAAACACCACACTCTTCACTTATCATGCTTCACAACATCACAGAGCTTTCCTTTCCTCCATTTTCAATCAAACAGCTACTAAACAGCAGAATTTCACCATATAACCTTTTCTATTACTTATACAGAAAACTTATATTTCCCTTTTCCCATTCCTTCTACCGGAACAATGATCTTCAGTTCATCCTCCATCCTTTTCAAATAGGACGTTGC
>Ga0256405_10005905_pt1 | contig 20382 bp, 20 predicted proteins | sample RumenRJG_02DNA_FD_189096 | JGI IMG/M metagenome (GOLD analysis project Ga0256405, IMG submission 189096) | Bovine rumen microbial communities from Lethbridge, Alberta, Canada - RJG_02 | ecosystem: Host-associated > Mammals > Digestive system > Stomach > Rumen | place: Canada: Alberta... | reverse complement strand
CTTTCAGACTGTAGACAAAGTCCGCGGCGATGCCGCGGATTTTTCTTGTGCAGAAGTGCCACAAATCCAGTATTTATCTGAGGTTGAGGCGCTTTTTATGGTATAATAGAAGTATCAAAGTTGGGGATGGGGATAGCCTTTATGATGACTTCTAATACCGAAAGAAAGCGTGAACAGATGCAGTTTGTGAGCATGGATGATCTGGTACCTCAGGAGCACATGCTCAGGCTTATTGATAAAGCAATTGACTGGTCATTCATATATGACCTTGTTGAAGATAAGTATTCATCAGATATGGGCAGGCCCAGCATGGATCCTGTCACACTCATTAAAATTCCTTTCATTCAGTATCTATACGGAATCCGCAGCATGCGACAAACTATCAAGGAAATAGAAGTCAACGTTGCATACAGATGGTTCCTGGGCTTAGAGCTTAACGAGCCTGTCCCACACTTTTCAACTTTTGGAAAGAACTATACAAGACGCTTTAAGGATACAGACCTTTTTGAGCAGATATTCCAGCGCATTCTTGAAGACTGCTATCGCTTCAAGCTGGTAGACCCTACTGCTGTATTTGTAGATGCTACTCATGTAAAGGCGAGAGCAAACAACAGAAAGATGCAGCATAAACTTGCAAAGCAGGAAGCATTGTTCTACGAAGAAATGCTCAAAAAGGAAATAAACGAAGACCGAGCTGAGCATGGCAAAAAGCCACTTAAAGACAAGGATGATGATGACGATAAAAGCGCTGGTGGACATGATGATTTCAGTGATTTCACAGACGACGTTCCTAAAGATACCAAGAAAGTAAGATGCAGCACTACCGATCCTGAAAGTGGATGGTTCAGGAAAGGTGAACATAAGAATGTATTCGCGTATGGAATCGAAACTGCTTGCGACAAGAATGGATGGATCCTTGATTACACAGTTAACCCCGGCAACGAGCATGACAGCCGCACATTCAAAGGACTTTACGACAAGATCAAGGATATCGGTGTAGAAACTATCGTTGCAGATGCTGGTTACAAAACTCCAGCTATAGCAAAACTACTCATAGATGATGGCATCAAACCTCTTCTTCCCTACAAGAGGCCAATGACGAAGAAAGGATTCTTCAGAAAATCTGAGTTTGCTTATGATGAATACAATGACTGCTATATATGTCCAAACGATCAGGTGCTGGAGTATTCGACCACAAATCGCGATGGATACAGAGAATACAAGAGTTGCGGAAAGGTCTGCGAAAACTGTCCTTACCTTGAACAATGTACACTTAGCAAGAATCATGTAAAACTGGTAACCCGTCATATCTGGGAAGATTACATGGATGAATGTGATGACATAAGATACACCGAGGGGATGAAAGATCTCTATTCTCACAGGAAGGAGACAATAGAGAGAATCTTTGGGACAGCCAAAGAGAATCATGGATTTAGATATACACAGATGTATGGAAAGGCGCGGATGGAAATGAAGGTCGCGCTTACCTTTGCGTGTATGAATCTAAAAAAGCTTGCAAGAATCAAGAATGAATGGCGGTTAGAAATGGCCTGATAAGGGCTGTTTCTGACCATTTTTATTATGAAAATCCGGCTTAAGAAGAAAAAATGGCCTTGAGAGCTATGCTCTCAAGACCACTTTGTCTACAGTCTGAAAGCCCGGAGCATTTGCTCCGGGCTTTTATTATTTAATGTTTAGTGTATCAGGCTGTAACTTTCTTAAATGACTTCTTGCCCTTCTTGACCATAACACCATCTTTAAATGTATCTTTGGTATATGTAGCCTTAACGTCTGTAACCTTCTCATCAGCAAAGGTTACGCCGCCCTGCTCAACTGCTCTTCTGGCCTCACTTCTTGTAGCGCAAAGTCCAGCAGATACAAGTACCTGAAGAATATCAACTACGCCATCTCTAAAGTCTTCCTCTTTAAGTGAAACAGTTGGAACATTGTCCATGTTACCGCCACCAGCGAAAAGAGCTCTTGCACCGTCCTGTGCCTTCTGAGCCTCTTCTTTTCCATGCACAAGGCTTGTAAGTTCGAAAGCGAGGATCTCTTTCTTTTCGTTGATACGGGAATCATCCCACTTCTCCATCTCCTGGATCTCTTCGATAGGGATAAATGTGAGCATCTTGATGCACTTATCTACATCTGCATCGCCTACATTTCTCCAGTACTGGTAGAAATCAAATGGTGATGTCTTGTTAGGATCAAGCCATACAGCGTTTCCTGCTGTCTTACCCATCTTATTTCCGTTGGAGTCTGTAAGAAGTGTGATCGTCATTGCATGGGCATCCTTACCAAGCTTTCTTCTGATAAGCTCTGTACCACCAAGCATGTTGGACCACTGATCGTCTCCACCAAACTCCAGGTTACAGTTGTATTTCTGGAACATGTAGTAGAAGTCGTAGGACTGCATGATCATGTAGTTGAATTCAAGGAAGGAAAGTCCCTTCTCCATACGCTGCTTGTAGCACTCTGCACGAAGCATATTATTTACTGAAAAGCATGCTCCAACCTCACGTAAAAGCTCAATGTAGTTAAGGTTCATGAGCCAGTCAGCGTTATTTACCATCATAGCCTTGCCTTCGCCAAAGTCGATGAATTTCTCCATCTGCTTTTTAAAGCACTCAGCATTGTGATCGATGTCCTCTCTTGTGAGCATCTTTCTCATATCGGATCTTCCTGAAGGATCACCGATCATAGTTGTACCGCCGCCAATAAGGGCGATTGGCTTGTTGCCAGCTTCCTGAAGTCTCTTCATGAGAGTAAGAGCCATGAAGTGACCAGCAGTAAGTGAATCTGCAGTACAATCAAATCCAATATAGAAAGTAGCCTTACCGTTGTTTACAAGGTCTCTTATCTCTTCTTCATTAGTAACCTGAGCGATGAGACCTCTTGCCTTAAGTTCCTCAAAAATCTGCATAAATGCACCTCCTTAAATTTCTGCGAAGGAAATAAAAAATCCTCCGCAATCATATGATTACGAAGGACGAATTAATCGTGATACCACCTTCATTCACACATTACTCACGCAATGTGCCTCAACAAGTACGATTTGAATGATAAGACTCAAATGATACTCTCCTGATATAACGGTCAGTGCCCGTCAGGAACTACTTGCAATGCATCAAATGCTGTTTCATCCCTGCAGCTCGCGGAGGTATTTCATCATCGCACTTAACATACGCTTCTCACCAACCAGCTATTCTCTGTTGTCAGATTGCGATTCTTACTTATCCGGTCACAGCCTTTGATATTTATTTACTTTGAAATTTTAACATTCTGAGAATTTATGTCAAGTTATTTGTAGTATAAATAATTATTCTAAAAATGTTTTGACCTATAGATTATTCTGTTGTATCATTACCTCAAAATAAAGAAATGCAGAGTAGACGTTAGAGCGTTAAGTGCCTGGTGAACAGGGAGTTGTCATCGGGACGAAGGACCTTGATCCGCGGTTTTAATGTCGCATCCCGCTGCTACATCGAATGAATATGTACATCTCCGATGTGGTCACGAGAATACTGCAAAGGAGGTGCTTTTTTATGTCTAAAGAACAAACAATTTCCAGTAAATCCCAACTCTCATCACTATCAAGACTTAAGGAAACAAAGGTCCTTACATTTTGCGGAATGATGGGCGCTCTGGCTGTAGTCCTTGGCTACGTGGCAACTATCAAGATTGGCCAGTACATCAGGATCGGTTTTTCAGGTCTACCAAACCAGGTTGTGGACTATCTCTTTGGTCCCTGGATCGGAGCTATCTTTGGCGGAGCCATGGATGTGATCAAGTGGTTTGCTTCAGGAGATGGAAACTTTTTTCCTGGATTTACTATTACCGCTATGCTGGGAGCTTTAATCTATGGATTCTTTCTTTACAAAAAACCTGTCAAAGTTCTGAATGTAGTATTATCTCAGCTTGTAGTAAAGATTGTCTGCAACATCGTTCTTAATACTCTCTGGCTCAATATGCTCTATGGTCAGGCTATCGCAGCAATCCTTCCAGCAAGGCTCCTCTCCAATGCGATCATGCTTCCTATAGACAGTTTTATCATGTATGTGATGCTAAACATCGTAAATAAGGTTATAAGACCTTACTTTGACTAATATTTTTCCAATAAAAAATGTTTACCTCTTCGGATATTTTCCTTGAGGTAAACATTTTTTTTGTCATTTTACCAATCAACCTGGCTGTTTTCATTTCGTCTCTCACGGACCATCAGCTCTTTTATGCCATCTCCAACGCTCTTACCTTCAAAGAGGATCTCATTTACTCCCTGCACTATTGGCATGTCTACTTCATACTTCTCTGCCAATTTAAGAGCAGCCTTGGCGCTGTAGACGCCTTCTACAACCATCTTAACTTCGTCCATGGCTTCCTGATAGGATTTGCCCTGGCCAATAAGTATTCCTGCTCTTCTGTTTCTTGAGTGCATGGACGCGCAGGTTACAACAAGATCTCCAATTCCTGAAAGTCCTGCGAAGGTCTCAAATTTGCCTCCCATAGCCATTCCAAGTCTGGATATTTCTGCAATTCCTCTTGTAATAAGAGCTGCCTTGGCATTGTCTCCAAGTCCGTAGCCATCAGCCATTCCTGCTGCAAGAGCTACGACGTTTTTAAGAGCTGCTCCTATTTCGATTCCAAGCATATCAGGGCTTATATAAACCCTGAAGGCCTCATTCATGAAGACGTTCTGAACCTCAACAGCAGTATCCCTGCTAAAGGCACCAACAACTATCGTGGTAGGCATGTTTTTTCCGACTTCCTCTGCATGAGAAGGTCCAGATAGCACGCACACATTGGCTCCTGGAATCTCATCAAGGATAACATCGCTCATCATCATAAGAGTTGCTTCTTCAATACCCTTTGTACAGTTGACTATGATCTGATCCCCATTATCTGTGTCAACAAAGGGCGCCATCAGTTTTACTGTTTCCCTGACGCTGGAAGAAGGTACAACTAAAACAAGGATGTCTTTTCCTGAGACAGCTTCTTCCATACTGCAAGTGTAATTAACACTATCTGGTAGCTTAACCCCTGGAAGTTTATCTTCATTGCCGTGATAAGCACGGAGCTTATCAACTGATGTCTGGCTTCTTGACCAGACAGTTACTTCATGACCATTACCTGATAAAAGATATGCAAGAGCAATTCCCCAGCTGCCTGCACCAATTACGCCAATTTTCTTTTGCAATTCTTATCCTCCGGATCAGTCGACTTTATTCTTTTTGAAAATATAGGTCTTTCTCTCTTTTCCCTGAATGAGCTTCTTGATATTTCCTCTGTGCTGGAAATAAGCAAGAGCTGTTAAAAGGCCTAAGATAATATAAACTTCTATGAGAACTCCCTGTGGAACTGCTCCAAATTTGTCTAGGAAAAATCCGCCCTGTCCACAGATGATCACCATGATAAATAGCGCTGTATAATAGCAGAGGCTGCATACAGATACTATATGACAGATATTAAGTGGAAGGAAAAATGCTATAACTCCCATCAGGATAAAACTCCAGTGGAATACTATTCCAAGGTGAATAGTGTAACCAGCAGTACATGCAATTCCCTTGCCACCTTTAAAATGAAGGTGAAGTGGGAAGTCATGTCCCAAAACTGCTCCAGCTGCTGTATATGTCATATACAGTATCTGAAGATTTGGTGTATTCTTACCAAACAGAAAATAAGTAACAAGAATAGCTGCCATGCACTTAAGCATGTCCCCAAGAAGAACTATCAGTCCTGCTTTCGCACCAAGGACTCTTAAGGTGTTTGTAGTACCTGCGTTTCCGCTTCCTACTTTCCTGATGTCAACCCCCTTTAATTTACCGTATAGTACTGCGGTCTGAAGATGTCCAAACACATAACCAATTAGTAAACAAACTACTCTTTCCATACTACTTACCCTCTTTTCTCTCCCTGATGATAAATCTTAGTGGAGTACCTTTAAATCCAAAGGCCTCCCTTATCTGATTCTCAATGTATCTGGTGTAGCTAAAGTGCATTAGGTTCTTGTCGTTTACAAATATTACAAATGTAGGCGGTTTAACTGAAGCCTGAGTTATATAGAATAGCTTAAGTATCTTACCCTTATCGCTTGGCGGCTGCTGCATTACAACTGCCTGTGTCATGATCTCATTAAGGACACCTGTTGCAACTCTGAGAGCGTGGTTCTCACTAACAATGTCGATCATATCGTAGAGTTTAACAAGCCTCTGACCAGTCTCAGCAGATATGAACATGATCTCTGCATAGTTCATAAATGCCAGAGTATTTCTGATATCCTTGGTAAACTCTTTGACTGAGTGATTGTCTTTTTCAATAAGATCCCATTTGTTTACAGCTATGATGACTGCTTTGCCGCTTTCATGGGCTATTCCGGCTATCTTGGCATCCTGCTCTGTAACACCGTCCTCTGCATTGATGACAAGGATACAAACATCAGCCCTTTCTACAGCTCCTACAGTCCTTACGATCATATAGTGTTCAAGGGCATCCTTGACTTTATTCTTTCTGCGAAGTCCAGCTGTATCAATAAACACGTACTTTTTGCCGTTGTGTTTAACCTCAGTATCTATGGCATCTCTTGTAGTCCCCGCAACATCTGAAACAATAAGTCTGTTTTCACCGATGAGCTTGTTGATAATAGAACTCTTTCCAACATTTGGCTTACCAATTATAGCAACCTTGATGGAATCGTCCTCTTCCTCTGCTGTGGAATCCTTGGAAAAATGGCTTACTACCTCTTCAAGAAGATCTCCAAGTCCCTGCTTGTTAACAGCAGATATAGGGAAAGGCTCCCCAATACCAAGATTATAGAACTCATAGACATCCAGTGAATCTCTGCTGTAGTTATCAACCTTGTTAACGCAAAGAACAATTGGCTTACCTGAGCGCCTTAGCATGTCTGCAACCTTGGCATCAGCATCTACAAGCCCCTGTTTTACATCTACCATGAAGATGATGACATCAGCAGTATCAATAGCAATCTGGGCCTGCTCTCTCATTTGTGACAAAATAACGTCATTGGAATCAGGCTCAATACCACCGGTATCAATAAGAGTAAAGCTGTGGTTAAGCCACTCAACATCCTGATATATCCTGTCTCTTGTAACACCTGGAGTATCTTCCACAATAGCGATCCTGGAACCTGCCATGGCGTTAAAGAATGTGGATTTCCCTACATTTGGTCTGCCTACAACGGCAACAATATTTTTTCTGCTCATAAACTATCCTTTTTAGTATTCTATTCCAAAGAAATCAGAAACAAGTCCGTACCCATCGCCACTGCTTATTCCTACTTTGATGTTAAGCTCCCTTTCGATGTCGCAAATTCTGACATCATCAAGAAGGTAATCTTCCCCGCTTCTTAATAGATTTACTGGTAAAAAGAGTTCATCCCCAAGGTCTTTTCCTTTGAGCTGCCCTATTATATCCTGACCGGTCAAAAGCCCTGACACTGTGATCTTTTCACCAAAAAACTCGTTTATTATCTCATAAACATCTATTTTAAGTCCAGCACAAACGCTCATGGCTTTTTCTGCCATGTCTTTTATGCAGGGATAAACAAGTCTTCCTGTTGCAACAGAAATGTGGCGCTTAGTACCATCAATTTCTGCCCTGTGGTCACGAAGCATGTCTTCGAAGCCATCATCAAACTCATTTATAAGAAGCCTCATCATGCCAACGCCATTTTCAAGCTGTATGTAGCCATCATACCTTTCAGCTTCTGGAAAGGGCCTTCCTGCCAGAAAATACCACTCGTCGCTGGCGTGGATAAAATGAATCCCATGCTCTTCATATATCTTTTTCTGCCAGGATTCGATCATGTCTATGACCTCTTTGGCATCCTCGCTGTTAAAAGATTCAAGTGGATAGAGGCCATCTCTGTACTTGGAAAGGCCAACGGGAACAACAGATACACTCTGAAGATTTGGAATGTATTTTGTAAGATCTCTAATGGACCTTTCAAGCTCAGGACCGTCATTTACGCCCTTACAGAGAACTATCTGTCCGTTAAGCTCAATTCCTGAGTCCTTACTGCATAGCCTGTCTACCTTTTTCAGCGCTTCACCTGCAAATCTGTTTCCCAGCATCTTGCAACGTAGCTCAGGGTTGGTGGTCTGAAAAGAGACATTGATCGGTGAAAGATGGTACTTAAGTATCCTGTCAATGTCAGCGTCAGACATATTGGTAAGTGTTACATAATTGCCCTGAAGAAATGAAAGCCTTGAATCGTCGTCCTTAAAATAAAGCGTTTCTCTCATGCCCTTGGGCATCTGGTCAATAAAGCAAAAAATACATTTATTGCTGCAGGACCTGTAATCGTCCATAAGTCCGTTTTCAAACTCTATTCCAAGGTCCTCATCAAATTCTTTATCTACATCAAGGAGCCATTCTTCTCCATCAGGCTTCTTTATAAGAACATCCAGGTGCTCATCATGTGAAAGGAACTGATAGTCAAAGATATCAGTTATCTTTTCACCATTTATGGAAATAAGTTCATCACCTGGTTCAATGCCAAGTTCCTCGGCAATACTTCCTTCTTCGATGGCGCCAATGATGTGGCTTTTGTGCTTGTTCATAACTGTTTCCTATCATACTGCTGTCAATAATAATCCAGTTGATATTATACATGAAATTCCTTGACGTGTCAGCACAACAGGTGATATATATGATAATGGTTGACCACTTGAAATCTTCTTAAGAAAGGGGCAAAAATGCCTGATTTTCATCAATTAGAAAGTTTAATCCCAGTAGCACCACTTAATCTTATAGTAATGGAGTCTGCCAAGTCTCTTGGAGAAAGCGTTGATAAATACATCGCTGAGTTCAGGCACAATCTTTACCAGATGCCTGAGTCTGATCCTGCTTTTCACGGTTATGTTAAGGATTCTTACAAAATCGACTACTCTCTCGACAGATTTGGAAGCGGAGAAGCTAAGGCCACAATAAATGAAAGTGTCCGTGGTAATGACGTTTATATCCTTACAGATGTCTGCAACTACAGCATCACTTACAAGATGTACAACTACGTCAACCACAAGTCTCCCGATGATCATTATCAGGATTTAAAAAGAGTTATTGGTGCCATCACTGGAAAAGCTAAGAGAATAAATGTGATCATGCCCTTCCTTTATGAAGGAAGGCAGCACAAAAGAAACGGTATGGAATCCCTTGACGCTGCTCAGATGTTTAAAGAGCTCCATGACATGGGCATATCAAACTTTATCACCTTTGACGCCCACGATCCAAGAATATCAAACGCCAAGCCACTTGGCGGCTTTGATAACTTCCTTGCTTCTTATCAGTTTATGAAAGCGCTTCTATCCCGTATAGATGATCTTACAGTTGATAAAGACCACCTTACCGTAATAAGCCCTGACGAAGGTGCTTTGGACAGAGCCGTATACTTTGCAAATGTAATTGGCGCTGACACAGGTATGTTCTATAAAAGACGTGACTATGCTCACATCGTAAACGGCACAAACCCAATCGTAGCTCACGAGTTCCTTGGCTCTGACATTCACGGAAGAGACGTTATCGTCATCGATGATATGATCTCCTCTGGCTCATCAATGATCGATACCGCAGGGCAGCTCAAGAACATGGGTGCAAAAAGAGTATTTATCTGCACAACATTTGGTCTTTTCACAGATGGCATGAAGAAATTTGACGAAGGCTACAAAAACAAATACTTCGATGCAGTTATTACCACTAACCTCACCTATATGAACGATGAGATCAAGTCAAGAGAATACATATTTATTGCAGACATGGGCAAGTTCCTTGCAACAATCATTGATTTCCTTAATCATGATGCATCAATGTCCACAGTTAATATGCCAACTGACAAGATCCATGAAATTGTAGAAAAGTACAACAATGGTCTTATTGCCCCAGAACTTTACGAGTAAAACAAAAATTAACCCTTGGGAATTGCTCCCAAGGGTTTTCTTATGCAGGTATTTATTTTGCTGCATCAAACTTTATTATTACCTTAAACAGATCGCCATCAAGTCTTATGTCGAAATCTCCGCCCTGAGCTGCTGTAAGGTTCTTGGCAATAGAAAGTCCAAGTCCGCTTCCTTCGGTAGTTCTTGAAACATCTCCTCTTATAAATCTCTCCGTAAGCTCCGATGCGTCAATATTTAGCTCTGAAGCTGATATGTTCTTAATAGAGAATACTACCTTGTCATTTGCATTTTCATTCTCTTCATAAACCATATCAAGATATACTCTGGTACCACTAAGTGCATATTTGCAGACGTTGTTAAGCAGGTTCTCAATTACTCTCCAAAGATGCCTTGCATCAGCCGTGATCATCATATCCTGCTGCTGGGGCTTAAATATAACTGAAAGAGAGTTCTTTTCAAGCTTTTCATAAAACTCTCCGATGGTCTGATTAACCAGTTCCACAAAGTTTATCTTAGAAAGTTCTATACTGATATTTCCTGAGCTTATTTTTGAAGCTTCCACAAGATCTTCGGTGAGCTGTTTTAATTTCTGGCTCTTAACATCGAGAATCTCTATGTATTCCTTAGCCTTTTCATTTTTTATGTCTTCCCTCTTTAAAAGGTCAACATAATTGATGATGGAAGTAAGAGGTGTCTTGATATCGTGGGACACATTAGTGATAAGGTCAGCCTTTAGCTTTTCATCCTTCATGCTGGTATTTACTGCTCTGTCTATACCCTCTCCTATGGAGTTGACAGCTTCAGCCAGCCTTATATTATCAGAATGCAGGTTTTCTGCCGTAACCTTATCCTTTACATTTCCATTTTTAATATTTTCAATGACTCCAATTATCTTGTCTCTATCAAGATTTTGTCTGTACCTGTATATTCCAACCAGTATATCGAAAAGTGCAGCCACTAAAATTCCAGCAACACCAAGCCTAAATAACACGATATTAAATGCAACAAAGAACAGATAAGGGATCCAGCTTCTTATGATCACATTGCCATTGTCAGTAGTATTTACTATAAGATTTCTTGTACCAATTATGATGGTTCTAAGAATGCTATCCTGCCAAAGAAGTTTTTGAACACCTTTTTTAGCAAGGTTGTAAACCATATACAAAAATCCGCAGCTGGCAATAAATCCAATTAAAGCACAGATATATGGAAATAAGGTATTTGATAGTATCTCGCTTTTGTCTGAAATAAGATAAAAAGCATAAAATACTATCGAAGGAATCACCATCACTAAAATTCCAATAATGGCAATAAGTTCTGTCTGCATTCCTTTAGCGAAACCTGCCTTAACTCTTCCTTGCTGATCATCATCAGCAGCCGCTAATACCAGCTCTTTTTTCTGAAGGCTAATATAGACAACAAGCAGTATCAGATACAAAACCGCTGCTATGATGCCAATTACATATAGCTGTGACTTATATGGCATGTACTTGGAAAAATTAATCTTACCATAAACGAAACTGTCTACGACCGGATAATGCATTGTATCAACACCAATATAGATCTTGATCTGATCGGGATACGCATAGCTATAGGTCTTTACGATGGACCTGACAACGCTCTCCTTTATCAGTGTATTGGTATCATATTTGATCTCATATGGACAGTAATAGATATATCTTCCATAATTTTCAAAAATGCTTCCAATGTCTTTACCAGTTGTTTCTTTTGAAAGCTCTGGAACGTTGGTAAACACGCTCGTTTTTCCATTTATGGTCCTTGTGATATAGTACCTTAAATTAGAATTCAAGTAGTCATAATAAGATATAGTGTTGTTGTACTCTTCGTAGTTGGACAAAAGATCTTTTGCCGCCTCTTCAACATATGAGCACAAAAGATTGTATTCTTCCCAGGTGGAAACAATATCCTCTATATTTTTGCCATCTGCTGTCTGATATCTGTTTATGAGGCATGTGTGTTCACCGTCTGAAGGAACGGAGTTTCCAGAGATCGCAAAAGTGATACTGTTTCCATCTATCTGTGAATTAAGATAGGAGTTCATCCCACCTGAGAAGGCATTGTTTTTAAGGTGAGTATAAGTTGTTGAAGCACTAAGGAAATTAGCGCTCTGCTCACTGTTAAACATCTTGGTCTCATAGTTAAAACCGCTCTGAGCCCATTTAAGAAGGTCTGACAAATAGTAAACAGCAGTTATGTAATCACCAGAAAGAGTAGCCCCTCTGTTTACATAGGCTGTTACATCTATCATCTTTTTGTCATCGTACTGCCCTGCTGTTTCAAGCTGGCTTCTTATGGCTACGTGCCTAAGTACATCTGAGACATTATTGCCAAGAATATTATTGAAAAGATATGACGATTCATAATCTCTTGACTTGTCCGATTCGTACAGATTGTAGGACTGATAGCCATTAATTCCGCTGATCATTATGCTTGAACCTGCCATGGTATAAGCTATTGCAAAAGCAACTATTGCAGCCAGTATATGCTGGACTAAACGGAGCGTTCTAAATTTTCCTGCGTTCTTTTTCATTTAGCATCTTCCTCAATTTTGTATCCAACTCCCCAAACAACCTTAAGGAATTTGGGTTCTCTTGGATCCACTTCTATTTTTTCTCTGATATGTCTGATATGGACAGCTATGGTGTTATCAGTTCTGACAGAGATATCTCCCCAGATATTTTCATAAATCTGGTCGATGGAATATACCTTTCCTTTGTTCTTGGCAAGAAAAGCCAAAATCTTATACTCAATGGGTGTAAGCCTGATGGATTCGCCATAAACAGTTACTGTTTTAGCATTGTCATCCACCACAAGTCCCCCCGAAGTATAAACATTATCTTTTTCAACAATCTTGCCAAGGGTGGTGTATCTTCTTACATTACTTTTGACTCTTGCCACAAGTTCAAGTGGGTTAAAAGGCTTTGTAACATAGTCATCAGCACCAATATTAAGTCCCAGGATCTTATCAGAATCTTCTGATTTTGCTGATAGAAAGATAACTGGAATAGTTGAAAAATTTCGAAGTTCCTTTACCAGATGGATACCGTCAATCTTGGGCATCATGATATCCACTATTGCCAGGTGGATCTGATTTTTTCGAAGAACAGATAAGCCCTCTTCTCCGTCGTAGGCCTTGTAGACGTGAAAGCCTTCCTGTTCCAGGTAAATCTCGATAGCATCAACTATTTCTCTGTCATCATCACATACTAAAATGTTTTCCATAGCGTCCTCACATATCTTTCTAATACTATTAAATCATCTAAATCTTAAGATTTACCGTCGAAATTTCTTAAGATTTCTTAAGAATTATACTTTTTTTCGATAATTATTCCTTAATTGACAAAAATGCGCACAGATTTCCTCTTTTTTCACCATGGATCCTGTGTGAAAAAAGAAGGTCCGGATTGCACCTGGTACAGATATCAGTAACAATAATGTTCTCTTCCTTTACGCCACTTTGCAGCAGAGTAAGCTTTATTGCATTCCAAAGATATAGTCTGTACTTTCCTTCAGGATATGGGATAAGTATCTTTTCATCCTGAAGCTCTTGTTCACTGAAGGCACCAGAAAACTCTTTTGCAACATCCTCTCCAATCTCATAGCAAGGGCCACATATTGATGGACCTATAGCACAAACAAGATCTGAAGGATCTGTTCCATAGTTTTCCCTCATCTTTTCTATGGTTTTTGAGGCAATCTTACCCTTAGTTCCTTTCCAGCCAGAATGAGATAAACCGATAGCTCTTTTAACAGGATCAATAAAATATACAGGTGGACAGTCTGCATGAAAAGTAGCAAGAATTATCCCAGGAACACTGGTTATAAGGCCGTCAATATCCGTATAATCCCGTTGTATCTTAGGCCCCTTACCCCTGTCATTTTCTGTAATGACCTTGACATTAGTTGTATGGGTTTGGAATGTACATACAAAGTCATCAAGCTTTTTGCCATGTCCAAGAGCATCAGATATACGTCTGTAGTTCTCATCAACAGCTTCTTTGTCATCTCCTCTTGTGTAGCTTAGGTTGCACTGACTGTAAATGCCTTTTGATACTCCGCCAAGTCTTGTGCTAAACATGTGGTCCACTATGCCAAGTTCTTCGATCTTAGGGAATACAAGGTATTTAAGATCTCCCTTTTCTCTAAGCTCCATAGTCTTCTCATTTCCATAACGCTTTATCTTGATTTCGCTCATTTTGCTTCCTTTTCATTCAATATAGTCAAAGGCATTCTTTATCCACTTAACAGCCTTTATGCCTTCATTTACCGACACTGCAATTACATCATATCTTATAGGGGTATCAAAAGAAAGATTTTTAGAATATAGATAGAATCTTGAGACTTTAGATATTTTTCTTTGTTTAAAATAATTTACTGCTTCCTGGGGCTGTCCAAAATCTGAACTATTGCGATATTTGACTTCCATAAAGCAAAGATATTCATTATCCTTGGCTATTATGTCGATTTCCCCCTGTCTGCACCTAAAATTGCGAGCGATGATCCTTACACCCTGCGATATCAGATAGTTGCAGGCAAGATCTTCATTCCCATCGCCAATTACTCTTTTATTCAATTTAAATTACCTGTTACTTTCACCTTGATTTATCTTTTGCCTTGATCTTGTCCATTGCATCTACAAAGACCAGAATTTCAGCCACAACCTCATATAGCTCAGGAGGTATCATCTCGCCAATTTCAAGTCTCGAAAGAGTATCAGCAAGTTTGTCATCCTCGTGAACCGGGATCTTGTTGTCCTTTGCCTGTTCAATGATCTTTTCAGCCAGAGCTCCTCGTCCTGATGCAATGACCTTAGGAGCGCCGTCTTCATTTGGATCATAGCCAAGAGCTACGGCAGTTTTTATTTTTTTCTTCTCGTTATTGTCAGCCATAATTGTGCCCTTTAAGCCCTTGCATCGAAAGAATTGGTTGAAATTACCGGTGTCTTGCTTACGCTAAGCATCTCATCAACAGCCAGATCCTGACCGTCCATATCATCATGAAGCTTTAAAGTAGCCTCCATTGAATATCCTCTTTTTTCAAGTCTCTCATACAATATATGGATATTGTCATTTATAAGATCTATGACACTGTCATCCGCCACATAAAAGTTCGTTGTAACCTTGCTATTAAGAAGCTTTACATATACGTCAACAGGCCCAAGATTTTCCATATCCAAATGGAGAGCTGCACTTACAGAGCCATCTTCGCTCATCTTCTTATGCTTGTTTCTGTAGACATAAAGATCTCCATGAACGTTCTGACCAGCCATCTGAAGAGGAAGCTGAACATACTGAAACATCTGATTTAGCTGGTTCATGAAATCCAGATTGTTCTGAAGATTATTAGCTGACTGGGCAAGTCTGCTGTCAGCTCCAAGATTCTGAGTAATGGCATTTGTAAGGCCCCTTGCCTGATTACTCAGTCTTTGATACAGGTTTTCAATATTCTCTTTATTTCCAACCTCCAGCGGTTTTAGATGCCACTGAGACTGCATATTATCCTTTAAGAGCCTGGTATATTCTTTTCCGGAAAAGACATTTTTCCAGGCAGAGCTTTCAGCAGGATCAGACATGTCAGACTTTTCAAAGTTCTCCGCCAGTTCCTTTAAAAGAGCCTTCTGTGCATTTTCAAGCTTTGCAGCCTGTTTTGGATTCTCAGAAAGGTCAAGGTTTGCAGCTTCTTTCAGAGCTTCATTATAAGTGTTTATGGTTTTATCAGAGATTCCAAGATTTCTAAGGTTGTCCATAAATCTGTCTGATAAAGCTGCAGAAGGCTGTTTTACACTTTCTTCAGAAGTTTTTAAAGCGTTTTGACTTTCGACTTCCTTTGCCACAGTCTGTGAAGTATCCTTAGAGATTTCACTATTTTCTAGAGTTTCTTCGTCAGCATCAACCAGCGAATTAGAAATAGGACCAGCCTCTTTAGCATTTGCTTCTTCTGACAGCTCAATCTCATTACCTATCAGTTTTAATACTGATCCATACAGATCTAATGCCTGTGTATCTTTTCCAGCAGCCATAAGTTCAGAAAATGCATTAGGTAAATCTTCTATTATGTTTTCCATAGTGGAAGTTACCTGATGTTCATAGTTTTTATAGCTCTCAAACTGCTTAATATTATTTTCATCAACTGGAATTCCAAGACTCTTCATCTCAACCAAGGTTGTGACAGAAGTATTTGGAAATGAATTAAGAGACTTATTCATCTCAAGAAGCGCATCTTTATTTATAGGTAAAGATGCTGACATCATATCCTTGACCATCTGGATCGAATCATTGTTTATTTCAATTCCAGCGGCAGTCAGAGCCTTAAGGGTGCTCTGATCTATAGAAGTATTCTCATAAAGAGGTGTTATTGACACGCTCCCGGAAGAGGCACTCCTGACATTAAAGTTAAGAGTCTGCCCTTCTCTTAGCCCCATTCCATCCTGCAACTTTGCCTGAATTTCAGCATCGCCAACATTTATAGTGGCAATCTTACCTTCGGTTGTATCACTAATGGACACAACAGTACCTTGAATAGTAGAACCAGTCTTAAGCTCAAGGCTCTGGGAAGATACTTCCTGTCCTCTTAAACTGCTACCATCAATATTTAATGTATTATTTTGCCCGGTAACACCACCAATTATACTCATACAAAATTACCTATGAAGGAACGTCTGTGAATCTCGCAGGGGCCATACTTTTTCAGGGCAGCAATATGAGCTTCGCTTCCATATCCCTTATTAGAATCAAATCCGTACTCGGGATATTTTAAAGAAAGTTTTTTCATAAGGCGGTCCCTTGTAACCTTAGCGATAATGCTGGCCGCTGCAATTGAAGCGCTCTTAGCGTCACCTTTTATAATAGATACCTGTTTGTACATTTCCAGCTGCGGAATATGAACAGCATCTATTAAAAGAGCATCAGGTTTAGGGTTAAGCCCCTCTACTGCCTTAGTCATAGCTTCATATGTGGCATTAAGGATATTGATCTCATCAATGCGCTCACAAGTAGAAAAGCCAATGCTTACGCTTATTGCCTCTTCCATTATGACATCATAAAGCTCTTCTCTCTTTTTTTCGGATAATTTCTTGGAATCATTTAGATATAACATAGGGCAGTCAGGCTTTAATATAACAGCTGCTGCATAGACAGGACCTGCAAGCGGGCCTCTTCCTACTTCATCTATCCCGCATAACAGGCCAAGATCTCCATATTCACGTTCGTACCGGTACATTTCATAGGTACGTTTTTTCTCTTTTTCTATGGCATCTATTTTTTTATTTGCACTCTCAACGAGTTTGATAACTCCAGCTCTTTCATCGCATTTGTAGGTATCTACAAATGCCTTGAGCTCATCTTCTGTTTTTGAACTAAGTAGTATTCCCTTGATGTCAGAAAGTGACTGCATTATTCAACTCCCCCAAATTTTGAGAACGGATAGATCCTCACAAAAGCCTTACCCAGGATATCCTTCTTATGTATGTTCCCCACTGAGATATCTCTGCTGTCCATACTGTGATTTCTGTTATCACCCATGACAAAATACTCATCTTCCCCAAGAAGTATTTCCGTCTCAGCTCTTCCCGGATCAAGAATAACTTCAGCACCATAATTTTCAATCAGCTTTGCGTCGTTGATATAGATATTGCCGTCATAATCAATTCTGACCCTTTCTCCAGGAAGGCCAATGACTCTTTTTATAAAGTACTGATTATTTCCATATTGATATGGGAAGATTACAATATCATATCTATGAGGCTCTATAAATCTGTATGAGAGCTTATCAACAATTAAAGAATCGTGATCCTGCAGTGTAGGCTCCATTGAAGATCCACTTACTTCTGTTCTCTGGGCTACAAAGGTTATAAACAGGAAAGTAAGTCCAAAAATTACTACCAGGTATAAAAGTGTGCTCATGATTTCTTTAAGTACTTTACTCATTTTCCATCTCGATTCCGTGCATAGATGCACTATTTATTCAGGTCTTTCCAGCGATAGTCTTTCAATTCTCCCATTTCTAAAATCATCAAGAAGAAGTGATGAAGCCCTGTCAATATCCGGAACAGCTCCCTGCTTGATCAGTTTTCTGTTTTCAGCTATAGCAGAAAGCACTGCACTAATTCATTGGCATACTGATCTTCTAAAAAGACAGATAACTGTTCATCAGTTATATTATACTTCTCTTTTATGACTCCGGGGTAGTAGTTATTTAGCACTTTTATCAGATCACAGGCAAGTTCCACACTGTCAAGATTCTCATCATTCATAGAACCAATAAGAGCAAGATGAAGTCCTACCTCCTGATCCTCAAATTTGGGCCATAAGATACCAGGAGTATCAAGTAGCTGCATGTTCTTACCAAGAGAGATCCATTGTTTTCCCTTGGTTACTCCAGGCTTATTACCTGTTTTTGCAGAGTTCCTTCCAGCAAGCTTGTTTATAAATGTAGACTTACCTACATTTGGAATGCCTGCTACCATGGCTCTTATAGGTCTTCCTACTATTCCTTTTTTCTTATCCCGCTCAATTTTTTCAGCACAGGCATTTTGAACTAAGTCTTTTACTTTTCCAGCTTCATTCCCTGTCTTGGAATTCATCTCAAGAACGAAATTACCCTGAGCCTCATAATATTCTTTCCATTTTTTTGTAACTGCAGGATCAGCAAGGTCAGCCTTATTTAATATAATAAGTCTGTACTTATTCTTACCAAGCTCATCTATATCAGGATTTCTTCCTGATGCGGGAATACGGGCATCTGTAAGCTCTATTATTATATCTATCAGCTTGATGTTTTCCTGCATCATCCTGATAGCCTTTGTCATATGTCCGGGATACCATTGATAATTCATATAATCACCAATCCTTAATAATTGTTTAAGATCGGTCCAAAATGTGCATCTTCATAGGCAAATTTAAACCAAGCTTTTCCGACAATCATTGAATCATTAACGATTCCAATATTTGCACTTCTGGAATCTTCACTGCTGTTTCTGTTATCGCCAAGAACAAAATATTCTCCGCTTTTTAGTTTTATAGGGTTGGATGCAATACCAGCATCCTCCATTTTATCAAAATAGTCGTCATCTTCCTTGGAAGGTTCACCATTTATATACAGAACACCCTCCGTTATCTGAACTGTATCACCTGTTTTTGCGACTATTCTTTTTACATAATAATGGGAATTAGTATTACCATTTGGTAGAAATACAACTATGTCACCGGTTTTAGGACTTATTATCTTGGATAGTGCCCTGTCCACTAAAACCTTCTGACCATTTGAAAGAAGTGGCTCCATCGAATCACCAATGACCATTACCTGCATCCCAAAGAAGAATACGAGAGCGCAGGCTACTGCTACAGCCGCTAAAGTAATAGAGAGCCATGAAAAGATTTCTCTGATAAGCTTTGGGGTTATTCTCTTTTTCTTTTGATTAAAAGTAAGATAGTTCTTCCTTGATCTCATCATAGAGTACCTCAATCAGCTATAGAATTTAAAAAGGGCAATTACTAAACGTAACTGCCCTTTAAAAAACAAATTATCTGGTAACAAGCTCCTTAACCTTAGCCTTTTTACCTGTAAGTCCCTTAAGGTAGTTCAGCTTAGCTCTTCTTACCTTACCTCTTCTAACAACTTCAACCTTTTCAACGATAGGTGAGTGAAGAGGCCATGTCTTCTCAACGCCAACACCGTAAGACTCTTTTCTTACTGTGAAAGTTGTACGGTTGCTGCCGCCCTGAATCTTTTTAACAGTTCCCTCGAAAACCTGAACTCTCTCACGGTTTCCTTCCTTAATCTTAGCATGAACTCTAACTGTATCACCAGTGTTGAATACAGGTGCGTTAGCGTTAAGCTGCTCTTTCTCGAGCTCCTGGATAATTGTACTCATATCTATTCTCCTATTCTATGGACGTTCTTACACATAATCAATATGTCAGAGGACCGTCTGATTATCACAACGCACTATAATATAACATAAAACATAGCACTAAGTCAACCCAAAAGATCTTTTGGACCAAATCTGTCAGGAAGATTATCTATAAGATCGACAATTTTATATTCATCAACAGATTTAGCTATTATGATCTTAAAGTCATCATGGCAGAATTCGCTCATAACCTGCCTGCAAACTCCACATGGTGGACAGTAATCTACAGGGTCAGCTCCAGCAGGTCCGCCAACAATGGCTATAGCTGTAAATTCCTTAACCCCTTCACTTACAGCTTTGAAAAAAGCTGTTCTTTCAGCACAATTGGTAGGTGTGAAAGAAGCATTTTCGATATTGCAGCCTGTATAGACTGTTCCATTAGCAGCAAGAAGTGCCGCTCCTACATTGAAATGGGAATAAGGTGTATAGCTCATATTTCTCATTTCAAGAGCCTTTTTGATCAATTCTTGTACGTTTATATCCATAAGCTCTATTTCATCCTAATTTATATTTAGTCTAAATTCCCCGCCTATAAAGGCGGGG
>Ga0256405_10005904_pt1 | contig 20382 bp, 15 predicted proteins | sample RumenRJG_02DNA_FD_189096 | JGI IMG/M metagenome (GOLD analysis project Ga0256405, IMG submission 189096) | Bovine rumen microbial communities from Lethbridge, Alberta, Canada - RJG_02 | ecosystem: Host-associated > Mammals > Digestive system > Stomach > Rumen | place: Canada: Alberta... | reverse complement strand
ATGTTTCATAAAAACTCCTTTCCAGTCGGATATCTGTCAATTACATTAACCATTATTTGTATGGTTAAACGCAAGTCTGTAAGAGTAAATGATGGGAAGAAACAGCAGTTAGTTTTACATTTAAACACGAGATGAAGTCCTGATCAGTACAGTTTTCTGTCATTGAAATATAGTAGGATATTCCCGTATGAAGGAGGAGAAACTTGCTGGAAGAATTCAGGACAGACAGAAAACTGATCGAACTCTATAAAGTCATGACCGAAAGTGACTTTCAGGGGAATACGACCGACACCTACGTCATCGAAGTGCTCTATGCATTGATGAATACCGACCTGGTCAACGGCGATGAAAAGGTGCTCGGAAAGGATCCCGTAAGGCTGCTGCATTTCGCCAAGGAAGTCGTCCGCCTGTTCGAAACGGAACAAAGGACCGCAAGCAGCTATTCCATAGCCAACTGGGCCCAGGCCCTGTGCCGTTTCATGAAAGACCGCGGACTCTCCTATGAGCAGATTCACAGGATGAGCACGGTCGTACTGCGAAAGGATGTCAGAGAGTATCTGAATACCGAAGAAGAATGAAGGAAGGTAGATATGCCGGAAGAATACGATGAATATTACGACGAAGACGATGATCTGGAAGATTTCGATCTGGAAGAGGAAGCCGAGGACTCGCTGAAGGATCTGGTCAGAAAAGTTGCCGAAGAGGAGGGATATGACCTGGCCTTCTCGGAAGAGGAATACGAAGAGCTTCTGGAAAAGGTCTATGCGGAATGCTGGGATGAATACATATCCCTGGCCTACGAATACAGCGACATCGAGGAAGCGGAAGAAGACGACGATCTCCTGGATCAGATCCGCATCGCATTCTCGCAACTGGAAGAAGATCACGAGGAATATCTGAGACCGGAAAAGAAAGCGGAATACCATTACCTGCCGGAACAAGAGGAAGAAGATGCGGATTCCGAACCGGCGAACGGCTTTTCAGGCATGGGAGTCCTCACAGGAGACAGGCCTTCAAGATCCCGCTCAGGATACCTGGACAGGGACAGTTCCGTTTACTACAGCGGAAGATCCCGCTCCGGATACGCCAGAAGAAGTCTCATTGACGATGAGGTCGTGAAATACTACGACCATAAGGGAAAACCGATCGGCTACTCCATGCCGTCTTTGACCGATGAGGAGACCGTGAACTACTACATCAAGGGAGAACTGGCCGGGTATTCCAGACCATCGCTCCTCAGCGAAGGTGTCACGAACTACTACGACCGCAAAGGAAAATACCTCGGATGTTCCCGGAAAAGCCTCCTGGACGAGGATTTCGAGAACTACTACTGGAAGAAGAAATAAGATCCGGAAGGATCTTTTTTCAATCAAATAAAATAATATAAAAACCTATTTATCACAAAATATTAGACTAATCATTATACTGCCTTCCCGATATGATCAGATTGTATCAGGAAAGGAGGACAGACTCTATACAGCTTTCATAAACGCACATTTTCGATCGTTGTTTTCAGTACGGGTTCCTTCGGAACATGTCTTTTCGGATATGTCTTTCCGGTGAGGGATCCGCTTTGGGGCAGCCTGGATTCCTGTCTGTTTTTCAGTATGGAAAAACGCCTGCCTGTACAGAAAAACGATCAGGAAGAAACCGGGAATATCAGTGAAGTTTTCTCATATTTATAGTCTATAAAAGTATATATGAAACCGAAATATATACATTTTTTAGACTAATGTTTATAGTGCTGTTTTCTTAAGATGAAAGTGTCCTGAGATGCATATCCAGAGAGGAAGAAAAGGAGGGAGATGAGATGTGAATTATTAGAATGGAAAAAAACAAAATTTTTCTATATATTTTTACGCGAATATATGTAATAATTTTGTTAGTGAAGGGCTTTTATGCTTTTTACATGGGAATGCTGCAGTTTTGTATTCACAAAATTGCCCGAAAGACAGCATGAGATCCCGCTGTCTTAGAAATAGAATTTAGGAGGGTGAAAAATGGAGAAGTTTTTCAAAAAAACACTCACAGTACTGGCTTCAGTCCTGCTCCTGGTCAACACTCTGCCGGTCCATCTGAATGCAGATGAAGAAGTACCGACGGATGTTGTCGAGGAAGCAGTAGCGGAAGTCACCGAAGCTCCTGCAGAAGAGCAGCCGGCTCCGGCCGATCCGGAACCGGAAGAGGAGGTCCATTCCGCAAGGGACGATCAGCCTGCCATCAAGACAGGTGTGAGCGAACCGGTGGAAGAGACCGAAGCTCCTGCAGAGGAAGCTGCTCCGGAAGAAACGATGCCTGAGGCACCGGTTTTGGAAGAGGAAGCGGCTGAAGCGGCAGAAGACAGTCCTGTGGAAGATGAGGTCTCATCGGAAGATGAACCGGATCCTGTGATCTACACGGTTCAGTTCTTTGTCGACGGCGTCGAACAGGAAGAACTGGCTTTTGAGATCGAAGCAGGCAAGGTCATCGGCGATCTGCTTCCGGAAGCTCCGGAAAAGGAAGGCTACGCTTTTGAAAAGTGGGTCGACCAGGCAGACGCAGAGATCGAGATCGATAAGGAGACAGTCGTCGATGACGATCTGAAAGTCGACGCGGTCTATGCCGAACTGGCAGAAGAAGATCCGGTAGATCCGGATGAACCGGTAGAGGAAGAGATCGTTTACGCACCGAATACCTATGAAGGAAAAGCCTTCGTTGGCAATCAGAGCGTATTCGTAACCGTCAGCGATGAAACCGGTGTTCTGCCGGAAGGCACGACGATGACGGTCGAACCGGTCGTTCTGTCTGAAGATGTTATCGGACAGATCAACGATTCTGTCGAAGGACAGGTCGCCAACGTTCTGGCAGTCGATATCACATTCTGGTATAAAGGCGAAAAGATCGAACCGAACGGATCGGTCAATGTTCAGATGCGCGCTTACGGTTTGGATCAGAAAGCCGAACAGCAGGTCGTTCATATCGATGATGACAACAATATCGAGGTTTTGGACGATGCAGATATCGCCAAGACAAACAGCAAAACAACAGCTGAATTCGATAGCGACAGTTTCTCAATTTACTTGATTATTGAAGTAGGTGAAGAAGAACCGGTAACAGATCTTATAACATACAAGTTCCAGGATCAGAATGGTGATCCGTATATGTTCTACAACGATGCTGGAGAGTATGTTGATCAGCAGGTTATCAAGAACGGAGAAAAACTAGCTAAAATCGATTTACCGGAAATCCCTTCTGGTGAAGTGTTTAACGGTTGGTATGTTTATAACGATGGCGCTTGGGGCGAAGAAGTTCATTTTGATACACCGATTACGGTAACAGAAACAAAAACAATCATTGTAAGACCAAATTATGGCGATGTTGTTTATGTTACTTTCTACGAGGATTCAGAAGGAACAAATATCCTGAATAAAGTTCAGGTTGCAAAAGATTCGTCATATACAATTACACAGGATGTTGCTGCTCCTTTGTCAAACTTAACGTTTGCTGGCTGGGCAGAAACTCCAGGAGTTAATGATGATGATAGACCGATTATTACCGAAACCACAATTACAGTTAGCGAAAGTGTTTCCTACTATCCTGTATTTAAATCAGCACATTGGATTACTTTCTTCACTGCAGAAGTTGGCTCAGGTGCGACCTATTATTCTCCTGTAGCAATTCTGTCTGGACAGTCAGCTCAAAGTGCACAGCCATCGTCAACTCCTGAATGGAGAGGACATGCATTTGAAGGATGGTCAGAGACACCTGACGAGGATCCGGAAGCATCAGGATCGTTTACTCCTTTCAATTTTAATCAGGTAATAACAGAAGATAAAACGCTGTACGCTCAGTGGAAAGCCGGCATCGGAACATATACCGTTGTTTATTGGAAACAGAACGTTACAGACAGCAAAACCGCAACCACAAAGACCTATTCGTATGCTTCTCAGGAGACAAAGACCGCAACTGTAGGTTCTACCGTTTATGCTACAAGCATCTCTGATCCTGACGAGGGATTTGTATTTGATGCAGAAAACAGTGATGCATCAGTTGTTGTCAAAGATGATGGAACATCTGTAATCAATATCAGATATGACAGAAAACTGATAACGATGAAGTTCTATAAGAACGGAGATAGTACAAGTGCTCCTGGATACAATAGCGACTATTACAACACGACCGTTGATACTAGTAGAGTAAAGGTAATGACTGGTTTATATGGTCAGACATTAGCGCAGAATAATTATTCTTGGCCAACAGGAATATGGGCTTACTATACAACAGGCGACGGAACAAGCGGTTTGTCATATTTAGGACAGTTCGTATTAGACCTGGATGTCAGAGATACTACCAAGAGTGAAATCAGATTGTTCTATCAGGGAAATAATAATACATCCTCGATTGAATTCTATCTAATGAATACGGATGGTTCTTATAACAATACCCCTACGGATGTTGGAACGATTTCAAGAGGCGGAACGTTCTCCTTTACGGAAAAATACGACGGATATACCCTTGATACATATCGCAGGTATACTGGTAACCATGATTGGGTCGAGAATAGCTGGCAGAATGCTGGTGCTGGCCAGTCTGTACAATTGTCATCAGGAGGATGGTGGCCAACCTATTACAATCTCTCGATCAGGTACAAGCTGCAATCGTACAATTTGAAGTATCTGGATCCAACAGATGATACTGAATTAAGTGGTATTTCGAGTCAGAGTTTAAGATACAACGAATCTTTTGTTAACTACAAACCTGATGACACTTATGTCCCGGTTTCAAAGTATGCTGGCAAAGTGTGGGATGGAAAATGGTACAAAGATAAAGCGTGCAATGAGGAATTTGTTTGGACAGATACAATGCCTAGCCACGATGTAAATGTTTATGCGGGATGGGAAGATTCTTGGTTCTGGATCAAGATAGATCCAAACGGAGGAGAGTTGCGCGAAGGACAATCGACATGGTTCTGGGAAACCACAGGCGAATTGGTTGAGTATCTTTCTGGTGTTGAAAGAAACTATGTTGAGGATCAGAACGGAACCTGGTATTATCACTACGATGAGTTTAATAATGCGAATCCGGACGGGCCTCAGCCTGCTCAAAGAAAAGCGTATTATACTCAAAATGCATCACTTTCAACAGACAATAAGAAGTATAAATTCGAAGATAAGGCATATGCTTTAATTGGCTGGTATGATATCACAGACGGAAATGCAAAACCGTATAACTTTGCCAATCAGATTACATCTAACCTGATTCTACAGGCAAGATGGCGCAAAGTCGGTGAGTACAGAGCTGTGTACGAACTGGAAGCCGTTGACAGCGAAGGAAACCCGATCGATAAATCGGTAACAAATGTTCCTTCCGATACTGCTTCATACGCAGATAAGTCTGAATCTGCCATGCTGACTAACGCAAAGGCTCCGACAGATTATACGTTCTTAGGGTGGTATTATGATGGCAAAGTATATCAGCCGGGCGAAGTTTTCGTATATCATGCAGAACTTGCCGATGACAACAAGATCATCCATATTCATCCTGCTCTAGCTAAAACTGACACCTTACCTGTAGAAGTTACACAGTTAACATATGATGGTAATGGCGGAAAGAGCGATGGTAAAGAAACTATCAAGGTCGAGAATCTTGAGAATAATGCTGCTATTGAATTGACCGACCAAGGATTTGAAAGAGAAGGATATGAATTACTTGGATGGTCAAAATCATCCTCAGCAAACACTGCAGAGTTTAAGATCGGCGATACCGTCGGTGTAGATGTCATTAATATGCAGAACAATACGCTATATGCCGTATGGAAGATCAAGACGTTTGATATAACCGTGACAAAGGCTGTAGAAGGAACAGATGTTATAGATACATTTACATTTAGTTACAAACTTGACGGAGTTTCTCAGACCAACTTCCTGCTTGCAGGTACTGAAACTACAGTTGAAACAGAAAGCGGTCCTATTGAAGTCCATACTTCGAAAGTCATTAAAGATGTTCCTTATGGTACGGTGATTACGATCGAAGAGACAAACGACGGCTATACCACTACCGTTAATGGATCTGCGTACGAAAGCAGTTATTCATATACTGTTAATGATACTGAGAATCAGACGATTGCGTTTGTTAATAAAGCAGATACAGTCGATATCAGATTCACTAAGAGATTTACTGGCATTGATTCTACAGAAATCAGTAAACTCGCCGATTTCCAAGTAACAAATGATTTCGACGAGACTGTCTTTAGTTTAACTAATTATGATGAGGTGACTTCAGATCCACAGAATGGATTATATGAGTGGGTTTTGAAAGACGTTTCATATGGCAAAGAAGTTGTGTTTACTGAAAGTGGATATGATGCATTAGATGATTATTACTGGAGCGGAAGCACGAACAAAGCAACGGTTATTGCTGAAAAGAACGCAAAAGTAATGCTTGAAAATCCATACTCCGAAAAAGATGTAATTACAGTAAAAGCTAACAGCAGTATTGACAATGTATATGATGGAGTTACTGAATACTCTGCAACAGGATTTGAGACACTGACATTCGAGATTGACGGACATACATATACCGTTAGCGGATTGACTACAAGCAATCCATCAAGTGTAAACGTCACTCCGGAAGGAGGCATTCCAAACAAAGTCATTGGAACTGCAAAAGTTTCTGATGAAAACGGAGACGATGTAACATCTCGTTTCACTGTCAAAACAGAGAATGGAACATTAATCGTTAAACCTGCTGAAGCAACGATCGAAATCATCGGTAACACCGATGAAAAGGTCTACAACGGTGTCGAACAGAGCGCAATCGGATACAAGGTCGTTATTCCTGAAGACGTAAAAATCGAGATCGGTGATCTCTACAGACTGGTTCCTCAGGAAGGATCATTAATACCAAAAGAGAGCCCTGTCGAGACTGATATGAATGAAGCAGCAGCCAAGGGTGCGAACGTCGGCGAATACCCGATGGGTCTCATAAAAAAAGAGTTTATCTGCAAGAACAAGAACTACAAAGTCACGTTCGAAGTAGAAGACGGCAAGCTGAAGATCACACCGGCCAACCTGACGATCACCGTCAAGGATCAGACATATACTTATGACGGAGCTCAGCACGGTGTCGAAGGCAAGCACTATACCGATAACGACGCGAAAGCTCTGGTTGAAATTACAGGACTGCAGGGCGAAGATGAACTGTGGTCACTGGATATGATCGAATTCTTCAAGACAGACGCAGGCAAATACACTGGCGAGCTCAAGATCGATCAGACTGCACATGGTGGTGGACCTGACCTCTTATCAGAGAACGCTGAAGAAGGTGCGCCATCCGCTAATGGCAAGGGCAAGATGAAGGCTACCGACAACTACAAAGTCACATTCGTAGACGGTACGCTGACCATCACTCCTGCAACACTGACTGTTACGACAGGTGGTGGTTCCAAGACTTATGATGGAACTCCTCTGACGAATGCTACAGCAAGGATCACCGGATTCGTAGGAAAAGACAACGCGACTGTTACTGCTACCGGATCTCAGACAGCTGTAGGTTCTAGCAGAAACACTTACAGGATCACATGGGAGACCGGAAATCCGGATAACTACACGATCGTGGAGAATTTAGGTACTCTGACAGTTACAAGTCCGGGTACTCCGGAAGAACCGGATGAGCCGACTCCACCGACTCCACCAACTCCACCTACACCGGTTGAGCCGGAGCCGGAACCAGAACCAGAACCTACACCTGAACCAGAACCAGAACCTGTCCCAATCCCGGATCCACCGGTACCAGAGGCAGATCCTGAACAGTACTGGGCACTGCTGAACCTCTTATCTTCAGCTGGAACAGTGCTGACGGCTCTGGGTATGATCATTACTTACTTCCGTAAGAAGAAGGAAGATGATGAAGAAGAGAACAGCGATGACGAAAAGAAGGAAGTCACGAGAAACAAGGCTAAATTCTTAGGTCTCATCCCTGCGATCGGATCTGTCGTATTCTTCGTACTGACGGAAGATATGAGAAACAAGATGGCTCTGACCGACAAGTACACATTAGCAATGGTACTGATCATGCTCGTCAACTTCCTGGCCGCATTCCTCACAAGGAATAAGGACGAAGATGATGAGGATGAAACGCCGGCTCAGGCTTAATCGGGTTTCAGAATCTGTAAAAACTACCGGAGAGATCCGGTAGTTTTTCTTTGTGTAAAAAGTCTAAGAATCGTACTAATCTGTATTGTTTGAAAGGTACTGAGAAATCAGATGATGCGGGATGGGAAACTTGTATTATATAATAGGTATATATATTAAATGACTTTTATAATGATCCCGGAGAGTGAATGCGATGTTGAGTATTGAAGGATTGAGAGAATACGGTGCGGATGTCGAGACCGGTCTGATGCGTTGCATGGGGATGGAGGACTTCTATCTGAGAATGGTCCGGATGATCCGGAATGAAGATAAGTTTTCCATGCTGGAGAAGGCTTTGAAGGAGAATGATCTTCAGAGCGCTTTTGAGGCCGCTCACGCGTTGAAAGGCGTATGCGGGAATCTGGCTTTGACTCCGCTTTTTGAGCCTGTCAGCGAACTGACAGAGCTTCTCAGGGCACGTACGGAGATGGATTACAGTGAATACTGCAGGACGATCATGGAAGCGAAAGAGACGCTGGATAGGATGATCGATTCGTTATGATTGTCGAGAAGCAGAAAGGGATCAGTCTGAAGCTGTTGAACAGAGTCATGGTTGCGGTGACGATCGTCATCTCTTTTCTGTTGTTAATGTCGATCTTCCGGGTCACCCAGAATTACCGGGGGCTGAAAGACTCGACGGAGATCTACATCCGGTCGCAGAAGGATGCCCAGGATCTGCAGAACGGATCCGACTATCTCACTGAACAGGTCAGAAGCTATGCCGTGACCGGAGATCGGATCTATCTGGACAACTACATGAACGAAGCCCAGGTCAACGGCAGAAGACAGACAGCCGTGGAATCCATTCATGAGGTTCTGGGGGATTCCGCTGCCTACGATCATCTGAAGAAAGCCCTGGATCATTCCAACGAACTGATGGATCTCGAATATGAATCTTTCCTGCTGATCCTGGATGTGAATGATGTCGACAGGGATGATTATCCTTCGGTTTTGAGATCCACGGATCTGCCTGATGCGGATAAATCATTGAGCGATGAAGAAAAAAGAGAGAAGGCCATCGATCTGGTCTTCAATGATGAATATCAGGACTACAAGCACAAGATCTATGAAGGTGTGGAATACTGTGTCAGTGAACTAACGGCACAGACGGAAGCGGCCCAGAACGCCAGCGTAAAGCTGCTGGATCAGCGTCTGCATGAACAGTATGCCCTGATCGGGATCCTGCTGCTGACAATGATCTTCCTGGTGCTTGTCAACAGGAATACGGTCGTCGTACCTCTTCAGAGCAACGTCATAGAGATGCAGGAGGACGATTACCTGCAGGTTAAGGGCGTTCAGGAGTTGAAGATGCTGCAGACGTCCTACAACGAGATCTATTCAAGGGTCCGTTCCGACAAGCAGAAGCTTTCCTTTGAAGCGACGCATGACGGACTGACGGGTCTGCTGAACAGGGCGGCTTATAATCAGAACATGCCGGAGCTGAAGGATCAGCAGATCTGTTTCCTGATGGTGGATGTGGATGATTTCAAGGGGATCAACGATACCTACGGTCACGATGTCGGTGACCTGCTTCTGAAGAAAGTGGCGGAAACGCTGAAACACAGTTTCCGTAACGAAGATATGATCTACCGTCTGGGTGGAGACGAATTCGTCGTCATCATGATGAATATGAATGAAGGATTGAAGGATCTGGTCTGCCGCAAAGTTGAAAATATCAGAGAGAAACTGAAAAAGGACGAAGACGGCGTTCCGGCCGTAACGCTTTCGATCGGAGCGGCATTCTCCGGAAGGGAAGATTCGACAGGAAACATCGCCAAGGATGCGGACCTGGCTTTATATGAAGTGAAGAAGAAAGGCAAAGGACAGATGCTGTTCTACGAAGGAACAGTGTAGATAGAAGATGAAGTATCTGATCGCCATACTGCTGCTTTTATGCGGCTGTTCTTCAGGCAATGCGCCGGATATTCCGGTGAAGAGGCCGGAGGACATGGGAAACAAGTATGAAGTTCCGGAATTCGCGGAAGCTTCTTTTCACGAGGATCTGGCGATTGTTGACGGAAAGGTGATGTTCGACCTGTCGGGAGTGGAAGAAGGGTATATCGCTGTCAGTGCGGTATCGGATAAACGCCTGAAGTTCCAGGTGACGAAGGAAGATGTCTATTACTACGATATGAAAAACGACGGTACGCCGTCGATCTTTCCGCTTCAGAGCGGTGACGGACGCTATGTGTTCCGCGTCTGTGAGAATATCGTCGAGAGTTCCTATGCATATATTGCCGAAGCATCGGCGGATGTTGTCATGATCGACGAATTCCAGCCGTATCTCCGCAGGAACGATTATGTGCCTTATGACAGAGATTCTGAGTGCGTAAAGCTGGCAAGTCAGTTTGCGGAGGAATCCTACAGTGTCTTCGACGTGATCGATCAGGTCTTCCGCTATGTCTGCAAGAACGTGACCTACGACAAGGCCAAGGCGGAGAGTGTCCAGTCGGGCTATCTGCCCGATCCGGACGAGACGCTGGCGACCGGGAAGGGGATCTGCTTCGATTACGCCTCGCTTACCGCCAGCATGCTGCGATCGCAGGGCATTCCGACCAAGCTGATCTTCGGCTACGTCTCGCCTAATGACGTCTATCACGCCTGGAACATGATCTATACGGAAGAAGCCGGATGGATCGTGGCGGAGTTTAAAGTGAATGAAAACGACTGGAACCGGATCGATCTGACGTTCTCGGCCAACGGAGCCGAGTCGAGATTCATCGGTGACGGCGGAAACTATACGGATGTGTATCAGTATTAGGGGGTATTTATGGCAAGAAATGAAAAACTGGATCTGTTGGGAGTGAGCGCCTTCTGCGAGAGTCTCGGTCTGATGGTCAAGGCCGGGATCCAGGTCTCGGAAGCGATTGGACTGCTGGAACAGAAACAGGAGAAAAACGGAATACTGGAAAGTTCCATCGAATCCATGGAGAAGTCTCTGGAAGAAGGGAATTCCCTGAAAGACGCGATGGAGAAGACCGGGCTCTTCCCGGATTATGCCTTGCGCATGATCGCGATGGGCGAAAGCACCGGCAAGCTGGAAGACGTTCTTTTCCGTCTGGCTGCCTACTATCAGAAACAGGACCAGATCGCCCAGAAGATCCGCTCCGCGCTGATCTATCCTCTGGCAATGCTGGCGATGATCATCGTGGTGCTGCTGGTGATGCTGAAGACGGTATTGCCGGCCTTTTCCGGCGTCTATCAGACGCTGACGGGATCTCTTTCCGCCAGTTCCTACCGTTATATCAATTACGCCTATCTGTTCTGCCGGATCGCCCTGTACGTCATGATCGCGATCATCGTCATTTCCCTGGTCCTCTACCTGATGTATAAAGGAAACGGTAAGAAGAAGGTGGAAGCTCTTCTGAGCCGCAACCGTACCATCCGGACCATTCTGGAAGATCTGGCGCTGTACCGCTTCACATCCGCCTACGAAGTCTTCCTGGCTTCCGGTGAGATGCAGGACGAAGCGCTGCTCGACGGCATGAAGATGGCCGACTACGAGCCTGTGGAAGAAAAACTGAAACAGTGTGCACGGAAGATGGAAGAAGGGTATGGCTTTGCCAAGGCCGCCAATGACGTGCAGCTGTATGAACCGATCTACGGAAGGATGCTGATCCCGGGAGAAAAGAGCGGAGACATCGAATCGACGCTGAAGAGACTGACGGGTCTGCTTTCGGACAACGTCATCAACCAGACCGACCGGGTGATGAATACCGTAGAACCATTGCTTTCGGGGATCCTGATGATCACGATCGGGATCGCCCTGCTGAGTGTGATGCTGCCGTTGATCGGCATTATGAATTCGATCGGATAGGACATGTATCAGGACTACAAGGATAAAAAGTGGATCGTCGTTCTGATCCTGATTGCGATATCGGGACTTTTCCTGCTGGGAAGATTCTTTCTTTCGGACAGGACGAGATCCGATGTCGGTGAGGAAAGTGTCTCGGCGATCAGTGAAGCGGTAAAACGTACCGCCTTGCAGTGTTACGTGATCGAAGGAGCCTATCCTGAAGATCTGCAGTATCTGCAGGACAATTACGGTCTGCAGGTCAACACCGATGACTATGTCGTCGTCTATCGGGCTTTTGCGGACAACCGTGTTCCGGATATCCGCGTCGTTAAGAAGGAACAGTAAGATGAAGAAGAACAGAGGATCCTATACCGGACTGGCGATCATCGCTGTCACAGCGTTCTTTTTGGGCTGCTTCTTCCTGCTGATCCTGTTTGGAACGGGGGTCTACCGCAACATCGTCTCTCTGCAGAGCAATGTCAGTGAAACCAGAGCTCTGTCTTCCTATCTGCTGACGGTCTCCAAGATGGGAGAAGCGGACATCCAGGTGGGAAACGACAGCGAACACGGAGCGATGCTGATGATCGAAGACCGGGATACGGGATACGGAAACCGCATCTATCTGTACGATGGGTATCTGGTTGAGGATTACGGAGAGATCGGCGGAAGGCTCTTCCCGGACGGAGCGATCCAGATCGGAAAGACCGATCTGTTTACGATCAGCGAACTCGATGACGATCTTCTGCGCATCGAAACGGCAGCCGGGATCGTCTATATCCACCGTCAGGAGGTGAGACCATGAAGAAAAACAAGAGTTTCATGATCGAACTGCTGGCGATGCTGGTAGTGTTCGTCTTTGTGATCCTGGTCATGAGCAGAGTCTATGCCCGCTCTTTGGCGGAAGCTCAGGAAGCCAAGAGACTCAATGATGCGGTGATCCTGGCATCCAACGCGGCAGAAGTGTTCCTCTCTGAAGATGAGAAAGATAAGATCCGGGATGTCCTGAACGAAAGGAACAACGCAACTATCGAGGAAGATGTCATCGCTTACTACAATGATGATCTGCAACCGGACGCCAACGGAAAGATGAAAGTCGTGATCCACAGCGAAAAGAAAGATGACTTCATCTACGGAACGATCCGTGTCTATTATGAAGACAGAGAAGTCTATGAGATCAGGACGGGATATCTGTCGAAGGAGGAAGGACGATGAAGAACGTACCGATCCGTCTGGGTCCTCTGGCACTGCTTCTGTGCGTCATCAGCATCTGCATGACGAGCCTTTCCATGCTGTCGGTCGCCAACGCTTCCGCCGATATGCGATTGGCGAAACGTTACGCAGAGACTGTGGAGGCAAGATATCTGCTGGAACAGAGAGGACAGGAATTCCTGAAACAGATGAACGATCAGCCTTCGGCAGAAACGATCGAACAGGAATTTACGGAAAACGGCTATCAGCTGCAGATCCGTCTGGAAAAGACAGATGATGGCTATGAGATAGATTATTGGAAGATCAACAAGATCTGGGAAGAACCGACTCAGATCGACCATTTATGGGAGGGTTAATATGACAGTCAACGAGATCCTGGCCTATGCCGTACAAAGCGATGCATCCGACATCTTTCTGATCGCCGGCTTGCCGGTCACCTTGAAATGCAAGGGAGACCAGATCCGTCTGGAGACAGACAAGCTTCTTCCGGATTCCATCCGGGAACTGGTCGACGAGATCTACGCGATCGCCGGAAGGGAGAAGACCAATCTGGAGAAGCACATCGATGATGACTTCTCTTTCTCGATCTCCCAGTTCGGCCGTTTCCGGGTCAACGTATTCCGTCAGAGGGGCTCTCTCGCAGCCGTCATCCGGGTCATCCGTTTCGGTGTCCCCGATCCGGTGCAGATGGGCATCCCGGAAAGCGTTCTTTCCCTGGCCGATAATAAAAAAGGACTGATCCTGGTGACCGGTTCCGCAGGTTCGGGCAAATCGACGACTCTTGCCTGCATGATCGACAGGATCAACCGCAGCCGTGCGTGCCACATCATAACCATGGAAGACCCGATCGAACATATCCACCGTCATGAGAAATCCATCGTGACCCAGAGGGAAGTCTTTATTGATACCCCGGGTTATCTGGAATCGCTTCGTTCCGCTCTGAGAGAAAGTCCGGACGTCATCCTGCTGGGAGAGATGAGAGACTATGATACGATCTCCTCGGCTATCACCGCCGCGGAAACGGGAACGCTGCTGTTCAGCACGTTGCATACTTCTTCCGCCGCCAATACGATCAACCGGATCATCGACGTTTTCCCGGCTTCCCAGCAGCAGCAGGTCAAGATACAGCTGGCTCAGATCCTCAAGGGGATCGTCGCTCAGCAGCTGGTGACCGATGTCAACGGCGGACTCGTTCCGGCCTTCGAAGTACTGAAATGTACGCCTGCGGTCCAGAATATGATCCGTGATGGCAAGCTCCATCAGCTCGATTCCGTGATGCAGACATCGGCGGCAGAAGGCATGTTCACGATGGATATGTATCTGCTGAAACTGTATCGGGAAGGGAAGATCTCCAAGGAGACGGCACTTCTCTCCTGTGTCCATTACGATACGATGTCCAAGAAACTGGAGAACTGAAACAGACTGAATATAATATAAAAAAAGACGTGATCATATAGATCACGTCTTTGTTTTGTATCGCTCTACAGACCGTTTTCTCTGACGAAGGCGTAGAATTCATCTTCTGCCGCCTGATTTTCCGGACGGATCGTTCCTACCGGCATCGCATAGAAGATCGTTTCTTCCTTCCCGTCCAGAGAGAAGGCTTCATTTGCGACATGCGGATCTACGGCTGCGATGGCACATCCGCCCAGACCGATGGAGGTCGCGGCGAGATAGAGGTTCTCCGTGACATGACCGCTGTCCATCAGGATCGGAGCGTGAGCCCAGATCCCGTAGCGCCACTCTGCCCGGTAAAAGACACAGCTGTAGTAGAATACCACATTGGCCTTGGAAGCCCAGATCTGTCCTTCGAGAGACCGGGAGATAAAGTCTTTCAGATCCTCTCTTTTTCCCAGGAACTCGATCTGGTGTTTCAGCGGCAGATAGTGGTAAAGTCCGTCTTCGAGGCCTGTGACGTTCTGTATCGCCATGTAACACTCAAACTCATGTCTGGCTCCTCCGCACGGGACCGTACGCAGGGTCGCGTAGGCTTTCCCCCGGATCGATTTGATCCCCTGAGTACACCATAAAAGATAGGACAGCTGCAGCAGAGACATCGCTTCCTGCGTATAGACGCGATTGGACTTGCGGCTGTTGATGATATGAAGGAAATCGCTGCTGATATCCAGGGAAGAGAAATCCGCAGGCAGATCAAGAATATTGTCCGTCATAGCTTCCTTGACTAAAGGCGGCTGAGGCTTTTTCAGTTCCTGATCGGTATAATAGTCTTCCGTTCCTTCTTCGTCATTGAATTTCGTGATAAAGGAACGTCCGAGCTGTATTCTTTCTTCGATTTTCTTGGGATCCATAGGGTCTACCTCCTGATTTCTTTTAAAAAACCGGAAGGAGACATTCGCTTGGAAACATCTTCTTCCGGTCAGCCTTTATTTATCTTCGCGTTTCAATGTGTTCTTGTCCACATACATGTCCCGATCGGCCCGTTCGAAGACCGCAGACATGTCTTTGTCTTTCCCCGGAAGGTAATCGGACATGCCGCAGGCGATGACGATACCTCCGCTTTCCAGACAGTTCCGGCTGTTCTGCCGCATCCTCTGCAGGATCTCGGACCGGTCATGGTAGTCGTTTCCTTTCAGGATCGCGACGAATTCATCTCCGCCGAAGCGGTAGACAGGGGAGTGCTTGAAGATGTTGCAGATGATGCGACAGCCGTTCTTGATGTATTCATCTCCGGCTTTATGCCCCAGAGTATCGTTGATATGCTTGAGATCGTTCAGATCGCAGATCGCGACCGCGAATGCTTCACTTTCTTTATTTGCGATCTCACTGTTGATCTTCTTCTCCGCTTCCACATAGGCGTACTTGCTCTTGACGCCCGTCAGGGCATCCTGTGTCGCCATACGCAATGCTTCCGCCTGATCTTTCTGCTGCTGCATCTGCGTATCATTGTCGCTGACACCGATCACGACGTAGCGGTCATCATTCTCTTTCAGGAAGACGGCCTTTAATTGCACGTATTTCGGTTCCTGATTCAGTAAGATCCGGTAGCTCAACAGGAATATCTTCTGTTTCCGGATAGTCTCGAGTAGGTTCTTCTTCGTGACGTTTTCCAGGATCACAGGGATGTCTTCCGGATAGATGGCGGTTTCCGCATTCTTTGCAGTCTGCGTGAAGAAATCCTCTCCGTACTGCGGGATCCCCAGACCGATATAGTCCTCATTGGTACTGTATTCGGTAAACTGTTCGGTCTTCATGTTCACGACGTAGATACTCAGATAGTCGCGGGTGAGAGAACGGATGACGTTGGTGAAACTGATCTCTTCGTCTTCACTCTTCTTCTGTGCTTTATCGGTATCGCGGATTCCGACGACGATGTGATGATCGTCTTCAGCCTGTGTATAGGTGACTTCCAGTTCGAACAGATGCGGATTCATATCCACCATCTTGTGATAGCGAAGAAGGAGATCTCCGTTTTCCTTCACAGAATTGATCAGATGTTCTTTCGTAAGAGCGTTACGGATCTCTTCCCGGTCTTCTTCCATGACAGAACTGAGGACCTGAGCTTCACATTTCTCGAAGAAGCCGTTTCCGCTGCGTTCGATCAGAAGATCTTCCTCTGTCGTATTCAGCTGATAGAAACGGTCGTTTTCGATATCGACATAGTAGACCCGTTCATATTCACCGGAAAGGGAATCCCTGATCTTCTGGAAGGAACCGTCATAATGGTCCGAATCGGCTCCGCTGTTCTTTTCCTGTTCGATCCTTTGCTGGATGAACCTTTCGTATTCTTTTGCCGGGATCGGTTTGGAGAAATAGTATCCCTGGACGAAATCACAGCCCATGGATCTCAGTGTTTCGACCTGTTCCCTGGTCTCGACACCTTCGGCGATGACCGGAACGGACAGGTAGTCGGCGATATCGATGATGACTTCCAGCATGCGCGTATCCTTCTTCTGTGAGAAGGCACTGCGGATGAACTGCATATCCAGTTTCAGGGCATCGATCGGAAGGGCAGAGATCATATTCAGGGAGGAATATCCCGTTCCGAAATCGTCCATCTCGATGCGGAAGCCTCTCTTTCTGAGATCGGAGGCGATCTCGATGATCTGTTCGGAATCCTTGGTGTAGGCCGATTCGGTGATCTCCAGCAGGAGCTCTTCTTCCTTTAACTGACATTCCGATATGATCTGTTCCAGAGTATCGATGAATCTCGGATCGTACATGTCGATACGGGAGACGTTGACAGAGACCGGTATGGAGATCCCATAGGTCTCTTTCCATGTTTTGATCTGTTTGGCGACCTGCCACCAGACGAACGTGTCCAGCATCTGGATCAGGCCGTTTTCTTCGAATAACGGGATGAAGACGCCCGGTGAGATCATGCCCAGTTTCGGATGGATCCAGCGTACCAGCGCCTCTGTACTGGCCAGGATCGGCGTTTCCGGACGGATATCGAACTTCGGCTGATAGTAGACCTGGAACTGACCTTCCTGGATCGCATCGTCAAAGTCGTCGATCAGCTGTTCCGCATACAGTTCCTTGTCGTGAAGGGAACTGTCGTAGATCCCGATGTTCTGAGTGAAACTGTTGCGTACCGTATCCGAAGCCATCTGGGCACGGTCGAAACGCCGCTCGATATTCATATCCTTGTCGACACCCGCATAGACGCCCATACGCAGACGGACGCGGCTGGTCACATTGTCATCTTCTGTCAGACCGATGGAGGCACTCTTCAGAATGGACTGGTAGTTCTTTCCGTGAGGGCAGTATACCATGAAGGTATCCGCCTCTCTGCGGCAGACGATACCGCCGGTATCGGCGACCGTCTCTCTGACCCGTTCTCCGATCCGACGCAGTACGCCGTCGCCGTATTCGGTTCCGAAACGTTCGTTGATCATATGGAAGTGGTTGACGTCGATGATGATCGCGTCCATCTCCATGTCTTTATGGAACTGGTCGAACTGTTCCGCATAGCGGTAGAAGTATTCTCTGTTGTACAGACCGGTCAGAGGATCCCGTTCGGTGGAATTGATGATCTGACGGTCTTCCGAAAGTTCGATGGACCGGCGGATCCTCGCCAGGATGACATCGGCCTGCGGATACGGTTTCGGAATGAAGTCGCTGGCTCCGACAGAAAGGCTTTCCACTTCCGCCTGCTGATCGGAAGTCAGGACGATGACCGGGATCGTTTTCAGATCTTCGTCTTCCTTCAGCTGTTTCAAAAGATCCATGCCGCTGATACCCGGCATCATCAGATCCATCAGGACCAGTGACAGCGTGTCCTGATTCTCTTTTATGATCTCCAGCGCTTCTTCACCGTTTTCGGCATAGAGCACTTCATAGTCGTTTCTTAAAACATGTCCCAGCAGTTCGCGGTTGATGAACTCATCATCCACGACCAGGATCTGTCTTTTTCCATTCGCGGAATGGAACTTCTCATGGCTTTTCAGCATATCGCACCTCCGATATAAATGCTATGCGGTACCGTTTATTCTTTCCAGGAAGGATCTTCCGTTTCCTTATTCTCTCCCAGGGCTTCTTCGATGAGCTTCATCATCTCCCAAACGGAACGGAAATAGACCGTCTTGTCTTCTTCGACCCAGGTGATGCGACCCTGCCAGCTGCTGTTCTGACGGTGCTGGACTCTTACGATAAAGGTGCCCAGATCGCCGTGCATTTCCAGCAGGTCGTCGTCTTTCATGACTTTTTCAAGTTTTTCTTTCATAACCACCGTTCCTTTTTTATTGAAATAGCGTTCGTTGTTTCCCGGAAACGGGAAATTCAGATCGTCGTACAGTTTTTCCATCTTCAGAAGCATCTCCAGTTCACTTTCGAACGGATCGGCTTCCGTATGGTAAAGATCGTATTTGTATCCGCGCAGGTCATCGTCGTATGCGTCGATGCACAGGACGACCGCGTTCGGGATCCCCAGATATCTTTGACTCGCCATGATCATCCTTTCCAGATCGCATTTACATAGTATTTCACGGAGATCCTTTGCCGGTTCACCATGAATTTCTCATCGATCCTCTTCTGAATGATCTGACAGTTCTCCATCGTCGTATTCATCAGCAAGACCAGATACTGTCCTTTTCCGTAACGGTTCATGACATCGCTTCGACGGATGGTCGTACGGATCGCTTCTTCCAGACGGATGGACAGTTCTTCGAGCTTCGCTCCCTTGACCAGGACATTGCCCTTGGTATCCACGATCGTACAAAGCATCAGGTAGACCATCTGACCGCTACGTTCGGTGATACGGTTGATGGCCCGATAGATGCCCAGGAAGACCGGATAGCTGCAGTTGTATCCGCCGGAATGGAACTCATCTTCCTCCAGGTGTTCCTGGATCTCCTGAAGTGTTCCCGCGGAATGTTCGAAGTGCTGACCCATGCGGCTGATCTGTTCGTACATCTTCTCGGATGGCTTGATGCCCTGGGAGAAGAGATACTGTTCCGAAGTGTCTTCAAACAGACGGTAAGCCTTGTCGATCTCACCGCCGGAGACGTAGGCCTTCATCGTCAGTGTCTCCCAGTTGGAGAACGGCTGGACCTTGCTGGCGTATTTTCCCAGTCTCTCCAGTTCGTTGACGAGCTTTTCTTCTTCCAGGATAACGGACAGGTCTTCGACCGCTTCCGCAAACAGTTTGCGGTATTGCCAGTTCTCCTTCGCCACCCAGACGACGGACAGCTGGTTCTCCAGGAAGTCTCCGGTATAAAGATAGATGGCCTGACGAAGCAGTTCCATCTTCCTTTTGCGGTCTTCTTCCTGTTTTGCCTCTTCCAGGAGTCTCTCAAAGACCCGGACGTCTTCTTCCACCGGGATCTCCGGAGTCCAGTAGTATCTTCCTTCCTTCTGAACGAAATAGTTCACATCGGGAAGTCCGAAGCTCTGAAGTCTCTTTTTCGCATTGTACATGACGCTGTGAACGGCGTGATTCGGATTGTTCAGATCTCTGCCCGCAAACAGGGTCGAGACCAGAAGGTTCTTGGAGACGCCTTCCTTGGCGAAATGCAGGATCAGCTGCATCAGGTAGTTGAACTGATTTTCCGAGCTCTTGGCCTTTCCGGTGATGAGTTTTCCGTCATAGGACATGGAAAAATCACCAAAAAGGGATACATGGAGTGATACCTTCCCTGTCAAGTAGACAGAGGAAATAATTAAATCTCGGTGTATAGGATAACCATCTGTTCTGCAGATCTGATCTGCGATACAGATGGTTTTCTTTTGTTCTGTTATATCTGCACT
>Ga0256405_10005903_pt1 | contig 20383 bp, 21 predicted proteins | sample RumenRJG_02DNA_FD_189096 | JGI IMG/M metagenome (GOLD analysis project Ga0256405, IMG submission 189096) | Bovine rumen microbial communities from Lethbridge, Alberta, Canada - RJG_02 | ecosystem: Host-associated > Mammals > Digestive system > Stomach > Rumen | place: Canada: Alberta... | reverse complement strand
AGACTTGAACAATCTTATTGTACACCTTCGAGGAAAGCTTTTTTTGCTATAAGCTTTTGTCTCTCACCCGCATAGCGGGTGGTTTATTGTGAAAATATTTCGCTCCGCTACATATTTTCACGGGCTCACGAGCCCATAATAGAAAAAGCCCTGCGGCAATGCCGCAGGGCTTTTTTATTGACACCAATAATAAGGGTACCTCAAAACGGCTGAGTCAAGGCCTTGAGCGCATACCTTGACCAGACGTATTTTGCCGCAGGAGCTTTAGGATGCCGGCTTAAATCCTTAAAATGCCGGAGGAACAAAATCGATTCCGGCAGTCTCAGCGCATCCGAACATAATGTTCATATTCTGAACCGCCTGTCCTGCGGCGCCTTTTATCATGTTATCAAGCGTAGATACTATCTCAAGCATCCGGCCGTCGTGCACTACATACACCTGCATGTCGCAGTAATTTGAAAAACGTACGTTGCGGCTTGCAGGGCTCATGCCGGCAGGAAGCACACGTACAAACGGCTCGTCTTTATAAAAATCCGTATACAGCTCACGCACCGCGGCCGCGGCATCCGTACCGTGCGCGGACTCCGCGATTCTGCGCGCACCTGCGGCAGAAAGCGGCGCATATACCGTAGTGACGATGCCCCGACTCTGCGGTATAAGATGGGGCGTGAATACAATGCCCACATTTTTGCCTGCGGCTATAGAACAGTTCCGGGCAATCTCCGGCTGATGCCGGTGCGCGCCCACTCCGTAAGCGGAGAATGACTCGCCGCACGTACAGAATGTATTCGTTTCCGTAGTCTTGCGTCCGGCCCCGGACACGCCGCTCGCGCTGTCCACGATGATGGTATCCGTTTCCAGCATGTCCGCCTTAAGCGCCGGCAGCAGCGCAAGCGTGGCAGAAGTGACATAGCAGCCGGGATTGCCGATAACGCGCGAGCGGCGGATTTCCGCACGGTTCATTTCAGGCAGACCGTACACGCTTTCCTTGTGCACCTCCGGAAACTCCCAGTCCTTTTTATACCACTTCTTAAACGTAGCCTCATCCAGACCGAACCTAAAATCAGCGCTCAGGTCTATAAGCTTTTTTCCATGCTTAACGCAGTAGTCTGCATATTTTTCAGCGATGCCATGCGGCAGCGCCGTAAACACTACATCAGAGGCTTCCACCACTTCATCAGCAGTCACAAGCCGGCCGTCAGTTTTTGTTCCGAGCTGTCCGTACAGACTCTGGTACACATCTACAAGATTCTGCCCCTCAAAGCTGACGGAACTCAGCGTCAGTTTTTCTATATCAGGGTGACGCAGCAGAATTCGTACAAGCTCCACACCTGCATATCCGGTCGCTCCTATAACTCCAGCTTTAATCATGAAACTCTCCTCATACTTGCAAAAAATTACGCAGTAATGTTACACTACGGCTATGAAACTTGCAATAATACTGGCGGCGGTTATGGCGCTCGCGTCCTGTAAGTCTACGCCGGTGATCATCACCGATGATATGACGGCACAGGAACTAATTCAAAAAGGTCAGGATGCATACCAGAAAGGTAAGTATAAAAATTCACAGAAATACTATCAGGCGGTAATCAACCGATACGGAACGGACGTTTCTCTCTATGTTGAGGCGCAGTACGAAATCGGCCATCTGTACATGAAGCAGAAAAAATACAAGCAGGCGGAGCCTTATTTCCAGGAAATCAAGGAAATCTTCGCGAATTCCATTCCCGGTACGCTTCCGGCTGCCTACAACAAGCTTGCTGATATAGAAATCGCCAAGATTCCCGAAAATAAAAAAGCCGCGGAAGCAAAGGCCGCAGCCGAGAAAAAAGCACGGGAAGAGCTGAATACACCTGACGAATACTAAGATCTTCTATATATAGAGCTCTATACAGAGCCTGAATGAAGACCTATGACCGCATGCGCAGCGCCCCCGACAGAGCGCTGCGTTCTGCAGCATTCCTTAAAAGCAGTCTTACCTTCCCCGCTTTGCTTTGTCATCAGGCAGGATGATGGCGGTAACCGGAATATCCTTTTCCTTTGACAGATTGGTTACGAATTCTTTCGTGTACTTTCCGGTGCCCCGCGGACGCGGGTGCGGCTCTGCATCACCGATCAGAATAATTCTGCGGGCCGCTTCGGCATCCCAATCATAGAATGCCAGCGCACCGTACATGGCTTCATATACGGCTTCAGGAATATCGCCGCCTTCTATGCCCTTTATCGTAAATCCATTCAAGTTTTCCAAAAACTGGTTCAGATCATCAGTAAACCCAAAGTATTTGACGGGGATTCCTTTATACCGCCAGTTGTCTACATAGTCACGATACAGCAGAAGGCCCAGCCGTACATGCTTGAACTGCTTCAGATCAGTAACCAGACGCGGGATCCATTCCTTGCGCAGCTGGTCTACATCATCCTGCATACTGCCGGTGGCGTCAATGGCAAACACAATGTCTGCGGTTTCTTTTGGCTCTATGCTGTTGATAATCCGCATAATGTCATCCACAAGGGTTTCAGGCCCCTTGGAGTAATACATCATTTCGGACAGCTCCTGGAATTTTGCTGCGGCAACCGGATTATAGTCATCAGTCAGGATCGGAACCTCAGGCTCCTCAATGGCAGGTTCTTCCGCAGGCTTTTCTTCAACAGGCTCCGGCGCAGGTTCCTCCACCGGCTTTTCAACCGGCGGCTCCGGTTCCTCAACAACAGGTTCTTCCGGCTGCGGAATCACAGGCGACGGCGGCAACTGCGGCTCAGGTTCTTTTACCACCACGACAGGCTCTGCAGCAGGGGCAGGCGCAGGCTTTTTTACAGGAGCACGCAAGTCAAACATAAACGGGTTATCAAAATAATGGCCGGTATAATCCCCGTACAGCTCCGAGAATGCACGGATGTTTACAAACGTACCCTTGTGGATCCGTACCGATCCGTGCCGTGTCCACGGATAGCCGTACAGCATGACTGGAGGAATATAAATATGGAAACTTTCGCCGAACACAGGATCAGGTTCCGCCGTAGAGTCGATAAGACTGTAGCGCGACCACTGAGAATTAAGCATCTTGCCGTCAAGGTACCGCACCTCATCACCGTTCACCGGATTCCAGTCAGGAGCGCGGTAGGCATAATTAGCATCCTGTCCCTCCGGATCCTTCGTAGTCTCCGTAAGCATGACTGAATTGATACCGGGCTTTTTACGGATATACAGGTGATATCCGCCGTTGGAGCCGAATCCTGCCGGATCTTCCGCCACAAGACGGATATCAGACGGCCTGATAAGCAGATCTTCCTCCGCACCGCACAATTCCATGCTCAAGAAAAAAACAGACAATACAAAGAATAAGAACCGTTTCATATATAAAGTATCGGCTGAAACAGATATGAGTTGCATTGAATTTAACGCAAAGTATGATATAATGTCTGCATTGTGGCTAAAGATTTTGAATTCACTTCTGTAGATATTGCAGAATTTTTTGATGAGAAACAGTTCTCCCCGTCTCCGGTACAAAATACCATCGTTGTATTCACCGAACGGCAGCGTACAATGATCGAAGGAGTCCTAAAAATTTTATCCACGGCAGATCCCGCACGATATGAAATTATCCGCCAGCGCATTCACGACCTGGAAGGACTGGTTGCAAGCATAACGAACTTTCCTTCTCTGCTTGAAAAGCACGAGCTGACTGCAGATTTTCGAACGCCGCAGTCACTGATCGACTCCCTTATTTCAAACAAGAACGAAGGAGATGCAACGCTGCAGCTGCCTTCAAAAGCAACGCTGGGCAAAGGATTCCTGGTGGCAAAGCTGCATACGTTCTCTTCGCTCACCAAGCTCTGCCGCCGCATGGATGTGCTGAAACACCTGGAAAACGATTTTTCTTTGGAAACCATTTCCATGATGTACCTGCTGCTTGCGGAAGACGTATACCTGAACCTTATCAGAGATACTTCTATTCCTGCAGAATTCCGCAGGAGCCTGGCTATGTCGCTGCTGCTGCTATGGGAGCATCGTAACGACCAGACCATCAGTGATATAGCGCCCGTTCTTCAGACCGTATGGAACGCACGGCGTAAGCTTGCGCCCGCATTCGGTACCATGGTAGGTACCAGCGAGCTGCTGCTCATGTCCATCCAAATGGATCAGCAGTGGATAAAATTCATAAAGACCCGGCTCAGTGACTCAGATGTGTCGCAGGCCATGGAAGAATTCCTGTTCGGTCTGTCCTTCGAGCAGATACATACGCTTCGGTCCATACTGCGGGAAAAAGGTATTTCTGCAATCGGCCGCGATGAAGTTTCAAACTTCCTCGGCCAGCACATAAAGCTTGACGCAGGCCTTGACTACCGAGATTTCTATTCCCTGTATACTATCCGCCGCGATAATGCAAGAGCCCGCAGGCGCATGAACCTGCCGGGACCTCATAAAACGCTGGAAGATCATTTTATTTTCTTTGTGATGCAGCAGAATAAGGAGAAACAAAGCAATGACACGCTCGCAAAATAATACAGACACAGCGGCAGCCGAAGTAAAACAGGCAAAGCCGCACAAAAAGGTTCCTTACCGGTTCGGTGAAAAACTCCGTACCATCAGGGAACGCAAGGGCTACACCCTCAAGCAGGTGGCACAGCGTGCGGGTGTCAGCGAAAGCCTTGTTTCCCAGATCGAGCGCAACAGGGTTTCACCTGCAATCGACACCCTGCTGCAGCTTGCTGACGTACTGGACATCAACCTGGAGTTTTTGTTCGCAGAATACCGGCGCGACCGTCCGGTACAGGTTATCAGAGCTGACCAGCGGCGTACGCTTGAAGAGGACGACGTTGTGTACGAAGAGCTTGCACGCCCGGAAGAAAAAGACGGCAACCATTCATTTGAGTCCTATATCATAAAGATTCCTGCGCGCTCACATACCCACCGTGGTTCCTATGGCCATCTGGGACGGGAGCTCGGCGTCATCATACACGGACAGGCGCAGCTTCATTATGAAAACTTTGTCTATGATCTGAAGGAAGGCGACAGCATTTCATTCTCCGCAAGCGCTCCGCATACGCTTGTAAACACCGGAGACACAGAGGTTGAAGCCATCTGGGTGGTCACGCCGCCGCAGCGGTTCATCAACTAGCGCATACCGGCAGACCGAATCCCGGAGATTTCCGTGTCCGGCGGTTGACAAACCGTGCGCATTTATGCGATAGTTCTATCACTATTACGGAACTTCCGGCAGAGGGAGGTGAATACAATGGCAACGATTCAGGTTGAAGACTCAGAGAACCTTGAGAAAGCAATCAAACGCTTCAAGCGCATGGTTGAAAAAGAAGGCATCATCCGCGAATACAAGAAGCGTGAATATTATGAAAAGCCCTCTACGATTCTTAACCGCAAGAACAAGGCTCTCCAGCGCAAGCTCATGAAAAAGACTCACAAGTCTCATGACAAGGCTGCATACTAAATTGCAGGCGCTCGGATTCACCCCGGATTTTCATCCGGGGTTATTTTTTTTAAGATACAGGCATCCGATCCGGCAGCTTTTGTCTCTTATGCTTGCCGTACTATCTGTGCCGTTGTATTTTTCCTGTACAACATCCGGCAGCACCACAGCCGCCATGCAGCTGGCATCAGTTCCAGACACCGTGGAATGGCAGCAGGTTCGTCCGGGTATTTTCCGTTTTGACTATACTTCTAAAGAAATTCCCCTGAGACTGCATGCCGTAAAAATAGATCTTTCCTCACCCGGTATAACGTTATGTTCATGCCCTGACGGAGACTTACAGGGCAAAGGATACCGCCCGGCAGAGTTTTATAAGACGAGCGGCGCGGATGTAATCATAAATACGCTGCCGTTCCAAAACTCATCAAATTATCCCAAAAAGATTCCGCTCGGCATGTATACGGCAGCAGGCCGCACCTATTCAAAACCGCATCCGTTGTTCTGCGCGCTGTGCTTTTCACAGGCACCTGACGGTACCTGGCGGGCATCAATTCAAAAGGACCAGCGTACTGCAACAGGGGACTATGTATTCGGCGGTTACTATATTATTCTGAACAAAGGTATCGTACAGCCTTTTAAAGCCAACAGAGCGGCGCGTACAGCCGCAGGAACGGCGGACGGCGGCAGAACATTGCTCATTCTTACAGCAGAAGCACGGCCTGCGCGCACAAGCCGCGGCCTTACCAACATGGAATGCGCACAGATACTTCACAACCTCGGCGCAGAAAAAGCAATGCAGTTTGACGGCGGCAGATCTGCGGCCCTGTATATCGGCGGTAAGAACATCCTTGCCGCAGCGCCCCGTTCAACCCCTGTGCTCATGGGTATCCGCAGCACTGCCGCACCGGCACAGTCAGCAGACAAGTCTGCTGAAAACATTGACGAATAAGGGATTATCAACTATTATTAATAGTATGGCAGTGGCTACGAGTCAGAAAATATCGGCTTACTATGACCAATACCGCGATGTCGAAATCACTTTTACAAAGGACATATTGCGGATTCTTGGCGTTGATCCAAGGCAGATTTATATTAAGTGTAATGGTGCACAGTGGCCTTGTATCATCAACTCAACATCATTTCAGCACTCTAAGATTATCATCGGCATCAAAGGCGGTGCCTATGCACAGATAACCAAAAAAGATGCACCGCCGTCCTCGCTTCGTTTTTATTTTGTTGATTCTGAAAAACAGTCCTTCAGTTTTTTTATTTCAGGACATGTTACGAATATTCAGCCCTATATGGGGTCTCAAGATCTGGTGCTCGTAACCCTTACCTATAACCAGCGCCCTTCCGATGACTTTATCGAAAAAATAGGCGTGCTGCTTGAGGCGAACACTAATTCTATACGCAGACGTGAGGAGCGTATTATCCTCAATGAAGACAGCAAGCGTAAGCTCGGCATCTCAAAAGAAGAGACCATCATCTGGATCGAAAACATTGCCCGCCGCTGTATTATCCGTGACCTGTCGTTCTCCGGCGCAAAAATTCTTATCGTAGGGCTCGCGCAGTTTCTTGTACAAAAGCCTATGGTCATTAAGCTTACCTTTGACGACCCCGCGGAATCTTTTGCACTCAAAGGCTTTGTTGTCAACGTGACTTCCATTGAGGGACGAAAGGATATTGTATTTGCGAATATTAAATTTGACGAGCCTTCCGTCCCGCTCGGATATAAAATTCATATAAACAGCTTCCTGACAACAGTGCGCAAAAAGCAGCTGTCGGCCGCAGAGCAGCTTGCAGCTCAGCAGAAGGAACGGGAAGTCGCACAGAAAAATGCCGCGGCCATAGCAGCCGTTGAGGCAAAAGGTGCGTCAGGTGATGCCGCTCCCGCTGCAGGAACTGCCGCAGGCCCGAGTGCATAACAACACACTATAAAGGACTTACCATGAGTACATCAAATTCTCTCGACTCAGTGTATTTTATTACACTTCCGGAAAATTTTCAGATCTCCAAGAATGCAGCACATATTGATCCAACTATTCCGCTGCCTGTACAGAAAAAAGCGGAGGACGCTCCCGGAAACTTTAATATGGAGGAGCTTTCCCCCGAGCAGATTCTGTCGGGCATTCTCACAGTGCTTGCCTACGACAAAGACAACAGGCACCTGCCCTACTACCGCTCCGTACTGAAATCCGCACTTCCCGACATCCAGAAGGAGCTGACAGAAACCGCCATCATTAAAATCAAAAATGAAGAATTCGATGAGGCGGAGGAAATTCTTGCCGCATTGAGAGGCTTCGATCCTGATGACATGAGCGCCGTCCTGAACACCGCACTTATGCTTGACCAGCGGGCAGAATTCTACCGCCAGCAATCGCTCAATGATGATGCGGATGCATGTGATGCGGAGGCATTGGAATACTACAACCGTGCAATGGAAGCAGATCCGCCGGTGCCGGACGCCTATTTTAACGCAGGTTTCTATTATCTTAAGCAGCGCGACTTTCTGCAGGCACGTGACTGCTTTGAAGAATTCCTTGCGCTCACCTGCAATCTTCCCGATGATGAGCTGGGGAAAAACGGCGCCTACAAAAAAGAGCGTGCGCAGGAAATTCTCAACAACATCAAGAATGACAACATAGACGATCAGAAATTCAAGGCGGCCTACGACTTTATCTCAAAAGGGCAGAATGAAAAAGGTCTGGAGCAGATCCGCGAATTCCTGCAGTCAAATCCGCATGTATGGAACGCATGGTTCCTGCTCGGATGGGGACTGCGCCGCATGGAGCGTTATGAAGACGCACAGAAAGCCTTTACCACCGCACTGCAGTACGGCGGCGACAAAAACGCCGACACCTATAATGAGCTTTCAATCTGCTATGTAGAAATGCAGGATTATGCACAGGCACGGCACTGTCTGGAAAAAGCGCTTGCGCTGTCTCCTGAAAGCGTTAAGATTATCTCAAATCTGGGATATCTGGCTTTAAAAGAAGGAAAGCCGGCTGAAGCGCAGAAATACTTTACTACAGTACTGGAGTATGATCCTGATGATAAAATCGCGCTTGCAGAGCTCAAGAAGCTAGAAGCCTGATATCCTGTCGCCTTTCTGTATACCGTTCCGCTCAAACCAGCCCTGGGGTACTTCCAGCGCATATCTGACGGAAACGGTGCTGCTTACACTGGCAAGGCTCAGCGGGGTCATGTCAAAGATATCCCGTATGCGGCCGGAAGAATCAATATAGGCGATTGACAACGGCACATAGGTGTTCTTCATCCAAAAATGCAGTATTTCATCCTTGGAGAATATAAAGAGCATTCCCGTGCCGTCAGGGATTTTTCTACGTTCCATAAAGCCATGCTGCCGCTCTTCCGCAGTACGCGCAAGCTCCGCCTGAACCGTTACAGAACTGCCGTCAGCACGGGTTATAGTAAGCGGTGCTGATTCCAGCCGGCCGCTGCTGCAAGACATACACAAAAGCCCGCCCAGACAAACCAGCAGGCAGGCAATCCGCCGGTACCGCATATCGTATGTGCCAGACATTGTACTACAGTCCCTCAAGGAACATGTCTCTGGTCTGCTCCACGGCAGATTTATCAACCAGCGACTGATTCTGCAGCTTATTAAACACACTCATGTCCACGTATTTTATCACCAGAGGGCGCTCAAGGCTCATACACACCTTGTCATTTTTCCATACAGATTTATCAGGTGACAGAGAATCCGGATTACCGTATTTTTTACAGAGCTGTGAAAAAATACTGTAATGGTCTATCTTTTCCTGATCCATATTCAGAGTAATGATGTACAGCTTGTCCTCATAGAACTGGAACCAGCAGCGGTCTAAAAAAGAAATGACATGACCGCGTTTTGCATCGGTTTCAATGAGCAGACGGTTTTCACCCGGCAGAAGGGACACATCCCGCTCGCCGTGATACCCAAATTCGGAGTTTTTTATCAGAGCTTCCTTTACTTCTTCCACACCCATGCCGAGATGGACATTCCTATATCCGTCAGGCAGCGGCTCCGCGCACAGCATCGTACCGGCACCGAAAAAAAGCGTGCAGGAAGCAATCAGGAGGGCAAGCATCTTCATACGCAGCCTCCGCCCCTAGTGCTGGTGACGTGCCTTGCGGTACAAGAGTGACCGTTTTACCAGCTCCCGGCTGTCAACGACCACCAGCTTTCCCCTTTCAAGACGTACCAGCGGATCTTTCTGCAATTTTTGAATAAACGGCCCCTGAATATCCTGCGGAATACCGCACATATTCGCCACATCCTCGCCGGTAAGCTCAGATCTGAACGGAATATTCGGCTGCATAGGCACATGCTGCCTTTCCACCTGAATGGCAAGCATATCAATGAGCCGCTGCTGGACATCAGACAGCTGTGCGTTCGTCAGCTGACGGTACATGGACCACAGCCGCTCAGCGAATGTAGTGGTAAGGCGGGCAATAAGCGGTGCCTGAGTAGAGACCATAACATCAAAATTCTTGCGGTTCACCGTAAGCAGATGGCATTCTTCCTCAGCAATGGCGCTTGCAGATCGAGGTTTATCCTCCAGAAGCGCCATCTCACCGAACATGTCACCTTTTTTAAGGATGGCAAGCGTCACTTCATTACCGTTCACAACCTTAGTGATCTTTACTTTTCCATCCTGAATAATGAACATTTCAGCACCGTGCTGATTCTCCGCCATAATCATCGTATCCTGCGGATAAACACGGCTCATTTCCTGCGACGGCTCCAGATACACAGCCTTGTTCTTACCCTTCAGCATGACAAAGCGTTTTTTTGCACGCTCACTGCGATAGCCGTCAGGACAAGCCTTTATATAATGATAGTAGGCAAAAAACGCAATGCTCTGCTTTCCGATCTTCTCATAGTATGCGGCAACATCATAAAGCTGTTCAGGAGTTTCCGGTACCACATTCTTCAATGTAAGCTGGGTAAGCCGCTCGTTTAATTGACGCATGCGATTGGCAAAAGAACGAATAATCTTAAGTGCAACAGGAATATTATTTGCAATCAGCTCAGGATACTGCTCACGTCGTACAGAAATAGCCACAACATCTGTGAGCGCCTCCACGTTCTGCACAGGATCATGGCCTGACATGCAGGAAACAACGCCCACAAAGTCTCCCGGGCCAAGGATTTCCTGCATGTCGGACGAAGGCTCGCTGCCCCGGTAACATCTGACCTGTCCCTTTTGAATAATGAGAAACCGCCCGCTGTATCTGTCGCCTTCAACGATAATGAATGCGCCCTTCTGATAATTTACATACGATAACTGCAGCACTTTTACCACACCTTATAATCACGTTCTGTCTTTTTATTCGTCAGCAGCATCGGTCGCACGCCGCACGCCCGGCAGCACTTCCTACAGCTCTTTTACCATTATCGGTTACTTTCCGCAAAATATTATTTCCAATTCCAAATTGAACCCAGTTTTTTCCTTTATTTTTTGCATCACATAGTCTGTCAGCGCCCGTACATCCGCCTGCGTGGCATTATGTTCATTAATTATAATATTACCATGCCAGGGAGCGATACGCGCGCCGCCCACAGCGAACCCCTTAAGGCCTGCATCGTCGATGATCTTTCCGGTAGGCGCACCGAAATCATGATTATTCTTAAATACGCTGCCCGCGCTCGGATATTTAAAATGACCGCGGGCACCGCGGGCCGCCACTGCAGCCGCGCATTTTTCTTCCAGCGCCTGCTGTCCGCCGCTGCCGCAGGCAGTCACATTAAACTGCACCGATGCTATCACAAGATCAGTTCCTGTAAACGGAGACTTTTTATATCCCCAGTCAGATTCCGCAAAAACCTTTGTACAGCATCCGCTGCCGTCTTTATGCATAAAGGTAACAGCACCGATTATATCGCTTACGGACGTGTCAAAACATCTGGCATTCATATAGGCCGCACCGCCCACACTGCCCGGAAGTCCGGCAAAGTTTTCCGCACCTGACAGTCCATGCTTTATGCAGAAGTACACAAACTGCTGCATGGTCACGCCCGCCCCGCAGGTAACCGTCACCTGCTGCCCCTGCATCAAATCAGCAGGCACAGCTGCCGGAGCGCCGGCCTTCGTTTCAGCCGATATAGAATCCAGACGGCAGGTGGCAACCACCGCACCGTCAAAACCGTTGTCAGAAACAACAATATTACTTCCTCCGCCCAGTACGAATACCGGCACCTGCAGTCCATGCAGTTCCGACAGTGCATAAGCAAGCGAATCCTGCGTCTCAGGCTCAAGCAGCAGCGGCGCAGCGCCGCCTATCTTAAATGTGGTACGTGGCGCAACCGGCTCATTTTCCAGTACCGTTCCCGTGAATTTATTGTTTGTCTTGAATTTTTCAATTATTTCCCGTAGAGTATACACGATAGTTTATTATATCGTAATATATGTTTTTTTACGAGGGTATTATGAGCCTCCGTAAAAACAGGGAGATTATAAAATGGGTTTACGTTTATACAATACCATGGGTCGCCAGATACAGGATTTTGTTCCTATCACCGAAGGTTTTGTAGGCTTTTACGGCTGCGGCCCCACCGTATACAATTACGCCCATATCGGCAATCTCAGGGCATATGTCTTTTTGGATCTGCTGGACAGAACCCTCACCTATCTTGGATATAACATCAAGCATGTCATGAACATCACCGACATCGGCCATCTGACCGGAGACAACGATTCCGGAGAGGACAAGATGCTCAAGACAGCTGCGCAGCGCCATCAGTCGGTGCTGGAGGTCGCAGCGTTTTATACTGATGCTTTCTATAAAGATATAGACCGTCTGAACATCAGACGGCCTGACGTAGTATGCAAGGCCACTGAGCATGTTGAAGACATGATCGCGCTTATCAGAAAGATAGAAGCGAACGGCCATACCTATATGTCAGGCGGCAATCTGTACTTTGACGTCACCACGTTCCCCGACTACGGTAAACTGGCAGGCCTGAATCTGAACGAGCTTAAGGCAGGTGCGAGAGTCGGTGTGGATACAAACAAGCGGAACCCCTATGATTTTGTACTCTGGTTCACTAAATCAAAGTTTGAAAATCAGGCGCTTGTATGGGACAGCCCCTGGGGCCGCGGATATCCCGGCTGGCACATTGAATGCTCAGCCATGAGTATGAAATATCTGGGCGAACATTTTGACATCCATACAGGCGGTATAGACCACATACCGGTGCATCATACAAATGAGATTGCACAGTCAGAGGGAGCCACAGGCCATACATGGGTAAACTACTGGCTTCACAACGAATTCCTTGTCATTGCAAAGGATAAAAACAGCGCGGACGGAGCGGAAGCCGGCAAGATGTCAAAATCATCCGGCAACTTCCTGACGCTTCAGTCGCTCATAGATAAAGGATATGATGCGCTTGACTACCGTCTGTTCCTTTTGGGTGCACAGTACCGCAGCCAGATCATGTTCTCATGGGATGCCATGGATTCCGCTAAAAATGCCCGCAAGGCACTGGTACAGCGCGTGGCAAAACTTCAGGGACAAGCAAAAGGCGGAGCTGCCCAAGCGGACAAACTGTCAGATGCAGCGCGCGCATACCTGAACAACTTTAAGGCGGCGCTCGAAAACGACCTGTCATCTCCGCAGGCGCTGAGCCAGCTGCAGCTTGCAGTAAAAGACACAGCCCTGTCTCCGCAGGAAGCGCTGGCCGTAGTAAAGCAAATGGACAGCGTACTCGGCCTGAAACTTGAAGAAGCAGCGGCAAAATATAATGAAGAGAATGCCGCCGTACAGATATCCAATCATGACGGAGATCCGGAGGCCGCAGCCATTGATGCGCTCGTGGCAGAACGGACTGCGGCAAAAAAAGCAAAAGATTTTGCAAAAGCTGACAAAATCCGTAACGATCTGGCAGCCAGAGGTATTATCATTACAGACACACCTGACGGTCCTGTCTGGAAACGCAGCTGAAATTTAAGGATATGCCGGAACTTGTGTTTTTTGGCATAACTTGAATTCTTTTGTAACTTTCGGGAGCAATGCGTGTTTACTTTACCAGCGGGTGATCAATCCGGAATTCAGCGGCCTATACATGCCGCTGATCCGGCTGATTTTAGAACTTTATATGATGCAACGATGCAGCTGCTGTACAGGATTTCATACCGGATCGTCAATGACGAAGAGGCGGCGGAAGATCTTGTACATGATTCGCTCATAAAGGCGAATGAAAAAGCACTGACATTTCCAACGCTCAATGACGCCAAATACTGGCTCATCCGGGTGGTAAAGAATGCATCTTTGAACTACGTGAAGCGCAAGCAGCGGGAACGCAAGGCGTACGAGCGGGCGTTGCACGAAGACCGTCGGAAAGTTGATTCCGGCGAAACGGAGCTTCTGAAATCAGAAACTGTTAAAGCCGCACAGGCCGCACTTGACAAACTCCCCAAGCACTTGAAAGAAGTTCTGGTGCTCAAGGAGTATGGCGACATGAATTATAAGGAGATCGGGCAGGTGCTCGGGATAACGGAAGGAAATGTAAAAGTCCGTGTATTCCGTGCACGTGAAAAACTGCTGGCCCTGCTAGGAGAAGACGATGTCTACTTGTCCTGAAAACGATATTCATTCTATCTATCTTGACAATGAGCTTCCTGCGGAATATCTGCAGGAGTACGAAGCGCATCTTCAGCATTGTGCGGTATGCCGCGCTACGCTGGAACGTATGCGCAGGCTTCGCAGCGTATTCCAGGAAGATTCAAAGAGCATCAGTCTGGATCAGCATATGCTTGACCAGAGCTTTGAACGTCTGCAGTCCCGGCTCCGGTATACCCGTGTCATACAGAGCAGCGCCCCCGCTTCAGGGCGGCGTGTTCTGTCTTTTGTCAAATTCAGCGTACCGGCAGCGGCGGCAGCAGCCCTGCTGGCAGTGATTCTGCCGGCACGTTTCAGCACCAAAGCCGTGCAGCCTGCAGTGCAGGATCTTGCGTTCACCGCCAATCCGTTGCAGGCGTCAGCCGCCGAATCGGCACAGCAGGCATCCGCCACACTGGCCGGTACAAACACACCGGCAATTGCGAACAATGTAGTCGTGAACGGCAATCTGCCCGACATCACCTCGCGCATGCAGTCAAACCAGGAATCACAGCCCCTGACGGCTCAATATACAAGTCTCGGCTCCCCCTCCGGGAACCATTCATCCATCAAGGCAGCGCTTACCGGCGTAGATATTTTCCGCCCGGAATTCACCGATCAGGATACTATAACCATTCAGATAACCATTCCGCATATGCCGCCTTTCCCCGCAGCAGGTGCCGTCTATCCTGAACCTCCTCGCAGACCGCAGGATCTGCAGCAGCGGTGAGCACCGATACTAACGGCGCTCCATTTTCATATCTCTTCCGCAAGTATCCAGGAATCAGATTCTTATGCTGGTTCAGCGCCGGACTGCTGCTTTTTATCGTCTCTTTTTTAGTACATGCATCCATCCGCCATACGCCGGAATTATATTCAGTAACGCCGCCGGTCGGTTCACCCGGAGACATGGTCGTACTTGACGGCATGTACTTCGGCGATTCACGAGTGTCAAACTTTGTGCAGATCGGTACGGAACGGCTTACATCCAGCAGCTATATTTCATGGACCGACACGCAGATCAAGCTAATGCTGCCCGCGAACGTGCAGAACGGTCTGGTATCCGTTCAAGTGGCAGGAAAAAAATCAAATCCGGTCATGTTCGCCAACAAAACAACGATTCCTGTCATCGTTCCGCCGAACCCGCACACCACCTACCCTATGATCTCATCGCTTTCGGCAGCCACCGTCTCCACGGGCCAGCTGCTGACCATAACCGGATCAAATTTCGGCGACGTGCGCGGTACATCAGACGTATATTTTAGAACGGACCATGCAAACCTAAGCACCGCAACGAACTCAACCGGTCAGGGAATATCGCCGGCAGATAACTGGGATTATATTCCTGCAAGCGCCGACAACTATGACTACGAATACTGGAGCGATTCAGAAATCCGCGTCCGGGTTCCTGACGGCGCCGTATCAGGTAATCTGTTCGTAAAAACAGAAAAAGGCAGCTCCGCGTTCCAGAAAATCACGCTCAGCACCGCCGCCGGAACCAAAAAGTTTTCATCAGGCAAAACCTATCTGATACAGCTTTCCGCAGATGTATCAGATGCCAGGATCCAAAAGGACAGCAATGCCATGCTTACGCTGCATGTTCCGCGGCCTGTCACCCTATCAACCCAGCCGACGGTTGCTATGACCGAGTGCGTACCCGCGCCTGTTCTGGCAAACTACCGCAACACCGTTATCCATCAGGCGCCGTTCAGTCAGTTTACGGATACCAAAAAGCGTTTTCGGCAGACTTTTATGATTTCAGTATACACGTTGGAGACAGAAGTAAACGTCAGAAAAGTTGCTCCTTTCTCTGAAAAAAAACGGCTGCTCTATACGGCGAACATCCAGTCCGATGACTGCGTGCCCGCAAGTGCCCCGCAGGTTACGCAGCTGGCAAAAGAAATTATAAAGCAGGAAAAGAACCCCTACAAACAGGCGCAGCTTGTCTACAAATTTTTTCTGAGCCAGTACACGCTGCTCAGCAGAGTCAGAACAGGCGATGTTTCACCCCTTGACCTGATCTCATCAAAACAAGGCGATGCCTACGATTTTGCAGTGATCTATACCGCGGTACTCCGCTCACTCAAAATCCCCGCCAAACCGGTGAGCGGCATTGTGGTTGACTCGCAGCTGCAGCCTCATACGCACTGGTGGTGTGAATTCTATATCGAAAATTTCGGGTGGGTTCCGGTTGACCCGGCCATGGGCAGCGGTTTACAATATATACAATTCCAGCAGGTTGCCGATCCCGCCGAGTTTTATTTCGGCAGCATCGACTCAAGACATGTTGCCTTTTCGGACAGCTGGAACAACATAAAGCCTGCATTGGTAAGTAATAAGACCGTACACCGTCCCCGCAGCTATGCACTTCAGTCCATATGGGAAGAATCTACGGCAGGTGCAGACGAATACAGCTCATATTGGAATGACCCGACTATCATCGGTGTATACTAAGCCTGTCAGGTCCATCCTTTTTTTCGGGCTAAAGCCGCGCAATCAGCGCAACATATAACCAGATGCAACAAAGGAGGAAAGAAATGACTAAAGTACTTTCTGTAGGCGGCTCCATCATCGCTCCTGACAAGCCGGATGTAGACTTTCTTTCGCAGTTCGTGGACATGATCCGCAGCTGGCTGAAAGAGGATTCACAACGCAGGCTCATTCTTGTGGCCGGAGGCGGTGCACCCGCCAGAATCTATCAACAGTCATATGCAAAGACGTTGGATAATACAAAGCAGAAAGAAGGTGCGGATGCCGGACAGGCAGACTGGATCGGTATTATGGCCACAAGGCTTAACGCACAGCTCGTAAAGGCCGTGTTCGGTCCGCTGTGCCCGCAGGATGTAGTGACAGATCCTACCGCAGTAAATGAATTCAACGGACAGATACTGGTAGCCGCAGGCTGGAAGCCCGGTTTTTCAACGGACAACGATGCCGTGCTGCTTGCAGAAAAGTTCAATGCGGATACCGTGGTGAACCTTTCCAACATTGAGAAAGTCTATACCGATGATCCGCGTAAAAACCCCGATGCCAAGCCGCTGGACAATATTTCATGGGCAGACTTCCGTAAGATGGTCGGCAATGACTGGGAGCCCGGTAAAAACACCCCCTTTGATCCCATTGCCAGCAAAAAGGCAGAACAGCTGAACCTGACGGTTATCTGTGCCTCCGGTAAGAATATTCCGAACATCAGGGCTATTCTTGACGGCGGACAGTTTATCGGTACAAAGATCGGCGGCTGAACCATTTAAGGCATACTCCAGAACGCAAATCTCCATAGAGAACTGCCCTGTCTTGCACAGGGCAGTTTTATTTTACACCCTTATTTCTAAAATATGTGGTTTTATACCTCACATTATAGCCATACAGCAATCATATATATACTGTATGGAACTTACAATCAAACCGGATATCAGAGAACAGACGCTGGCCCACGGTGTATCCTACCCCACGGATGAAGAACTCCTCATGCTCATTCTTGGGCGCGGATCAAAAGGTCTGCCCGTCGGGAAACTCGCAAAGCAGGTTTCTGCCGTACTGCGCAGAACAGAACGGAAAAATATTGTTCTTGAGCTCTGTAAAATCAAAGGCATGGGAACCTCACGTGCGCTGATGATTGCCGCCGCGATTGAGCTGGGCCGGCGGCAGAACTGCCACTTAAAAGCCCGGATACACACACCGGGCGATGCGCTGCCGTTTCTCAAACAATACTCTATAGAACAAAAAGAGCATTTTATCGCCATCACTCTTAACGGTGCGCATGAAATTATCAAGCTCAGGGTTGTTTCTATCGGTACAGTCAATAAAACCATCATTCATCCCCGTGAAATATTCTGCGATGCACTTTCAGAGCATGCGGCCGCCATCATTATCTGCCATAACCATCCGTCCGGCACCTGCGCTCCTTCACCTGACGACATCCAAACCACCAGGACTCTGCTGCAAGCGTCAAAAATACTTGGCATCACACTGCTGGACCATATCATCATCAGTCAGACAGAGTATTTCAGTTTTTTAGAGCATAACCTGTTGTTCGGCGAAAAAGCATCTGATACAATAGATTCCGATGAATAGCAAAAACCTGCGTACCGTAACCCGCCGCATATACCGTCGTTATTACTCCGCAGCCGGCGCTTTGCTTCTCTACCTGTGCAGCCTGTTTTTTGCTTCCTGCAGCAGTACGCAGGTGCCGTCTGTACCGGAATTTCAGGAACCGCAGGAATTGCTGCCGGAGCAGACGGAGGACATTACCGAAGGAAGCACCTGTGTGGTAATCCGGTGCGACACACAAAAATCCCGTGTATATCTGAACAACACCTATCAGGGAATTACTCCGCTCACCATACAGGATCTGATGCCGGGATTCTATCATCTGACGGTACACAAGGACGGCTTTGAATCTTTCAATACCGTCATACAGGTAAAACGTTCCCTGCGCCGTACCTACTATATCCAGCTCAAGCGGCCGGCAGTATAGCAAAGTCCCGCAATGCAACACCTTGCAAACAGTACGGCAAAAGAGTACACTACCTGCAAATGAAACTTTATACTCGCCACCATATCGTACTTGCGGCCGTTGCAAGCGGTCTAGCTGTTTTTGTAATCATGGTAATCATATACCGCTGTATGTACACTGCATCAAGCGGAGCTGCATCCGGTACGGAAGACCCTGCCGTTCAGACAGCATTGTCATCCGCCGTCCTGCAGGATCCGGCAGGAACACCAGCTGCACAGGCAGCGGTTCAGCCTGCGGACGCCGCGGCTGAGCAGCATGTCGTGGCAAACTCGCCATCCGCATACACCACCGACGAGCTGCAGAATATCTCCGTCTATGACAAATGCAATGAGGCGGTCGTTAATATAAACACCCAGGTCACAGGAATAAACTGGTTCCTTGAGCCGGTCGTACAGGAAGGCGGATCAGGCTCAGGCTCTATCATCGACAGCCGCGGCTATGTCATCACAAACGTGCACGTAATCGAAGGAGCCTCAAAAATCTATATCTCCCTTTCCGACGGAACTCAGTATGAAGGATCTGTCATCGGTCAGGACTCAGAAAGTGACATAGCCATATTAAAGTTCACTCCGCCTGCAGGAACGGTACTCAAAACAATCGCATTCGGAGATTCTTCCACATTGAAAGTAGGCCAGAAAGTCATTGCCATCGGCAATCCGTTCGGTCTTGAGCGTACCATGACCACCGGCATAGTCTCCGGTCTCGGACGCCCCATCCAGAATTCAAACAATACGATTATCCGCGATATGATCCAGACGGACACCGCCATCAATCCGGGCAACTCAGGAGGCCCGCTGCTGGACACCTCAGGACGCATGATCGGCATCAACACTATGATTTACTCATCGTCCGGTAATTCCGCCGGCGTAGGTTTTGCCGTTCCTGCGGTGACCGCACAGCGCGTGGCCGCAGACCTGATGCAGTACGGAAAGGTCAAGCGCGGTGTCATACAGGCATCGCTCGTACAGCTCAATGCATCCATAGCAGAATACGCCCGGCTCGACATTGCAAGCGGCGTGCTTGTATCAGAGACAACCAGAAACGGCAATGCTGAATCTGCCGGTATAAAAGGCGGTACAAAAGCGGTGCGCTACGGTATCAGAAATCAGATATTCTACATCGGCGGCGACATCATCACCCGCATAGACAACATCTCCGTAAGTACGCTTGCGGATTATTTTTCCGCACTTGAAAGCAAACGGCCCGGAGATACCGTGTCCGTCACCATCCACCGTAACAGGAAGGATATAATCATACCGGTGCACCTTGCAGAAAAAACGGACAGTCTATGAGAAAATTCCATGTAGTGGCACCCTATGAGCCATCTGGCGATCAGCCTCAGGCCATAGAGCAGCTGTCGGCAGGCTTCCTTGCGGGCGATAAATACCAGACGCTTAAAGGAGTTACCGGCAGCGGTAAAACCTTTACCATGGCAAAAATCATCGAGCGTGTGCAGCGGCCCACGCTCGTCATCAGTCACAACAAAACGCTTTCGGCTCAGCTATACCGGGAATTCAAAAGCTTCTTTCCCGATAACGCCGTAGAATACTTCGTCTCATACTATGACTATTATCAACCGGAAGCATATGTACCCGCGCGTGACCTATATATAGAAAAAGATGCGGCTATAAATGAAGAGATAGACCGGCTCAGACTGGCGGCAACTTACAGTCTGATGGAACGGCGCGATGTAGTCGTAGTTGCCACCGTTTCCTGCATCTACGGTCTCGGCATGCCCGACGTATATAAAGGCATGCGGGTACACGTAGAAAAAGGTCAGACGCTTGATATCCGCGAACTCAGCAGACAACTTGTGAGCATGCAGTACTCCAGA
>Ga0256405_10005901_pt1 | contig 20384 bp, 18 predicted proteins | sample RumenRJG_02DNA_FD_189096 | JGI IMG/M metagenome (GOLD analysis project Ga0256405, IMG submission 189096) | Bovine rumen microbial communities from Lethbridge, Alberta, Canada - RJG_02 | ecosystem: Host-associated > Mammals > Digestive system > Stomach > Rumen | place: Canada: Alberta... | reverse complement strand
TACCGCTTCTCGATGACCGTGACCTTGCAGCGGTTGGGCAGCATCTGTGGCCTCACGGCGAAGTGCAGCCAGAAGTGGTTGAACTTCTTCTCGATGATGATCTCGTCCCACGGTCCGCGGTCTACGCTGACCTCCATCAGCAGGGTGGCGTACTGCACGGCCTGTGCGCAGTCGCGGCAGACGATGTCGGCAGCGCAACCTATCAGGTGGTTCGAGTCGCGTGCGCCGCCCACCTTGTTGTTCAGCTTGTAGCTGCGGTAGCCGCTGCTCACCCTGAGGGGTTCGTCTTTGGCCAGTGTGCCGTAGCGTTCGTTGTAGAGGCGCCGCAGGTCTTCCAGCCATTGGCACACGCGTCGCAGGTTCTCTATCTGTGCCGGTGCGGGCACGTTGTAGATGTCGGGATGGTTCTGCGATGTCACCATCTCCTTGAGCGTGAAATGCTCGGTCAGTTTTGTTTCTGGATTCATCATAATAACGAAGATTTTAGTTTACGATATTTGCCTTGCATGATTCTCTCAATATAGCCGTCGCGGCACAGACGTGAGCAGACAGCCCTTGCTGCTGTGTCTCCATTGCCGTACTGTTTCATGACGTCCGTCAGTGTGAACTCCTTCGGCAGCTGCTGGTAGCTCAGGTCGTACTTCGAGACACGTTGCCGGTTAGCCTGCCGGTCGCGCTCCATATTGTCGAAGTACGCCTGTGCGTAGGCTCCGAAGAAGTGCCGTTGGCAGCGGTACTGGATGTCCATCACCAGACGCGCCAGCCGTCGGTCGGTGTCGTCTACGGTGAACGTCTTCGTGTCCTGCCACTCCTGCCAGTGACGCATCATCAGGAAGGGCGCCGCTATGCAGACGCCGTAGTAGGCCACGCGCTTCAGCAGCAGCTCGTCGGCCTTGTCCTGGTTGTAGGCCGCCACGTCCATGCGCTCTGCCGTCCACTGCCACGCCTCCTCGACGATCGGCCACAGGGGCAGCTCGCCCTTCACGCCGTCGAGCCTGAAGGCCCACGTCTTCAGCGTGTCGTCGGCCTCGTGGTCTATGGTGCGCTGTCGGCTCAGCTCCATCATCCTGAAGCCCGAGGGCGGCAGGGGTATGCAGGCCAGTCGCGTGGCCAGTCCCGAACCGAAGTTCCTTTCCGTCACCTTGCGTTGCAGCGAGAGCGGCGTGCCCGTGTAGACGAAGTTCCAGTAGACGTTGAACGTGCCGCTGACGCTGTCGAGGTTCGAGTACGCCTGGCCGTCCTCCTCGTTGTGGAATGCCTTCAGCTCCAGGCTGGTCTTGTCTATCCACGAGCCGCCGCGCTGCGTCAGTGTGGCGTTGTCCAGTTCCGAGTCGAAGGTCAGCAGGTGCAGGTGCATCGGCTCGCCGTCCACCACCTCCACGGCGTTGTTCATGTCCTGAATGAACTGCGCGTTCGACGTGCGTGCCGGGTGGTCGCGGATGACGACGACGGGCTTCTTCGGCTTCTCCTTGTTGCTGCCCTTGGTGCGCATCTCCTCCTTGTAGCGGTTCAGCGCGTCGTAGCCCACCTTGTCGGCCGTCTTGATAGGCGCCGCTATCAGCTTGTAGAGCCTTGTGGCAAACGACTTGCCGCTGGCGGGGTCGCCGATGACCATCACGCAGTAGTTCAGTCGCCGCAGCTCTTCGGGACGGTGGTAGAAGTAGTACCACGTGCGCGTCATCAGCGTGCCCATGAACGCACCTGTCACGAACAGTCCCGCCGGGCGTCCCGCCACGGGCAGCCCCCCGAGGGCTTCGCGCAGGCAGGGGTAGCTGTCGAACAGCTCGCCTATCTCCGCGCCCCACTCGTCTAAGGGCAAAGTACACAAAGGGGTCGGTTCTTCGCTGTGCGAAGCGGCAGAGCCGAGCGCCGCTGTGCAGTCTCCTGTGCTGTCAGCCTGCCCCTCGGCCTCCACGGCACCCACCTTCTGCAGCGCGTCGCGCAGCTGCTTCGGCACGTTGGCGTAGTACTTGTAGTCGCAGGCGTCCTTGATGGTCTGGTCGACGGCGTCGCCCTCTGCCGCGAGGTCTCGCACCCACTGCTGCTGCATGAGCACCCGTCTGACGACGTCGGCGCGTCGGTCGCAGATATAGCGCAGGTCGCGGGCCAGCCGCAGCAGCGTTGTGTGGCGGTCGCCGGGCTGTGGCTCGCTGCCGCCCAGCCATTCCCTGACGATGTCGGCATAGCTTACACCTCGGTATGTCTCAACAGTGTCCTTGCACACCACGCCGTCGCTTCCGCCGTCTTTCTGCAGCTCCACACCAGCATGAGCGACGTCGGCATCAACAGCAGGTCCAGCAGGGCGAACAGTGGGCTGGCTATTGCCGCCACGATAAATTGACTCAAATCTTTCAGAAAAATCTTTGTTTTCATAGGTAAAAAGTTCGTTTTCGTTAATGAATAAGATGTCTTCGCGGGTGCAGATGAACGACATGCGCGAGGCGTCCTTGCACGCCTGGTCGGCCTCGACACCCAGCACCGAGGCCATCGCGTTCATGTTGTCGATGAGATTCCCCACCTTCGGGTCGGCCTTGAACACCACCTTCAGACCGCGACCGCTCGGTGTCACATACACAAGCAGAATTCTCGACGACAACTCAGATTCTTTTTCTACGACAACAGGGACAACTTTGGACAACTTTTTTAAATCGCTGCTTGCAGCGACAGTTGTTTTAGTTGTCTTAGTTGTCGTTAATCCCCAACTCATAAAAAGTTGTCGTGGGTCTTCCACGTGATCAATATCCAGCACGCACAGCCCGTTGAGCCGTGTCGCCGCCTGCTTCCGCCAGCGTCCCTCACGGCCCTTCTTGCTCACGGTCACGTCGAACGTGGCCTGGAAGATGAAGGCCGGCAGGCGCTTCTTCAGCCGTGCGGCCTCCGCGTCGTCGCCGCGAGCCTTGGCGGCACGCACGCCGTCTATCAGCTCCTTCGTCAGGGGCGCCCCCACCAGCGCCCAGAATTGCTGCTTGTTTACTTCCTTTGTGGGCGTAAAGAAGCTTTGTTGATAACAAAACATTTGTTCACCTCCGATGTTAAGTTCAGCAGGACGCTCGTCAGGTCGGCACTCTCTGTTGAGAGGTTCATCTCGACGCGCACCTGTCTCTCGCTCTTCATGTGCCATACCTTCAGCCCCTCGCGATCGAGCAGACAGCGGTGGCGGCGGCTCGTCGGAGCCAGCGGGTATTTACGCAGGTTGGCCGTCAGCTTCTCCAGCTGCTCCTCCATGTCGCCCACGGGGTCGGAGCTGTCGCGCGACACCTTCAGGTGCGCCACATACGAGCTGCTCTTCTCGCCGTCGGTCTCGTAGAAGCGGGCCTCGCCCACCTTCTTCACGTTCCGCTGCACCGGTTCACCCTTGCCCTGTGGCACGAACTCCACCGACATGTCGTCGTGGAACGTGGCCGTCCCGCGCACCCGGCGCGGCTCTGCGGCCTTCTTGTCACCGTCACCCCTCATCATAGCGCTACGATTTTCAGGATTCTGATGTTCGTCCACGTCTTCACCTCGCCCGTCTTCGTGTCGGTCTTCGAGCGGGCTATCAGCGAGAGTTGCAGGTTCACCACCCGGCCGTCGGCTATTGGTTCCTTCTCCAGCTTACGAGCCAGGTCGTCGGTAGCCTCGGCAAAGAACGAGTCGATGCCGTCGTTGAACAGCATTTGTTTCGAGGCGAGCATCACCTTCTCGCCCTGGGCGTTCGTCCATTCTCTTTCGGTCAGCACGCCCTGGCTGACCACCTTGATTGCTTTCTTTTCCATAGTTATTTCCTTTCTTTTAATGTTTAATGTTTCGCTCGGCGCCTTGCGACGCTTCGCTTGCGAAGAATCTTTAATGTTCAATCTTCAACAGTTTCCTAATAACCTCCCGTCCCTTCTTCGTCCAAACCGGGAAGCGCGTCTCTACGAGGTCGCCCCTCTTGTTGAACCGGAAGTGGCTTCGGGTCTTAGCATATCCAAGCCCAGCATAGTCTTTGCTGAGCTTCAGTTCGCGAGTACCGCGCTCACGAACGAGGAACCCCACGTCTATCAAGAAGTGGTGTAGGTCCGGGGCAGTGATTCCCAGCTCCCTTGCCAGGTCGGTAGAGAGCATGCAGTTCTCAGTGCCCGCATTACGTTTCCGTTGCAGCTTGCGTATGTACTCCTGCGCCGGCTGCACCATCAGCATTTCTTTTTGCGTCATAGCTCGTTCTATTTTTATTAAAATGTACGTGCGTGTATGTGTGATTGTAGCAATAAGTCAAAGAGCGCGCGAGCCGAATGCAGAGCCAAGCTTGCTTGAGCTTTGCTGAGGCGAAGCCGCTTTTCGAGACAGGGTCTCAAGGAGCGCTTGTGATTGATTCACGCTACAAAATTATAATGGAGAATTTTGACTAACAAATAAAATCATGGGTTGGAAAAATGGTTTGAAAAAACCCCTTGAAACAGCGCGTTTCAAGGGGTGCAGTATAATTTGTATTCTCCGAAAAAATCGTCCGACGGATTATCCGACTGAATTATCCGTCTTCTTGCTGATATATTTCTTGATGGCCTCCTCCGTATTGACGTATATTCCTGCCTTGTAATTTGCCGAGCCGTTATCGATGTAGCGTTTCAGGGAATCCTTGCTTGGCTTTTCTACTTCCGTAGAGAGCGAAGCGGCCAAATCGTCGGAAATAACATCAAACTTAAAAATCTTACCACTATTCTTACAGGCTGCAAGCATAGCGCAGAGCGTGGTCATCCTTGATGCTCCTTTCAGTTTCGACTTCAACTGACTCTTCATGTCGCCATTCATTACATCCCGCAGAATCGTCACGAAGAAATCTTCGCCAATACCTTCTACAAAATGTGTATTGCACGTTCGGAGAATCTTAGTACAGTCATCATAGATGAGCTGGAGTTCATCGCCTTCGAAGTTCTTCAGGTAAACCTTATACTTTGAATCCAGTTGGGCAATGTCCTCATGAATCATGTCCATGATAAGGTCGAAGTGGGCAATGCTCTTCTTCTCCTTCTCAGTAAGGTCTTTATGGTGCTTGTAGATATATTTGCCCAGTTTTTCATAATTGATGGATAGTATGGTGTTTTCTTTCCATTCTACGAACTTTGACAATCGCGCACACTCCAAGTCCACATCTTCAGGAATAGTGGTGTTTCTGTCAAAGGCGTCTTTGTTGATACTTATGATGCTGTTTTGAATCTCTCGTCTTGTGGGGACGGCAGCATGTGAAAGGAATCCTGATTTCAGCAGCACAAGAATCTCCTGCATCTGTTTATCTCTGAGCATGTCAATATCCGGATCATCGTGTTCTTCTTTCCAATGATCGTAAATGTCATAGACGGGGCTGTTCTCTTGATATTCATTCAAAAACGAATACCAGTAGTCTTCATAAAGATATGATGGTATGTTCGTTTTTTTACGTTTCACCTCTTTCAGACATTGGGTAATCTTATTGAGATTTTCATTGAGGGCATAGATAAGGTCTCTTGCGCTGATACGCTCGTCATCACAAAACTGGTGCATGCCGGTCTTAAACGATTCAGCCTGTTCCTTCGTAAAACTATAGCCGTCAGCACCGACGGGCAGACAGTCCGTCATGTGGTTGATGATGGTGTCTTTGTCGTCTTGTTGGTGATAGGACAATATACTGAATATTCCTTCATCGTTTATCCATTCCTGATGAGTCAGCCAGTTGTCAAAGTCGATATCAGCATCTTCCACGCTGATTTCCGATTCCAGTCTCATGCACAATTTCTCCAGCTGCTTGTTTAGCTGGAAGAGCTCTGTTACCACGCCAAGTGCCATCAGCCGTCTTGTCATAGCAGAGTAGTTCCCGAAGTTTTTCGAGAAAGTGACCAATGTATATCGTATAAGTTCTAATTTCTCTCCGATGAGCATGCCCGTTTGTTATCTATAAAGGATTCTTATATCATAAAATGCGCGAGCCATCATCCGTAACGAATGTCGGACACTCTGGGCTTGCCTCCCAAGACACAAACACACGCACAAATGAGGCTCACGCTGTAGTTTTTGATTCTACGCGCGAACGCCACTTGTCGTTGTAAGTCTGTGTCTTTTGGGTAACTATGAAAAGTTGGCAAGCTTCAGAGTGTCCTGATGACTACCTGACTTTTTCGGCGACTCGCTTTCCTGGCTACCTATAGGGATAGCCGCCTTTTACTGTCCCTTTCTTCTATTCGTTAGTATTTAAGAATTTATTCAGATAGGCTTTCAGCTTCTCGATGACCGTCTGCTTCTTCTCGCCGCTTTCCGGCAGGAAGGGGTTCGACGGCGGCAGAATCTTGGCAATGCCTGTTCCTGTCTCAGTCACGTAGCCGTCGGCAAAAGCCCGCTTCATAAAGGCTTCTGTCTCTGCTGGCTTCAGGTGCTCTTCGCTGATGATGGCGTCCAGCCGCTCTTTCTTTTCCTGTTCAATGTATTGCTCCCATTGTTCGCCAACGTCTGAGCCGCTTTCTGGGGTCATCTGCTCTATGAACTTCTCTATCAGGTCGCGCTTGTCGCGCATGTCGGGGCTGGCATCCATCTGCTTGCGTATCTTCACGATAATCTCCTTGTCCTCGCAGTTTGTGTCGTGATACTGCTGCACCAGCTGTAGGATGTAGCGTATGTCAATCTGCACCTGCTTCACCAGTTCCATCTCAAACACGATGTCGTCCGAAATCTCTTCTTGCTCACCAGTGTGCGTAGGCTTACGGAAATCCTCATAGTAGTTGTTGTACCATCCGAGATAGTCCTGATAGCGCATGTCGTCTATCAACTTCGCCTCGTCAGTAAAGTCGTCGAATGCCGCAAGGACGTTGCGCACTCTCAGTATCTCGCCCAGCAGCAGGATAAAGGCTTTCTTCTGTTCGTCGTCGATGATGGCCGCCATTCCCTCAACGGGGAAGTCGTTCAGCAGTCGGCTGACAAGCTCCGTATAGGGCTGATGCCATTTACCCCTGTCATCCTCATACCCCTTGCTGTAGTAGTCCTCGAACGGTTTCAGGAACACCATCCCCGAAGCGTTCTCGTCGCCAAAGATGGCCAGGCTCTTTTTGGTTGCCTCTTCCAAGTTGCGGAAGCAGACGATGTTGCCGCAGTTCTTGACGGCATTCAGTATGCGGTTCGTTCGCGAGTAGGCTTGCAGCAGTCCGTGAAGCTTCAGGTTCTTATCCACCCAGAGCGTGTTCAGCGTCTTAGCGTCGAAGCCCGTCAGGAACATACCCACCACAATCAGCACGTCTATCTCCTTGTTCTTCATCCTCAGCGACACATCCTTGTAGTACGACTGGAACGAGTCACCGTCTGTAGTGTAGTTGGTGCCGAACATCTTGTTATAATCATTGATGGCCTGCTCCAGAGCGTCACGGCTCTGCATATCTGGCGCTTTTCCTACGTCCTCAGGGTTCTCGTCGCCGCTAAAGCCCCATTCGTCTGTCTCTGCCTCGTTGGCGTTGTAGGTATAGATGGTGGCGATGCGTAAAGCCGGGTTGTCGCCCAGTTGCTTCTTGAACTCATTGTAATAGAGTATGGCTGCCTTCACCGAGTCAACGGCAAAGATGGAGTTGAAGCCGCGCGTCTTCACCTTCTGCTTCTCTTCCTCTGCCTTGCGGCCTTTCTTGATGACTTCCTCCACATTTACAAGCTTGCTCATCGAGTAGGCATCAGCACTCTGCTTGGTCTTCTCGGCAAAGTGCTCAATGATGTAGCGCGTCACGATGCTGATACGCTGCGGATTGTGCAGAGCCTCGTCCTTGTCGATGCCCCACACTTGCTTGCGCTCCACGTCGTCCTTCATCCGCATGGTGCGGTTGTAGTCTACGTGGAACTTCAGCACGTTCCTGTCTCTGATGGCGTTGATGATGGTGTAGGTGTGCAGCGGCCGCGTGGGCTTCCCGTCCTCGTCGGGCTCACCGCCAAACAGCTGGGCTGTGGTGGTGTATTTGCTGCCTGCTGAGGTGTTGACGGCAAAGATGGGCGTACCGGTAAATCCAAACATCAGGTACTTCTTCACGCGCTTCACTATCAGCTTGTGCATTTCGCCAAACTGGCTTCTATGACACTCGTCGAATATCAGCACGATGTTCTCTTTCTGCAACACCTCGCGCAGCCGCTCGTCGTTGTCGTAGATGTTGGGCTTCATCAGGTTCGACAGCTTCTGTATCGTCGTGATGATGATGTTCACCGTCGGGTCTTTCAGCTGTTTCAGCAGCACGCGGGCCGACGAGTTCGAGTTGGCGCAGTTGGGTTCAAAGTTGTCATACTCCTTCATCGTCTGGTAGTCCAAGTCCTTGCGGTCCACCACAAACAGCACCTTCGACACCTGCTCCATCTTCGAGGCCAGCTGCGCCGTCTTGAACGAGGTCAGCGTCTTGCCCGAGCCTGTGGTGTGCCAGATGTAGCCGCCGGCCTTGATGGTTCCCTGCCAGCGGTTGTTGATGGCCGTCTGTATGCGCAGCAGTATCTTCTCCGTTGCAGCTATCTGGTAGGGGCGCATCACTAATAGTTGCTTGTCGACGTTGAACACGCAGTACTTCGTCAGGATGTTCAGGATGGCGTGCTTCGCAAAGAATGTCGTCGTGAAGTCGCGGATGTCCGTCAGCAGCGTGTTCTCCTGGTCTGTCCAGTACGATGTAAACTCAAACGTGTTGCCGTCGGTCTTGTGCTTGCGTGGGCCGCCGTCGGCCTCCTTCTCCTTGGCGAAGCGCGTGGTGTTCGAGTAGTATTTGGTTTCTGTGCCGTTCGAAATGAGGAATATCTGCACGTAGTCGAACATAGCGCGGCCTGCCCAGAACGAGTCCCGCAGGTAGCGGTTTATCTGGTTGAAAGCCTCCTTGATGGCCACGCCCCTGCGCTTCAGTTCGATATGCACCAGCGGCAGACCGTTCACCAGTATCGTCACGTCGTAGCGGTTCTTATGGGCACCGTCGGCCACCTCATACTGGTTGATTACCTGCAGGCGGTTGTTGTAGACGTTGGTCTTGTCGATGAGCTTGATGTTCTTCGTCGTACCATTATCCAGCCTCAGGTTCAGCACGTAGCCCTTGCCCTGAATCATCTCCGTCTTGTCGGCGATGGTCATCTGCTCGTTGCTGATCATGGGCAGCAGGCGGCTCCACTCGCTGTCAGAGAGCACCACGTCGTTCAGCAGCTCCAGCTGGCGGCGAAGGTTCACCAGCAGCCCGGCCTCGTCCTTCACCTGCACGTACTCGTAGCCCTGACCCTGAAGCTGCTTGATGAGCGACTTCTCCAGCGCCGCCTCACTCTGATAGCCCTCAGCCGGCTTGGGCTCCACCTCGTAGTGCGCCGCCACCGTCTGGTGTTCCTGCTCTACTATGATTTTGTAGTCGTCCATAGGCAATTATTTTTTGTTTTTATTTGTCGTTTCGGAAATAATACTTATCTTTGCAGCGGAATAACAAACAAGTAAGTATATGAGCATAAATGGTTTGAATGTCACATCGCCTGCCAGCGCACGGTATTGGTCGGAGCTTAAAGACTTGAGCAACACGGAAAAGATAGAGCTGATAGCCCTGTTAAGCAGTTCCATGACGGTTGCCGATGAGCAAACAGCCTCGCACAAGAAAGGCTGGGCAAGCCGCTTCGCAGGAACATGGAAGGACTCTCGTTCTGCTGAGGAAATAGTCAGTGACATTCGTTCTGCCCGAACCACTAACACATTCGATGTTGAGCTATGAAAGGATATCTGCTTGACACCAGCATCTGCGTATTCCTGCTCAGAGGAAAACGCAGTGTTGAGGAAAGACTCAATGAGATAGACGAAGACGAGTGCTATATTACAGACGCTGTGGTTGCTGAACTTTTGTTTGGTGCCTACTACAGTGACCGGGTTGAGGATAATCTCAGGCAAGTGGAAAAGTTTGTTGCAGAAATGAAGGTTATCCCGTTCCACGAAACCGTTCATACCTTTGCCAAAGAGAGAACTGCGCTCTGGAAGGCAGGAAAGAAGATTGACGACTTCGACCTGCTTATTGGCAGTGCAGCAAAGGCCAAGGGGCTCGTGGTGGTGACTCATAACCGCAAGCACTTTGAGCATATCGAGGGCATCAGTATCGAGGACTGGGCGTAAAGTGTTCATCTCACTCGAACGTTAATAGTTTATTTCGGTAATATTCATACTGCTTTTCGCGCTGCGTCAGCTGAGACTCTAAGTTTTGGATAGAGGTCTCGAACGTGTCGAGGATGGTGACGATGCGGCGCTGCTCTTGGAGGGAAGGAACGGGTATATTCGTGTTCTTAAGATTGTAATTATACAATCGTTTTATAGTGCCACCATCAGTCTTCCATTCAGCAATCTGATAGAAATAGTAGAGGTATTTATTGGTAACGTTCTTTTCATCGTTTGCAACCCACACTATGTTTGAGTCTTGAAAATAGGCATCTTCTCCATTAAAGGTTACAGAACGACCAATTGTTCCTGCTGCTGATATCAATATTTCACCTTTCTCTGGATATGAGTATTTTGTTTTATACTCTTCAAACAAATCTCTTGAGATAAATGCATCTGCTTTTCCTCCAAAAGTTCCAATCTTAAAGAAAGGTATCTCGCCACAATTTGACGTTTGCTCTTTCATTATGCGTTTGCACATACAGATTTCTCCAACCTCTCCAAGGGTTTTCATTTCCACCCCAGGCTTTCCTTCAAGGTCGAGGAGTTGGTCACGATAATATTCGTATTGTTTTCTTCGCTGGGCGATTAGCTCTTTCAGGTTGTCGATAGAAGCGGTGAACGTGTCGAGGATTCCCACTATCCGAGTCTGCTCTTCAAGAGAAGGGATGGGGATGAGATAATTATCTGTATCAGCTACACACAGTTGTGGCAACTTGACAGAATTAGCTTTTGCTTTATTTCGAAAGAAATCTGTTTGTGTAGTCAAGAAATAGTATATGAACTTCCCCTCCTGTTTGTTATCAAAGGAATAAGACCACATTTCATTCTTATGCGTAAATGGTTTCTCATAGAACTCAAAATCTATATAGCCTCTTGATTTTACTATTATACTTGGTAGTTTATGCGCACAATTTTTAGGGAGTAGGGTTTCATCAATATCAGCTATTGTTGAACCTGCTGCAAAAACTCTCACGTTACCATCTTTGGATGCTAACTCGCTCATTTGTCCTGCAGTAATAGGAATACCCTTATTTCTTCCTGAAACCTCACCTAACTTCTTCCACTCCACCATACACTACTCTCCCAACTCTTTAACAATCGCCTCAATCTTCTTGTTCAGCTCATCGCCTTCGGCAATCAGCGTTTCCAGCTTAGCGTTGACCTCGCTGATGTTAATGACCTCGCGGGTGTCCTCCTGCTCTACATACGAAGAGACGCTGAGGTTGCAGTCATTCGCAAGGATGTCATCGTTCTTTACCAATTTCGCCAGATACTGCTCATCTTTGCGGTTTGCAAACAGCTCCATAATCTTGTCCTGATGCTCGGGCAGCAGGACATTCTTATTGCCATTCTTCTGGAACAGACGGCTGGCATCGATGAAGAGCACATTGGCATCGGTCTTGGCACTACGCTTTAGCACGATGATGCAGGTGGCGATGCCTACGCCGAAGAACAGGTTCTGAGGCAGCTGGATAACGGTATCAACAAAGTTGTTCTTCACCAGATACTGACGGATTATCTTCTCGTCGCCACTTCGATAGAGCACACCCGGGAACTCTACGATAGCGGCTGTGCCCTGCTCTGAGAGGTGCCAAAGCATGTGCATCGTAAAGGCCAGGTCGGCAGCACTCTTCGGAGCCAGCACGCCGGCAGGGCTGTAACGCTCGTCGTTGATGAGTATGGGGTTGTCCTTACCTTCCCACTTCAGCGAGTAAGGGGGATTCGAGACGATGGCGTCGAACGGGGCTTCGTCCATGTGCTGCGGCTTCAGCAGCGTGTCCTCCAGCCGGATGTCGAAGTTGTCGTAGTTCACGTTGTGCAGGAACATGTTGATGCGGCAGAGGTTGTAGGTGGTGGGGTTCACCTCCTGACCGAAGTACTTCAGGCTGGGATTCTCGCGGCCTACGGTCTTGGCAAACTTCAGCAGCAGCGAACCGCTGCCACAGGCAGGGTCGTAAACCTTATTAATATTAGGATTGTTCCATGCTGCCAGTCGGGCCAGCAGCTCGCTCACCTGCTGAGGGGTGAAGAACTCGCCGCCGCTCTTGCCTGCTGACGAAGCATACATCTGCATCAGAAACTCGTAAGTGTCGCCGAAGGTGTCGTTATCGGTGTCGTTGTACTTCGAGCCGAGGTCCATCTGCGCTACGGTCTGCAGCACCTTGGCCAGCAGCTGGTTGCGCTTGATGACCGTCGAGCCCAGTGCGGCGCTGTCTACCGAGAAGTCGCTGAACAGTCCGCGAAGGTCGTCCTCAGAGGCGGCGCCTACGGCCGACGCCTCGATGCTGCGGAAGATGGCCGAAAGCGTCTCGTTCAGGTTCTCGTCCTTCTCGCATCGCGCCACCACGTTCTGAAACAGCTGCGAGGGCAGTATGAAGTAGCCCTTCTCCTCGACCATCTTCTGGCGGATACGCTCTGCCATCGCATCGTCGATGTCGGCATAGTCGAAGTCGGGCTGACCGGCATCCTTCATCAGCTGGTGAATGTAGTCGCAGATGTTCTCTGAGATGAAACGGTAGAAGATGGAGCCTAAGACGTAGGCCTTGAACTCCCAGCCGTCGACCGAGCCTCGCAGGTCGTTGGCTATCTTCCATATTGTCTTGTGCAGTTCAGCACGCTCTTGTTGCGTTGCCATTCGTTTCGTTATTTTAATTATTGATTGTTTCGTAAATCATCATACTGGGCAGCTGCCTGCACGCGTCGCTCACGCGGAAATAGGCGCGGAAGGGGCCGAGGGTGCGACGGTCGGCGGCGGGTTTCCGCAGGTGGCCGTCGGCGGTGAGGAAGACGCTGGTGAAGCCGTCATCCTGGGGCAGGGTGACGGGGTTGAAGGTGCCGATGAACTGGCAGTCGGCGTCGCCGACGCTCTGCGGCGCGGCGGCTTCTATCTGTTCTAAGGGGAAGGTGGGGTCGTCGACGTCCTCGGCGGGACGGACGAGGAAGGGCAGTCCGGCGGCAATGGCGTCGGCAGCCTGGAAGTCGATGATGCCACAGGTGTAGGCGAGCAGCGTGCGCAGCTCGACGGCGCAGCCGCAGACATCAGCCAACTGCTGACGGCTGACGGCGAAGGGCAGGCAGAGGGTGTTCCACACGCCTCCGAGGAGCCTGCGATGGATGGTGAGACGGGCTATCGTTTCCATCGCGCTATAGGGCTTCGTCGACGTCGCCGTCGGCCGGCGCGTCGGTGTCTATAATCAGGTTGCCGTCGTAGTCGTAGCTGTAGGTGGCCGACCATGTGGTGTCGGCCTCGACGGTGACGGACGCAGTGGTGTCGCCAACGGCGGTGCTGTCAGCGACGGAACGGGTGTTAGCGGTGTTTTCGGCTTCAGGGCTTGCGGGAGAGTCGTCGGTGCAAGCCGCCGTCAGGAATGTGGTTAACAGCAGGAACAGGGTCGGGCAAAGCGATTTACCCCCCCCTATAACATTTCTTAACACTTTACGGATAGTATCTGTCATAGCGCTTGTTTTAGATTTTGCTGCAAAGTTACAACTTTTTCTGAAACCGCCAAAGGAAATAAACTAAATTTCGCGCTGCGGTGGAAGAGACATGGTAACGATGAACGGTTTCCCAGTGCCTTTTACTATGAATGTTACATTAAGGAGCGTTCGTCAAAAATGCCGCTTTACGCAGTAAACACTGCGGGAGCGGCGATTGTTACACGTTACATGTTACATTAAGCGTTTTTATCTCGCAGTTTTCAAAATGGGGGAAAAAAGGGTGGCTTGATATTTTATATTATATATATAATATATATATTATATATATAATATAAAATATTAATATATGAATTTTAATAAAAAAAACTTCTCTTCTCCTTCTCCGCGTCTTCTCCATTTTTGCAGTTGAAATTGCGCTTAATGTAACATGTAACATGTAACAATCGACGTAAATCCAGTGTTTGTCCCGTAAAGCGACGATTTCAGAGCGTAGGGCTTAATGAACATTCATAGTGTTACCGGGCCGGGAAGCGTTCGTCAAAAATGCCGCTTTCCGCAGTAAACACTGGGGAAGCGGCGATTGTTACACGTTACATGTTACATTAAGCATTTTTAATTTCGCAGTTGAAATTGCGCGGAGCGGCCGCTGGGAAAACTCTCGCAATGTGAAATTTTTTTTTCCTAACGCGAGATTTTTTTCTCGAAACGCGAGAAAGAGTTTAATAAATTCCTCCGTCTCGGCATAAAAAAGATTAAAATCTTTTGTTCTGCACTCGACTTTTCGTAACTTTGCATCTTGTAAGGAAAAAACGGCAAAAATGAAGAGACTTCACCCTGTGATGCTGGCTGGAACGGGCAGCGACGTCGGAAAGAGCGTCGTGGCAGCGGCACTATGCCGCATTTTCCGTCAGGATGGCTATCGTCCGGCACCGTTCAAGGCGCAGAATATGGCACTTAACTCCTACGCCACACCCGAAGGGCTGGAGATTGGCCGGGCACAGGCCGTTCAGGCTGAGGCTGCCGGTGTGCCTTGTCATACGGACATGAACCCGCTGCTGCTGAAACCTCAGTCGGACCATACCTCGCAGGTGGTGCTGAACGGTAGACCTATTGGCAGCAGGAGTGCCTACGACTACTGGCGGCGTGGCGCGGGCGATATTGATTTCAGGAAAGAAGTGTGCGCTGCCTTCGACCGTCTGGCGGCCCGTTATAACCCTGTCGTGATGGAGGGCGCTGGCAGTATCTCAGAATTAAACTTGAAGGAAACGGACCTTGTAAACCTTCCTATGGCACGCCATGCCGGAGCTGATGTCATTCTCGTTGGCGACATCGACCGAGGCGGCGTCTTTGCCTCCGTCTATGGCAGTATAGCCCTACAGACGCCTGAAGACCGTCGGCTTATAAAGGGCATCATTATCAATAAGTTCCGTGGCGACCTTCGTCTTTTTGATGAAGGGCGGCAAATGCTGGAAGACATCTGCCGTGTGCCCGTCTTAGGGGTCATTCCCTATTTCAAGGACATCCATATTGAGGAAGAAGACTCCGTGTCGTTAGCGCAGAAGTCGGCAGAGGCTGAGCGTGGCAAGCTGAATGTGGCCGTCGTACTGTTGCAGCACCTGTCGAACTTTACCGATTTCGATGCTTTAGAGCGCGACCCTCGTGTACATCTTTTCTATACCACGAATGTCGATGACCTGCTGAAGGCAGATGTCATCATCCTGCCCGGCACGAAGTCAACCTTGCACGACCTTTACGAACTGCGTCGCAACGGCTGTGCGCAAGCGATTGTCCGTGCCCACCGTGAGGGCGCTACGGTACTGGGCATCTGTGGCGGTTATCAGCTGATGGGTGTCGAGGTGTGCGACCCCGGCCATGTTGAGGGTGACGTTGAGCGGCTGCCCGGTCTGGGCCTGCTGCCCGTGACCACTACCATGAGTGGTGAGAAACTGACGCGGCAGGTGACGACCCAGTACGGTCCAGGCTATGAAATACACATGGGCGAGACCCAGCCCTTTGGCCAGACCGCCCCGTCGCCGTTATTGCATTTAGCCGATGGCCGCGACGACGGCTATCTGGCAGACAGGCGGTGCATGGGTACCTATGTGCATGGCATCCTGGATAATGCCGCCTTTGTCGACTTCCTGCTTGAACCTTTTGCGGAAAAGTTGGCCGAACGCAGCCAGCCGTTCGACTATGTGGCCTACAAAGAGAGACAATACGACCTGCTGGCCGACCACGTGCGTCGCCATTTGGATATGCAACGGCTTTACCAAATCCTGACCGATGAATAATGCCATAGCTCTGCTCATAGGCTGGGTGCTCGACCTGTTCGCAGGCGACCCTGCCCGTCTGCCTCATCCCGTGGTGTGGTTCGGCAAGGCGATTGCTGCCTGCGAACACAGGCTGAACAAAGGCCGCCGCCGTATGCTGAAAGGTGCGTTGACGAGCGTGACGCTGGTGCTTGCGACCTTTGCCGCCACCTTTTTTCTACGCCAACAGCTATGCCTGGTGAGCGACCTGTTATGTATGGTCGTTGACGCCATTCTCATCTTCTATTGCCTTGCCGGTACGACGCTCATCCGCGAGGTACGGCAGGTCTTCCTGGCCGTCGACCGCTCGTTGGAAGCTGGAAGAACGCAGGTGGCCCGTATCGTAGGACGCGATACCAGCCAACTGTCGGCACAGGAGGTGCGTACGGCAGCCCTTGAGACGCTGGCAGAGAACTTGAGCGACGGCGTCATCGCTCCGCTTTTCTGGCTGGCACTGCTTGGCGTACCGGGTATGTTGGCTTATAAGATGGTAAACACGCTCGACTCGATGATAGGCTACAAGACGGAGCGTTACCGTGACTACGGCTGTTGGGCGGCACATATCGACGACGTAGCCAACTACATACCTGCCCGCCTGACGGCTCTGCTGATGGTGATAGCTACGGGGCGCCTTTCGTTATGGCGTTTCGTGTGGCGGAATGGTCGCCGCCATGCCTCGCCCAACAGTGGCTATCCTGAGGCCGCCTTGGCAGGTATTCTTGACTGCCGTTTTGGCGGACCACATTACTATTTTGGCCAGTTGTTTGACAAGCCTTATATCGGTGAGAACGACCGTCAGTTGACCACTGCCGATATGAAAACAGCCGTACGGGTGAACCGTGCGGCTGAGGTCTTAGCGGTGGCGTTGACAGCGCTCAGATTCTTACTCTGACCATTGTATCAGCAGACTTAGCAGGAACGACAGTTCCACCAGCAGGCAGACGGCACCGCAGCAGTCGCCGGTGTAACCATGCAGCCGTCTCCATATCATCAGGTAAAGGAAGTACATAACCAGACAGGGGACGACAATCAGCGTTGTCCACTCTATGCGGTCGTACGTCAGCCAGAGGAATCCCGCCAGTGGCAGTAGCCCCTGGATGGCCAGCAGTATGCCAGCTGTTGTCGTGGGTCGCCGGTAGACGGTGCGGTTCTTGGCTGTGTCGGCAGTACGGGCGTAAGGCATCATCAGAATGAGCTGCGACGTTGCCATCTTGGCAAACGGATCAGCGGCCAGGATGGCCAGTGGTGCGATGTCGTGAGGCAGCGACATCAAAGCCGTGAATAGCAGCGTGAAGTAGCCGATGAGGGCTATGACGCCGTAGGTGCCTATGTGTGAGTCCTTCATGATGGTCAATATGCGCTCGCGGTCGTTGCCCCCTCCGCCGAAGCCGTCGAAGAAGTCGGCCAGCCCGTCCTCGTGCAGCGCGCCCGTCGTCAGAAGCCGTACGATGATAGCCAGGAGCAGGGCAATGGGGTAGGGCAGTACCCACGACCCGAAATAGAGCGTGGCAGCCATCATGGCACTTGTGAGCCAGCCCACCAAGGGCCACCATTCCACGACGGCGGCATACGACGACTGAGGCGGCTGGTGGAGTCGCCAGAAGGGCAGACGGGTGAAGAAGATGAACGCCGCCCACAGGTTGTCGTACCATTTAAAAGTACTTAGTGATTTCAGCATCTTTGAAGTTGTTCATTTCGTTTATCATGCGGCAGGCTGAGTCGACGATGGGGAAGGCGCAAAGAGCCCCCGTGCCCTCGCCGAGACGCAGGCCGAGACTGAGAATGGGACGTGCGCCCAGGAAGTCGAGCATCCGCCGGTGACCACTCTCGTCGCCACAATGGGTGAAAATCATATAGTCCTTGGCCGCAGGGTATAGTTGTGTGGCGGCCAGTGCGCAGGCTGTCATGATAAAACCGTCGACCAGCACCACCATACGCCGTTGGGCGGCGCGAAGCATGGCGCCGATGGCAGTAACCATCTCGAAGCCACCGAAGTAGCTGACAGGCTCACAGGCCCCATTAGTGCCATTAGTCTTATTAGTGCCATAGGCCCTATAGGTCTCAACGGCCTCTTTCAGCACCTCGTATTTATGGCGGATGCCATCGCTGTTAAGCCCGGCACCAGCACCGATACATTCTTCCAGTGGGATGTTGCAGTAGAGATGCATCCAGATGCTGGAGGGCGAGGTGTTGCCGATGCCCATCTCGCCGATATTCAGGACGCGGCAACCCTCCTGCTGGCACTCGTCGGCCAGGGCAGCCCCCACACTCAAGGCGCGGTGGTACTCTTCGGGAGTCATTGCCGGCTCATAGCGGAAGTTACGGGTGCCGCGAGCTATCTTATGGTCGATGATGCCCGGCACACGGCTCAGGTCGTAGTCGACGCCGACGTCAACGATGCGCAGGTGGAAACCGTGCTGCCGGCAGAACATGTTGACGCCGCCGCCGCCACGGGTGAAGTTCACCATCTGCTGCCACGTCACCTCGCGTGGTGACACGCTGACGCCCTCGCGCTCAATACCGTGGTCGCCGCCTAATAGCAGGTGGCAGGGATGGGCGAGACTCGGGGTTAGCGTCTGCTGTATGAGACACAGTTGCATAGCCAGTTCCTCTAAACGTCCCAAGGAACCCTTTGGCTTGTTCAGGTTGTCAATCTTCTGCTGGATGGCAGGTGCCATCGTGCGGTCTACAGGTTGTATGTCGAATGTTCTCATTTGATTTTCATTGGTATGCCGCTGACCATGAGTATCACCTCATCGGCCTGCTGTGCGATATGTTGGTTCATCCAGCCTTCAAGGTCGGTAAACTGTCGTTGCAGGGCATTGTCGCTGACGCCGCCTAAGCCAATCTCGTTGGTGACAAAGATAAAAGTAGCGTCCTGACGGGTCAGCCGGTCGAACTCGTCCTTTGCAGCCGTCAGCGTCTGGTCGACGTCGTTGTTGTCGAAGAAGAAGTTGGTGAGCCAGAGCGTGACGCAGTCGACGACCACGACACGTCCCGTCAGGTCGTGCCGGCTCAGGTAGCGTTCCTCCTCGATATTCGTCCATTGCTGCCCCCGGCGCTCCTGATGACGGCGTACCCGTTCGCGGAACTCGTCATCCCAGATGTGGGCTGTGGCTAAGTAGACGGGGCTGTCTGTCAGGCTGAGAGCCAGTTGCTCGGCATGCCCGCTCTTGCCCGACCGTTGTCCGCCGGTAATGAGAATCACCTTGCTCATTGCTGCGTCTTGTTGCGGTAGATGAAGATACCGATGATGACAAGTGCGACGACCGCTACAATCTCAAGTATTTGCATTGTTTCCATATCGTGAACCTCTATTTTGTTTGATTGTGAGTGCAAAAGTACACAAATTATGGCGAAAAAACAAATTTTGTTTTGTTTTGTTCTCACTTATTCGTACCTTTGCACCGTCTCAACTATTGTGAAACGTTTATAGAATATGGTAAAACACGTAATTCTCTGGACATTGAATCCAGAACTCTCGACTGACGAGAAGCAGGCTGTCAAGGCTGGTATCAAGGCCGGACTGGAAGGTCTTGTGGGTAAGGTTCCCGGACTGTTGGATGTGAAAGTATATATTGACGGACGTCTTGATTCGTCGAATGCCGACGTGATGCTCGACTCTACGCTGGAGTCGGAAGAGGCGTTGAAGGGCTATGCCGTACATCCCGAGCATGTGGCAGTAGCCAGCACGAAGGTGCGCCCCTATACCATCCAGCGTGCTTGTCTTGACTTTGAGGTGTAGCCGATGGGGCGAAGGCTATTATTGTCACTGACTGTTGTCACGTCGCTTAGTGCCCAGGCACAGAGAGACGTGATAAGTCGTGTAGACACCCTTCAGGAGGTGACCGTCACGTCGCGTTCGGCACTGAAGCGTATCAACGAAGTACAGATAGGTGTCGAGAAGGTGGAGATAGCCACCTTGGCCCGCGTGCCGGCCTTGTTTGGCGAGAAAGACATCATCAAGAGCATCCAGCTGCTGCCTGGCGTGAAAAGCGAGAGCGACGGTTCGGGAGGCTATCAGGTGCGTGGCGGCACGTCGGCTCAGAACCTGATACTGCTCGACGGGGCGACGGTCTATAACGCCGGTCACCTGATGGGGCTTTTTTCTACGTTCAACGACGAGGCGTTGGCCAATGCGTCGCTCTACAAGGGCTTGGTTCCGGCGCAGTTAGGCGGCGGCACGTCATCGGTCTTTGATATCGACACCCGTTCCGGCGATATGCAGCGCTATCATTTTAGCGGTACTGTCGGACTTCTGTCGGCTAAAGTGATGGCCGAAGGGCCTATACAAAGCGACAAGTCGTCGTTCCTCTTTGCCGGTCGCCGTTCGTATCTTGACATTTTCCTGAAGTCGAGCAAGGACTACAAGGACAACACGATGAACTTCTACGACGCTAACCTGCGCCTGAACTTCCGTCTGTCGACTCAGGATATGCTCAGTCTGACCTTCTTCCGCGGTCGTGACAACATGGGGATTGACGACCTGATGGACATGTCGTGGGGCAACACCACGGCAGCCGCCAACT
>Ga0256405_10005900_pt1 | contig 20390 bp, 19 predicted proteins | sample RumenRJG_02DNA_FD_189096 | JGI IMG/M metagenome (GOLD analysis project Ga0256405, IMG submission 189096) | Bovine rumen microbial communities from Lethbridge, Alberta, Canada - RJG_02 | ecosystem: Host-associated > Mammals > Digestive system > Stomach > Rumen | place: Canada: Alberta... | reverse complement strand
AAGACGAAGTATATGATCAGGACTTCCTGTATTTGGTAGCTCTTACGATATGGTATTACAATGAATATACATACCCTCGACCATGCACAACAGAATGTCTAGAAATGCCGCCTAACTCATGACTAAAGTCACGAGCGTGCGGCGGCAAAATCGTCAATATCAGACTTTTCAATTATATGATTTAATAATTTAAAGAAAAACATTAAATTTTCAACTTCATTATCAGTTTCATTTTTTGAATAGACTTCAACTCTTAATTCCCAGCTCAATTCGAATCCATATTCTTCCTTAACACAATCTGCTCCATATATTTATGATACAAATCATTATATCATAAAATTATCCTGATTACAATAGCATGGTATTGCTATTGCTTCGTCTTTATCAGTCGTCTTGGTCTTTTTCTTTAAAATCTGCCCATCTTTCGATTGAAGTCTAATGTATCTGAGGTATTATGAAAGATCACGGCATTCAATTTGCTTATATCAAACTCCACAAAAGAAATAGTAACGCTAGGACCATTATTATCATAGGAATCGTATTCTTGTTTACGCATTGTGTATAATCCGTAAGTTGCGTTACCATCGCGATTTAAAGCCATTATATACCAATCATCATAGTATTCATTAACAGGGAGATCATTTCCCAACGATGAAGTCGATAGATTAAAAACCACGCTATTATGCGGTTTGCGGGACTCACATAACCGGGTTGATCCCAATTTGACCCCACAAAAACAACAATCGCAGAAAAGAACCCAAGCATAGAATTATAAAGAGCTGAGACAGGTTATGTTGTCTCAGCTCTTTTTGCAGTGTCTATTTCTCCCTCAGCCGATAAGTCCTGTTCCTGTTCGCACCCTCGGCAACTATAATGTCGTCAGCGATCAGTTCATTGAGAATGTCTCTCGATCTTGTCAGCTTGATACCAAGTAATTCTGCAATATCTTTTGATTTGCAGGTTACATGGTCGGTAAGGAACTCAATTACCGTTTCTTTTTGAAGTTCGATGATCTTCTTTTTATCGCCGGTTTTTATCAACGCTTTTTTATCAACGCTTTTTATCAACGTTTTTTTACCAGAAACCGCTGATAAGTCATTTGGCTCGGAAATTACCGAAAGCGACAGCGTGATCCTTTCCGGCTCGAAATCTTCGGTGATGACTGGCGCTTCCCAGCCCTGTCTGTCCCAGACTCTGTAAATGTTCGGGATACCGCTGCCTGCACGCTCGCCAATATCTATGAGGTTGAACATCTTAATCAGCGTGGTGTTTCTCGGGTCGGAGACACCGCCGCTTTTTGCTGCTTCAACGTCGATACGGAAATTGCCGGGATTTGAGAATGTAATAGTGTCACGCTTTTTGATGATAACAAGCCCCTGCCTGCCATAATAATCGGCATTGATAATGCAGTTTGCCAGCGCTTCACGCAGAGCCGTGTGGACAGGCGTATCATCAATTCGCTCGCCGTTTTTGATCTTGAAGGGAGTCTTGATGTCCTGGGCGATACGGTTGTAGACTTTGAAATAAAAGTCATAAACGTTGCCGCTCCAGTCGCCCGATGAAGAAACGATACGGTCGGTCCAACGGGTGCTGTCATCGAATTGCTCCTGATAGTCTAGGAAATAATGAGGAAACTCCTTGACGATCTCATACTCATATCCGAACATCAGCAGACCTGCAACTGTTGGATAACGCCTGCCGTCCTTGCCCCTGCTGACCGCACCGAGCTTGTAAAGAAAATCCTCGTCCTCCAGCTCCTCCCAAACGTGACCTGGGCGGGAGTTCCGCATACGCTGACGATACCTGTGAACGCTGTCATAATCGAAAACGCCCATATCCATATCTTCCAGCACCAGCATATCCTGTGATCTGCTCGCAGCGTCACGCAGCATCGCCTGGACTTCTTCCTTAGTGCAGTGATAATCGCCCTCACCGTTGCGGCGGTAAGTACCGGAAAGCGGGTTGCCGTCAATATAGATAGGCTTGTCAGGACGCTCCGCACGGGGAACCCTGATAACAACAATATCCTTGCCGTCAACGACCTCGGTTTGAACGTCTTTCTCAGTAAGAATGTTAAGACTCACTTTGTTCGGGTTGTTGATTATTTTCCAGAATTCCTCGATCAGATAAGTCGGGTCGGGCAGATCAATAGCGTGCAGGGACTTGTCCTTGTGCTCCTCAACGCCAAGCAGGATCACTCCGCCCAGCGTATTGGCAAAAGCAGAATAAGTCTCCCAAATGCTGCTAGGCAGCCCACCGATAGCTTTTTTCGCTTCTATTCTGTTGTTCTCTCTGTATTTTTCTAAATGGGTCAGGTCTATCATGGTGGTACCTCGTAAATGGTTTTAGCTGTATTTGTTTACCGTCTAATGATCTGAATCAGTAACTCGGAATTTAGAATTGATCCATAAACTGATTCATAATTCCATTGATTGCATATGGTTTTGCATACTTGATCATGGCATCACTAACACTTGAATGATTATTCGTGTTTATATATTGAGATGTTTTTTTATGATAATTACTATGGTTGTAAAGAACATTTAGTTGCCATTCTTCTTATTTATTATATCACAATTAGATGGTATATTCAAGTGTAAAAATAGTAATAATCACGATTTTTTCTTGGCATTTGTGACATCCTCCCCCGCCTAAAGAGGCGGGGGCGTCCCCTAACCTCAGCGAGTTCGGTTCTCGTTCGATAGTACTAATGCTATTCGCATGCCTTCATTTCTTATATTTATTGCAGCATTTACATCTCTGTCATGGTGAGTTCCGCATTCGGGACAATCCCATGATCTTATAGCAAGGTTCTTTGTTTCCTTATTGATGTAACCACAGCACGAACAAGTCTGACTGCTCGCAAAGAATTTATCTATCTTTACAAGCCTTTTGCCTTGCTCTTCTAGTTTGTACTTCAGGAATGTTACAAATATTCACCATCCGTTATCAGAAACCGACTTGCCGAATTTAAGTGCCTGAGACATTGCTTGCATGTTAAGATCTTCTATACATACACAATCATAGGCATTGGCTATAGACTGTCTGTTTTGAAACTTCGCCGTAACTCTCAAGACATAAAGATAATATCTCATGCCGTATCCTTTTCGATTCTTCAAGTTCGCCGCTGTATTCCTGCATTTCAGCTATTCTTGCATATATATCATAGTAGTCGGTCTCAGCTTTGTCATAGTTTTCATTTACGTATTCAAGATACATACGAAACAGCTTTATCGCTTCGTCATATCTGCCATATATCTGATCCAGAATAGCAAGTTCTCTCAATGCAACGAAAGCCTGCTCTGAACTCCTGCCGAATTCGTCGCTGACAGCTTCGTATATCTCGTCATACACCTCATAAAGCGCATTGTAATCTTCGCTGTATTCTTCATCTGCCACAGCATATGCATCATCATATTCACTGTTTTTTATAAGCTCGGTTATACGATCATTCACGGATATCTCTCCTCTCATTATACTGATCGAACTTCTCTGCTCATTAAAATTAAAGGAATACAGGTCATCTCGTGTCAGCATACCGTTTTAATCAAAAGTCTACCAGATAAATATCTATTCCTATCTGCGTATAGCTTTCGGATAATTTCTTGATCTTTGTTATCCTGGCGGTAAGAAGCTTGCCTGCATCCATCAGTCTTGAAAATACCACATTGTCTTTCTCGGGAACATAGCCGAGCTTTTTCTCATTTTCGGTAAGAATAACGATCGCCTTGTCATCAAACTTGTTTTCTTCCCGTCTGAGTATCAGCTTGTCGCCCTCTGAAAGTTCATCAAACACTGTACTATCCTTTATAAATGAAGTTCCCGCAACATAGGAATCAAACAGCTTTATCTCCCGTGTAAGCGGTTTAAGAACATTGTCCAGACCGCCATTCTGAGTCAATATAGCAAGCTCGCCTTTATGCAGCGTCAGTTCTCCGTCTCCCATGTTAATCTCACTCCATTCTTTACAAAGCCTTTAAGGATCTCTTTCAGCTGATCCTCGTATTTCCTGTATTCTTCGAGCTCACTGTTGAGCTCGTCTTTCTTTTCTGCTATCAGATCTTTGCTTTCCAGCAAATGCTTGTACATATACGGGTCAGTTGAAAGTATCTTGTCGATCTCATCTTTTAGTTGTTGTATCTTGCCATCAATATCAGGTATATTGATTTCTATTCCATCACCGTATTCGTTCAGCACTTTATTTACCAACACTTCAAGCTCACGAAGCTCTTTAAGATCATTACAGTTATAAGCCAGTGAAACTCTGTTCCACAGATCGGATAATTCTTCACTATCCTCCGTCAATGGATTAAGGTCTGGGTGCAGACACTTTGCTATCTTTCGGTATATGCTCTTGATCTCCAACACCTCGGCTTGTGGTATGGTCTTCAGCTGTCGGCAAAGCTCATTATTCTCAGCCATTTCTTTCAATGTTTCATAATACCGAGCCATCTCATTGCTGATATACTGATCGAGCTTATCCATATCCACAGGTTCTCCGCGATTAGCGTACATCTGGCAGAATGATATAGTCTTTTTCTTTTCAATACAAGAAATTTTCAGCTTGAACACTTCAGCTGTCAGCTCTCCGAATTCGTGTATATATATCCTAAGATATCGCTCCGCATCTTTACGATACTTGTCACGCTCCAGCAGAAGTTTTTCATATTCATCATATCTGCCGTCGTGAGATCTTATCAGTTCAAACAATATAATACACCTCTTTGATCTTTACTTTCCATGCAGCCAATGTCAGACGTGTACCGTCTATCTCTGCCTTTCTAAGAAAATCATCCGGGGTTCTGTACCATTTTTCATCAAACTTTATAGAAATACTGCCGTCATCTTCGTGATCGGATCTGACTGTGTATGGCAGACCATCATATTCAAATACGATAAGGCACGGCTTTTGTAAAAGATAATAAGAATCGAAAATATCGCAGTCATTTACATTGACCTCGACCAGGCTGTAAAGCTGTTCAACAAAACTTCGCATGATATTGTAATTTCCGAAAAACGGATCAAAACCTATCCGTGATGCGAGCATACTTTTGCCTTCTTTCAGAAGTCTGACTGCTTCCTCTGTATCACCCTCACCAAGCCTAATCTCCGCAAGCCGCAGGCACACTTCAGGCAGTTTGTCCTGTACGTTGTCGGTATATCTCACCCGTGAATACAAACTTTCGATAAGCGCCTTGTACTTGACCTGATCCTTTTCAACATAGTAACCGTTTTTGTACATATCTGCCAGCTTATAGTCAGCATTGTCGTCACCGCGTTCCTTTGAAAAATACTCAAAAGCCTTCTTGTGATCGACAGTCCCTGTACGACCGTAATACCATATATACCCCAAGCCGAGATTAGCCGGGTGATAGTTATATTCAGCAGCCATCTCATAGTACTTCAATGCAAGATCATATTCTTTTCGTTCATAATATACCGCACCGAGATCAAACATGAACTCAGGCTCTCCGGTCTCCTCAATCAGCAGATGAGACGCCTCCGTGAACAGAAAGAGCTCATCATCGGTATAGTCACCGTTTTTGCGCCAGAAGTCTGACTGGATATTGTAAGCTTCCTTAATAGTCATACAGGTCACTTCCTTTGGCAAGAATAATTATACTGATACAGGAATATAAACCCTCTTTAATGGTATCACTTTCTGATACTTTTCATTAAGTTTATCATAGTACTTGATTATAAGATCTACAAGTTCATATCCGTTTATTCCTTTTATTATAGGGTTCTTTTCCAAGAATATCTTTGCATTTGGTGTATAATCGGAAAGAGTAACAAATAATCCGTAATCGCCATTTAACATGGCACCTTTGAATGATTGCACAACCGTTTCCGGGATATCTTTATTCTGACTTTTTACCTGAACCAGAATACGAGGAGGCAGTTCATCTTTATATGCAATAATATCAATACCGTTATCGCCGCCTTGTTTGGAAACGGTGGTTTTGTATCCCATTGCTTCAAGAAGGTTAGCAACAAAATTCTCCAATGGGTATCCTTTGAAATTTGTAAATAACGCTTTTAAAACATAGTCTCTTGTTGCCTGCTCGATCTCATCTGCTGTCTCTGCAATAACATCATTTTCTGCCGGTTCTTTGTCGAAACTATTTTTGAAATCTTTTTCCAAAGCAGATAGAAATTCATCTGCATAATTTTTGACTAAGAAAAACGATTGAGCCGCACCAATTTCATACAAAGCACCTTGTGAAAAAAACGTTCTTTTAAAATGTTTAAGCCATTTTACATCACGTTTCTGAACATAGTCATGCTCTTCGGCATCGAATCTGTACTCTCCGGTTATCTGACCTATGTTTACTTCACGGTTAGATTTAGAGGGAAACACAACATAGTCTCCAACCTTCGCTTCATTTACAAATCTGTAAAGCATTCCCGCACAAGTAGGGATACTTCCTTTCTTTGCATCTTTATACACTTCGGTATATTTTGCTTTAAAAGCTTCTCTATCTTTTTCAATTAAAGAAAGATCTCCCATTTCATGCCAACCAATAGCAATAACATTTTCTTTTAAAAACAGATTATCATCATAGGTATGTATACCCCACACCTTTATTTCTTCCGACATAAATATCCCTCCAATACCGTAGTGTTATGCCACCTGCAATGCATTATTCTTTATCATCTCGATTGTCTGTATCAATGCCGAGCGTGTCTTTGCATCAAACATTTTTATAAAGCTGTAAGGCTTATCAAATGGCGGTTTCATCAGGATCTTCACATCTTCGATATAACCATTATTCTCTATATGGTTTATGATCTTCAGGATAAACTCTATCTGTCTTTGGTTGAGCGAACTGTCATTGATAAACGCCGAGAATGCCGCCATAGTACTCTCATGATCGAGCTTTGCGATCTTGCGGACGAGCAGACCGAAGGGCGTATCTCCATACTCACGCTTGTAGTCCTCGCTGTCGCCAAGTTCCTGCGTGAGAATCCTTTCAAGTTCGGTATAATCCTCCTTTGATAATGGCAGATTATGATTCAACTTGTAGATGACGGCATCGTTTTTATGTTCTTCTACATAGCGATTGACCTTCTTGCGGTAATCCTCAAAGTCATACGCAGCATCAAGTGCCTCTCCCTCTTGTGCGGAGAGGATAGGATCATCGAGCTTGGTGAATATCTTGGGCTTGAGATTATCTCCGCCAACAAGAAACTGCATCAGATCACGAAGTTCCTGCCGAACCTTCTCCAGCGTAAGGATACTGATATTCTCCCAGAAAGTATCCGTCTGGATATCCTTTATAAGTGTGATCTTCTGCTGAACCTGCGGTATGGTTACTTTTTTCTCCAGCAGTTCCGCGGTCAGGCAGAGCTGTTTCCGCAGATAGTTCATAGTCGGTAGCTGATCGATATTTGCCAGCATCATGCCGTACATGAAGTTATCAAAACGCTTGGCGTATTCGTCTGTATCGTTTGTTCTGATAAGGGGAGCAATGTGCTTTTCCAGCTCGTAGCAATCCATGTCCGAGAGCGATACCCATTTCTCGGCTTTCTTGAATTTCTCGACATATTCTGTTTTCAGACGCACCGATACCAGATCATAGGACAAAGCATTGACTCCCGAAAGACAAATTTTAACCAGTTCGTCACGGAATGCCTGATACTCTGCATCTGCAAATTGACTGCTCTGTAAAGCACAGATCAGTCTGACCTGCTTGTAGAAGATATTCTCTGTCAGGGACTTGGTTTCCTGTGATTCATAGCCGTTCTGATGTTCGCGGAAATACTCAAAATTGCCGCAGTAGTCGAAGATCAGAAAACGGCACTTATCCGTGTACTCGCCATCTATTCCGTCAATGAGGGACAGTCCTTTGCAAAGGCGTGTACCTCTGCCGATCATCTGCCAGAATTTTGTCTTGGAGCGTACTTTTTTGAAGAACACCAGATTCACACAGGACGGCACATCCACACCCGTGTCCATCATATCAACGGAAGTGGCTATCACGGGCATATCCTTGTATTTAAAATCATCTATGCTCTCCTGCGCTTTGCTGTCTTCGCAGGTTATTCGCTCGATAAATCTGCCATTATATTTCGGATACAGCTTATTGAAACGCTGTACGATATACTCAGCATGATCTTTACTCTGGGCGAAAATTATCGTTTTGCCGAGCTGATCTCCGCCCTCGGTCTTGATGCCGCGTTCCATCAGGTCTTGCAGGACGGTATCCACTGTTTTTTCATTGAAGACAAACTTATTCAGCGCAGCCGAAGGTATAAAGTCGGGAACATAGCCGTCTTCGGCAAAATCGTCCTCATAACGTTCCTTGTCCTCATCGGAGAGATCATCATAGGTAATGCCTTCTTCGAGGAACTTCGTCTTGACCTCATAGTTATAGTACGGCACAAGCACATGATCGGTGTATACTGCTGTTTCGTAATCGTAGGCATAGGTCGGCACGCCGTTCTCGACCTCAAAGAAATCATAAGTATTGCGGTCAACATCGGTTTTCGGGGTCGCTGTCAGACCGACCATGATCGCATCGAAATACTCAAAGATAGCTCTGTACTTCTTGAAAATGCTTCTGTGGCTCTCGTCGGTGATGATAAGATCGAAATGCGCGGGAGAAAACAGCGGCACACCGTCCTTTGTTTTGGTGTTGTCGATAGCGTTCAATATCGTCGGATAGGTCGAGAACACGATGCGGGCGTTTCTGTCGTCCTTGTTGGTGCAGAGGTTGCACAGGGACATATCGGGCAGATAGTTCTTGAAATCGTCCTTTGCCTGCTTGACGAGGGCTGTTCTGTCCGCAAGGAACAGGATATTCGTGACATACCCGCCTCTGCTCAGAACGTCTGTAAGGCTGGAAGCCGTTCTCGTCTTGCCTGTACCCGTCGCCATGACCAGCAGTGCCTTGCGGAAGCCTTCCTCGATATGCTCACATACCGCGCGGATAGCCTCTTTCTGATAATAGCGGTCGGTGATCTTGTCATCGATAGGGATATTTTTCAGAGGTTTGCGGGTCTCACGGCGGTTCATCAGCTTTTCGAGGTCTGACTTGGTGAAAAAGCCGCTGACTCTGCGTTGGGGAGAAGACAGATCGTCCCAGAAATATGTTTCAAAACCGTTTGAGGTGAACATCATGGGTCTTCTGCCGAATTTTCGCTCTAAGCAATCGGCATAGAGAACAGCCTGTTTTCTGCCGTTGTTGGGGTCTTTGCTGGTGCGCTTGGCTTCGATGACCGCAAGGGGCAGACCGTCCCTGCCGAACAGCACATAGTCGCAGTAACCCTTTTTGCCGACCACGCCCGCCATGTCGTTGACTTCGTATTCTTCCCACACATCCGCATCGGTGCCTTTAAGTTTCCAGCCTATGAATCCCAGTTCAAAGTCGATGTACTTCTTGCGGGTCTGGAACTCCGAAAGGTCTGCGGGAGTGAATTTTCTGGTCTCCTGCTTTTCTTCCTTCTCGGCGGTGAGGGTGGCAGACATCTCGGCAATTTTCGCCTGCAATGCCTTGATCTCGCTGTCTTTCTGCTCGATGAGAGATTCCTGCTCTTTTATCTTTTTGGTGTCGATCTCCACCTTTTCGGCAGGGATAAGGGCGGGGTCAAAATGCCGCTCATCATAGTCCGCGCCATAGCAGTAATCCACCCATTCGATGAACTCAAACAGGCTTTCAAGTGCAAGCAGAGCATCAGCCTTATTGACAGCCCTCTCCGTATGCACCGAGAGGTTGCCGAGCCTGATGATAAACGGCAGTTTACCCCAAGTCTGGCTATCAAGGGCGAAGCGGAATGACGGCTCATGGATCAGCGATTGCAGATTGTCCTTATAGGGCATAGTGATCGTGTTATCGGCAAAATACACCCATTTTACGGCAAGTTCCAAAGCCTTGCGGCAGCCCACCGCGCACATGGCAGGAGAAGTCGCATAGACCTTTTCGGCTTCCATAGCAGCTCCCGAAAAGAGCGCATAATCGGCTATATTACTTAAAAAATCAAAATTAGTCATATATTCTCACTCTCCTTACAGTTTTCTTTATCTGGATAGCGATAAATTTCGATTTGTCGGTCTGCTCTACGAATGCGGCGAATCGCTCTTGTAAGGCAAGCGGAGGGACAACAACGGGCAGTTTTTTCAGCTTTGCTCCTGGCAGGTGGGCAATTGTTGCCTTTGCTCCCTCAATCTCAGAAAAGCCGTTATTATCACAATTAAACCTGAACCACCACGCTAAATATGTTGGCATAATGATTTCTTTGTTGCACCTTACACGATGAAGAGCCTTCTGGAAATAGCAAGGTGATACTTCATTATGCCAAATAGCACATCTTCCAATTTCGCCACCCTCGCAGACAAGCAAATCGTCTTCTTCAAGAGAAAACTCAGCTTGGTCTTTTGCATCAAAATCCATAGTATTGAGGTTATCAAGCTCAAATCTAAACCATTGCACGTTAAAATTGGCTAAGTAGGGAAACGCATTTTCTCCTGTTTGTTTCTTAGCATCAAGCATTTTTCCGAGCCGTGATGTTGTTATATCTGAAAAGATGTGAATATCCCATTGTTTCGTATTGCGGATTATATCCCCAAACATCTCCACAAACCGTGATTTGAAATCTATCCGATATATTTTCGGTGACTTAGCTTCACATTGTTCTGATCGACCATTGCATACTGCATAGTGGTGTCGATTTTACTATGACCGAGGAGCTTCTGCACTTGTTCTATGGGCATTCCCTTGTCGATAGCCCTTGTAGCGAGGGTGCGCCTGAACTTGTGAGGGTGAACCTTTGTAATGCCGAGTTTTCGCCCCAATTCACGAAGCCTGATCTCTACACCGCTGATTTTAAGGCGGCAATGCGGTTTCAGGAGTGACACGAACAAGGCAGGATCATCGTCCGTTCTCGAATCAAGGTAGTTTTTCAGGTGTATCTTTGTCCGAGCGTCGAAATAGACAGGACGCTCCTTGCTGCCTTTACCGAAAACAATGCACTCTCGGCTCTCAAAATCAACATCGGCTCTGTTCAGCCCGACAAGCTCACCGACACGCATACCCGTTGAGGCAAGCATATCAATAATAGCGAGATCACGCAGATTTTCACAGTTGTCGCGCATACGCTCCAACGCTTCATCGGTATAGGTTTCCTTGACAGTCTTAGCCGACTTTATCTTATGTATCCGCCGAACGGGACTTTTCAGGATATAGTCCTCGTCCTCAAGCCATGAAAAGAAGCTCGACAGGATACGGCGGATATTGTCGATATTGCCCTTACTGCAAGCATTATCTTTCTGATACTCCGCAAGATACTCCCTCAGATCGTCAGTCGTAATATGCGTGATATGCTTGTCGGTGTCGGAAAGCATCTTGTTGATAGTGGATTGATAGTATTTCAGCGTTTTTTCGCTGCACCCCTCAATCCTCTTAGCATTTATAAACGCGGTCAGCAGCTCTCCGTTACCCAATTCGGGCGTATCTGCTTTATCGCTGTTTTCCGTGACCTCCACATTCCACAGGTTGCGCTCCAATACCTTTTGTAGCTGTAAAAGCTGGGCATTATCGAGGTAAGGGAGCATTTCCTGTGTAATGTTAAGTATAATTTGTTCTTTCATTTGGTACACCTCATTTGATTTTAGTGTACCAACGTCCTGCTCCGGCTTGTATAAGCCAAAAACTATTTCTGTATTATCACTATTTTTTCGCCGATTGACATTGTTCGTTATCAAGCCAATTATGAATTAATATAACTATTTTGTATTCTTAGAATAATATTCAAGGAAATTATCTTTTTTCAACTTACAAATCGTTAGAAGCTGGTTTAATGCTTGTTCATCTCCCCAATTAGAAATGCTTGATAATGAAGTACCAAATTCTCTAACATTCGCCTTCAATTTATTCAATTCTTCATTTGTAATAACACGCATTCCTTCAACAGCGCTTGCTAATCCGTCTATTCTATCTGCATTATGAATCAATATCGGTGTACATTTGCAATCATCGCCATAATTCTTATGTAACCATCGAATCGAACCACCTAGTTGATTACAGTATTCTTTGCATATTGTCTCTGATACTGCTTCATTTTTACACTCAATAACCCAATAATGATTATTTCCAACAGCCCAAAGATTATCAGGTCCTGCTCCGTTAGTCTCTTGATCAGGACGAGTTGATTTAAAACCAAGTATTATACCAAGTTCTTTTATGGACTGCTCAAAAGTGTTAGCATTGGCAGAGAAATCTAATCTTTCAAGAACGCCTTGCAAAAACAATAAGAATTCATTAGAATCCTTAAAGTTTGATGTAAGATAGTCATTAATAGCTTTGGGCTGTGTAGCATTATTGATGACCTTATCATACAGTATTCCAACAATTGGTGTGAGTACACGTATGTTTTCTTTTTTTGCTGAACTTAGAATTTGTTGTGCTTTAGAAGCATCATGCAAATTAGTATATTCAGCTTTTACCTGCATGAGATATCCCTTGGAATCACTATCATCAACAGAATTAATTATTTTATCCATTTCTTTTATCGCATCTGTAGTCATTCCCTTTCGGTAAGCTTCATAAGCTTTTCTTAAAGAAATACTAATAGGGTTGATTTTAGCAACAGAAGAGTATGCCACAGTAGATAGTGTTTCACGGCTTTTTTTAATCCATTCAGTATTACGTTCTAAAGAATAATTCGCTATCTCAAAAACTTCTTCAACTGTTGGAGATTCATTGTCCTCCTTTACGAGAGCCCAAACATTTTTAGATAATTCAAACTGTGCAATTGTCGCTTGACTAAAGTAAGAATAACCTTTTTGACGCAAAAGAACATCTGCCAAATTATCTCCCATATAAACCACGCAACAGGAGTCTCCAGTTGAGCGAACCCCTCTTCCCATACCTTGTTCTATTCGCTGAATCTGCTCTCGAACATAGATTTCACGATTAGCATTTATGCTATGTAAATACTTATCATACTCATTTCTTAATGGAGGTAAGCTATCAATCACAAGCATTCGACATGCATCGTTAGGTAAATCGACACCATCATAACGATTAATCAAAATAACAAGTCCTACATGCCCATTCTTTAGCTTATCAACAACATCTGAAATATTATCTTTATTTACAATATAATTTGCACTATCCCTCCAGAATTCAGCTCTATCTGAAGAAGGAACAATAACGACTACATTATACTGTTTTGATATTCTTACAATGTTATTTTTTATTTCTTCATCTGTAATTGCGTTGTTTAAATGCTTAGGAAATAGAAGAAGCCTATCTCCAACATCATTTGCTTTTTCAGGAGTAATAATTGAGCCAATTTCATTCTCATTCAAACCAATTGTTGAAACAAACACACTATCATCAGCAAGAGTTGCACTCATAAAAATACGACGTTTTGCGGATTCAAAGCTGGAAATCAAGTCAATCGGAATTCCTTTTGGAGTTATTTCAATATACCGGGATGTCAAAATACAATTACATGTTGAGAAGCTCTCTTTTAATAACGGCAGTGAAAAAAACACAAATTTATTTGTTTCCTCATCATTTTCATAATTTTGAATGATTTTATAAACCTCTGTATGTTTTTGCTGCCATATCCAAAATGGTATCAACATTTGCTCATTCGGATAGTTTCTTTCAACTATTTCATTGAACTTAAAAGTGCCATATTCAGATAAACTACTTCTGAATTCTTCAACTAGCTCATTATAGAGATCATGGGTATATGGAATCTTTAGCATAAACTGAGATGAAATCGTATCCAAGCAAGCGTGAACATCATCAATTACAATGCTACCTATTGGATACGCATTTCGTTTATTAATCCCAAAAGCACTTCTTCCATTAACAAGGGACTGAATAGGCATAATTAATATCGACTGACATTCTGTATAATAATAATTATCTCTGTCGGTTGTCGCCTTTATGCCAAGTTTTTTTGCTTCAAGTAATACTTGTCGTTCAAGAAAATGATCAGGAACTACATATACAGCGGGACCTTTTCCTTCATTCAAGCAGCTTTTCAGGATCATAAGACCAACTACTGTCTTTCCACTTCCTGTATTCATTTTGATAATTGTATTCTTTGCATCCCTTTGTTCAAACCATTTTTTCCATACGTCAGATTGTACATCTCTCGAATACTGATAACAAGGATCCTTTGCTGGCAAGGACATAAAAATTTCTCTTGGTTCAAGAATCTTATTCGAAGCTGCATTTTCTAAACGTTTAAACAAATCTTTCATTTTATCCTCCATGTATTATAGAATCCATTTGTTCATTTAGTTTCGTTTTCGATTATTAATCACCCAAAATACTCCTGCATCAGCGCCTTTTTCAGCGTTTCAGCCTTTTCAAGCACCTGCTTGACTGCCAATTTCGATTTGTCGGTCTTCTCTACAAAGGCGGCGAATTGCTCTTGTAGGGCAAGTGGAGGAAGCATAATAGGAATAGAATTACATATAGATTTATTCATATATAACACAGTCGTATTACTTGCCCACTTATTCATATAATCTTTCCTGTACGTAAGATTGAACATCAAATACACATTATTTATTTTTTCTTTACACTGAAAAGAATGTAATTGTTGATTAATAATCATTTCCTGTCCTGCAATTGAGCAAATTCCAAGGTTACCAACACAACTCATTATTACGCTGCCAACGGGTATTACCTTTCTATTAACCTCTTTAATCTCATCAATAGTTAACCCCAATCCACTTTTTGATTTTTCAGTAATGCCATTTACAATTAAATCCTCTATTGTAATCCAAGGAATATCACCTGTAAAAGATTTAGGTTTATCTCTTCCTGGAACCATGCACTCACATTCATCAATAACAGGTTTAACATTCCATTTTAATGGATTCGTAACGGGATCACCAAACATCTCCACAAACCGTGACTTGACAAGTACATCGAGTTTATTCATCAAGTCTGTACAGATGCGTATAACTGTATCAATTTTGCTAAGATTAAGTGCGATCTCGCGCTGTTCTTCAAGTGTAGGCAATATGAACTGCATATCATTCAGCACATTTTTGTTGATAGCCTTGAATGTGCTGCCTGTCCCCATAGCTTGCAGTGTGGCAACTCTGCTTTTCAGCATATACCAAATATAATCTCTGGACACAACTTTGCTATCAACGGTAATTGCCGCTAATCCTCTGCCAATACAGCATCGTTCAGTTGCTATATTCAATGCCCCAATAGGCGCACGAACAGAAATCAATATATCTCCGTCCTCAGCGATTTTTGTAGGAGATGTACACCAATGTGCGGTTATAGGATGAATGTCTCCAAAATCTGCATTTCCCTGATAGAATGGAACACCCTCACCATTATCATTATAGGTAGAAGAATCAGGAGACTGTCCCATATTCAACTTGCAGACCTCTCCGAGTGTAACATACTTTTTCATGCTACCACCTCCTCAGAGGTCAACAGCAACCGCCCGACAGACCGTGATTTGACAAGCAGATCGAGCTTTTCAAGTATAGCGTTGCAGAGGTCTATGGTGTGGGTTACTTTGTCGAGGTTGGTGGCGATTTGGCGCTGGGTTTCGAGGGACGGAGTGGGAATATTCAACTTCTTTAATGCTGAAACAGAAAAACTCGCTTGGTTTACCGATTTTTTTGTTATGTTCGGTATCTGATAAATGAAAGCATTTGAATTAAAGTAGTAATTTACAAATGCAGAATCAAGAAGTTCATAATTAGGTCTGAGACAAAGCAAGTTCATACCATGAATTATTACTTCCTCTCCTTGTTTCCTGTATAAAGCTGATTTTCCTAAATGAATCTCACTATTGATATGAGACATTAAGATGTCGCCGTCTTGTAAAACATAGTCTTTGTATTTTTCTATGTCAGTTATACCAGCATAACCCATTTTTTCACGATTAACAACTCTATCAGAAATTGTTTCTATTCGTGTTATAGGATACCCTGTATCATCTTCACCTTGCTTAATACTTGCACCATTACGAATAAAAACAAAAGTATCTTCAAGTTTAGCCATTCAACAATCCCCCCAACTCCGACAGCACACCGCCAAGCTCCACGTAAAGCTCGTCAAGGTCTGCCATTATCTCAGCCGTGGGAGGATATTCCACCGCCACATATTCGGTTTTCTTGTACTTGTTGATAGACAGGTCATAGTCGTTGTCAACTATCTCCTGCTTCGACACAAAAAAGCTCTGCTCGGTGCGCTCCCTGTCCTTTTCGCCGTCAGGGTCATGGAAACGGGCGATGATATCGGGGATATCGTTCTCCGCTATCTCGCTGCGCTTGTCATCGAGGGAGAAGCCGTCCGCTTTCATATCGTAGAACCACACGTTGTCCGTTCCGCCCGCATCGGTCTTCACGAACACCAGCACCGCAGTGGAAACTCCCGCGTATGGCTTGAAAACGCCGCTGGGCATGGAGATAACGGCTTTCAGCTGATGATTCTCGATAAGCTCCTGACGTATAGACTTGTGCGCCTTGCTTGAACCGAACAGCACGCCGTCGGGAACGATGCACGCACAGCGCCCGCCCTTCTGCATCAGCCGCAAAAACAGCGCAAGGAACAGAAGCTCGGTCTTTTTCGTGTTGGTGACAGCTTTTAGGTTGTCGTTGATGCTCTCCGCATCGACAGTTCCCTTAAATGGCGGATTAACTGTTATCTGGACTATTGAGGCAAAAAAAGCACATAGCAGCATATTTACGTCAAGTACACAGTGTTCAGCGTCGAATCGCCGCAGGAATTGTATCACTTTATCTAGAGGGTGTCAAGGCTGAAATGAACGCAAGCGGCCTTGACACCCTCTAGATAAAGTGATGAGAGAACCATGCGATTCAAAGCAGAAAACTGTGTTTAAGTATAAATAAATACCTAGAGTACTTATCATGAAATTAGTCCAGATAATTGCAAGGCACACGGTGTACTTGCCGCTGACATTGTTCTGCTTTGAAACGCTGTCCTTGTAATCAATGTCGGGGTTCGTGATGGAATGCAGCATCAGGTTCATCGCCGAAATGCGCAGCATGGTGTGGTCGGTATCGTAGCCCGTGAAAGTCTTGTTGGAGAAATTCTGCCACTGCTCATCGGTCATGGTGTCCTCATAGTTCCTGCGGATATACTCCGCCGCCGAAACGAGAAATCCCGCCGTACCGCAGGCAGGGTCGCATATCACATCATCAGGAGTCGGCGCAACAAGCTCCACCATCATCTCACGGATATGCTTCGGCGTGCGGAACTGCCCGTTCTGACCCGCCGTGCTGAGCTTGCCCAGCATATACTCGTAAAGGTCGCCCTGCATATCCAGGTCGGCAATGTCATGCTCATAGAGGTCATCCAGCCCCGTGATGATCTTCTGCAACACCTGCGGATTGGGAATGACAAACACAGCATTGTCCATGTATCGTGAGAAAGCCGTCTGCACCTGCTCGCCGTCCTCACGGTCGGGTATCTCGATCAGCTCGCCCTTTTCGTCGAAATCGGGCAGCTTGCCGTATTTCATCTTCTTCACCGCCGGGAAGACCCTCTGGGAGATCAGGTCGAATATCTCACGGCTGTCCCTGTCCTTGAACTTGCTCCAGCGCATAGCCTGCCCGATCTCCGACTGCGGAAAGATCAGATCAGCAGTATCGCCAGTCATATTGGCGAATTCCTCGTTTTCAAGCTCCTTTTCATCAAGTGAGCGAATGAACATCAGATATGTGAGCTGTTCAATAACTGTCAGCGGATTCGTGATACCGCCCGCCCAGATATCAGTCCAGATCTTATCTATTTTATTTTTTATGACACCTGTAATCATGCAATAAGGCCCTCCAAGTTGCAAAATGTTATAATATTCCGTCTATATTATACCACGCATTGAACAATTAGTCAACGATTAATTAATCTAAATTTGTGAATTTAGCAAACGTAAAATCCTGATATACAGCAAGAGGCAGAATGATATTTTCATTCCACCTCATCGTTTTCCATCAGCTGCCTGAGCACCCTTCCCCTGTCATTCACAAACATCTTCGTTATGATATAGCTCTCGGTGTCCTCATACCTGCACGGACGCAGTTCATCATCGAAATTCAGTATCTCCGCATCGGGAAAACCCAGCAATATCGGCGAGTGGGTCGCTATGATAAACTGCGAACCCTCTTTCACACAGCGGGCTATCTCCAGCAGAAGCGTCAGCTGTCTTTGGGGAGATAGGGCAGCTTCGGGCTCGTCCAGGATATACAGCCCATTCGGTTTGAAGTTCGTCTGCGCCAGCTGCAAAAAGCTTTCGCCGTGAGAATGTTCGTGGAAATGCTGAGGTATTCCGCCTGCTCCTCTGCTGTATTCTTCCTCAGCAGTAGCAACATTGTAAAAGCTCTCCGCCCGCAGAAAATATCCCCAGTTCGCTTTCTTATATCCCTTTGAGAGCGTCAGCGCATCGCACAGTTCGGAGTGCGAATCAAAAGTCGAAAAGTTGTAATTCTTGGTCCCGCCCTCGGGATTGAACCCGTAACCCACAGCGATAGCTTCCAGTAAAGTTGATTTCCCACTGCCGTTCTCGCCCACGAAAAAAGTCACGGCATTGTGGAAAACAAGCTCGTCAAGTGAAGCGATTGAGGAAATCTTCCGCAGGTAGCTGTTTTTATAAATCCTGCCCCAGTCGATGCTGAGAGCGCGTATGTAAAGGTCGAAGTTGTCGAGCATGGCGGGTCACTCCTTTATATTATCCGAATTGATCTTATCTCATCTTGATTGTAATAACGACCGTTTGACAATCCTATGCAAGCCATGCCATCTCCGCTGTCCCATTCCGATTCGTACAGAGTGACTTCAGCAATTATCACATTATTATCGACGCCGACCATTCTTATCTTTTTAAATAAAGTTGAATACAGTATAAGTGAATCAAAAGTGCAGTCAACATCGATATAATAGGTGTAGTTTTCGACCAGATCAAACCACATGATAGGACACAATTGTATAAAGCCGTCAGCATATATGATTCGAACAGCAGGCAACCGCCCGATTTCTTCATCGCACTTCACCGCATCATAGATCTGACCTTTTACCAGTCCGTCTATCGTTTCATCAAAGGTGAAACGCAGTTTGATCTTGTTATGTGCAGGCATGGTATCAGCTCCTTTTATTCTTACCCTCTGATTCTGCAATTCTATCTCTGATATAACATACGATACTATCCAGTTCCTGTCTGCTCAACCATAAGTTGATACTGTCACAGCTTGTATCGTTTATAACGAGATATCCGTGTAAGGGTGATAATATAAATTCATAATCCTGAGATTTGAAGTATACTCTTTCCTCACCGCTGTCAAATGACCTGCTGTTCTCTATACGTTTTGCTAAGTCGATAAGCTCGGAAAGTGTCATAGAATACATAGCCGTATCATACTTCATCAAGGGTTTGTTCAGATAGATATGTACAAGCCACCGAGGGTCAGATTCTTTGTTATCATTTCTATTATATCTTTCGAGTAAAAACAGACCCAACTTTATGAACCTGTCTTTTTCATCGGAAATAATAAGATATTCATCCCTGCAGTTCCTCACTTCAAAGCTATAATCGATTGGCTTGACCTTGAGAATGTTTCTTGTGGAAAAAAGTATAATATCAGAACTGTTTGCTTTGGGATTATTCAAAATATATTCCCATAGCATAATAAGATTTCTGGGATCTTTTTTCGCAATGTGAAGTTCGCACTCTACAAAATCAGGATATGTTCCGGGGATTTTTTCAAGAGCAGCTTTTAGCTGAGTCAATGTTATTTCAGACATATCAACATCTCCTCTCACCTCAAATCAAACGCACACTCATCCTCCGTCCCCGTCAGTTCAGCATGGTTTTGCGTGACGTTTGGTATAGCCTGATCTATATTTTACATATTATATCACATATCTCAAATTTTGTGGTAACTTTTTTTGGACAAAAAGCCATTTGTAACATAAAATAACACCCAAAGATTATTGAATAGATTTATACATAAAAGACAATTCGCAGCAAATGAACTGTATTTAATAACATCTGCTCAGTGTTGAAAAATGAGGTGTCTGCTCATTGAGAAGATATCCGCAGAACCAGCGGTAAGCTATATTCATCTTCACTTCCTCCGCCGTTTTGCGAAGTGAGGGGATACCGTATAAATGCTGTATCAGCACCATCTTGAACAGTACGACAGGATCCACTCCGGGTCTGCCGTTATCAAGACAGTACAAGTCCTCAACAAAATCATAGATCTTATCGAAGTCTACTGCTTTGCTGATCTTCCTCAGAAGATGATCTTTTGGAACAAGTTCTTCTATGCTTATCATTTCCATCTGGTTCATATCTTTCGGTATTTTCTTGAGCATTTCTATCACCCTATTTCATTATACCACATTTATGCAAAAAAGCCTACCACTTTTTTGAAC